>Ga0208612_1000091_pt1 | contig 55196 bp, 63 predicted proteins | sample AntDryMetagUQ889_FD_188089 | JGI IMG/M metagenome (GOLD analysis project Ga0208612, IMG submission 188089) | Polar desert microbial communities from Antarctic Dry Valleys - UQ889 (SPAdes) | ecosystem: Environmental > Terrestrial > Soil > Desert | place: Antarctic Dry Valleys | collected 2008-12-31 | reverse complement strand
CACCGAGCGCGCCTTCGCGCAGTCGACGGCGCTCGCCCCGATCGGCCTCCTGGCGGGCTCCCACCACGAGCGGATCGACGGCTCCGGCTACCACCACGGCCTGCGCGGGTCGACGCTCGACAGGACGGCTCGCATCCTCGCCGCCGCGGACTGCTACGTGGCCATGCGCGAGGCGAGGCCGTACCGGCCGGCGCTCGAGCCGGCGGCCGCGGAGGCGGAGCTGACGCGCGACGCACAGGAGAGGCGGCTCGATCCCGACGCGGTCCATGCGGTGCTCGCCGCCGCGGGCCACCTCGTCCCCAAGCAGCCGCGCGAGCTACCGGGCAGTCGAACCAGGCAATCGCAGAGGAGCTCGGCATCTCCGCCAAGACCGTCGGGCATCACGTCGAGCGCGTCTACCGGAAGGCTGGCGTCCGCAGCCGCGCCGCCGCGACCGTCTGGGCCTTCGAGCGCGACCTCGTGGGGCGATAGGGCGTTCGCCCGATGCGGGCTCGGCCCGCCGGGCGCAGACTCGTCCTCGATCGCGTCGGGTGACGCGCAACTCAAAAGGAGGACGAGATGATTCTGGCAACGACGACGGTCGAGGACCTCGACCGGTTCGTGAAGATCTACTCGACGGCGGGCGCCGAGAAGCGCAAGCTGCACGGCTCGAAGGGCTCGACCGTCTTCCGCGACCCGAACGAGGAAGACCGGGTCTGGGCCATCTTCGACTGGGACCTGGACGGCTGGAAGAAATTCGCCTCCGATCCCGAGGTGCCGTCGATCATGCAGGAGGCCGGGCACAAGGACAGGCCGCAGGTGACGGAGCTCGTCGGCCGCTTCGACGCCTAGTCGCCCGCGACCCACGACAGGAGGAGGTTATGCCGGGGAACGCTGCGATCGTCCGCGCGGCTACGAGGCGTTCAACAGGGGCGATCTGACGACGCTCGCCGAGCTTTTCGGTGACAACGTCTCATGGCACACCCCGGGCTGGAGCCCGCTCGCCGGCTACGTCGTCGGACGGGCGGCACGTTCAGGGCCGATCTGAAGCGCGTGCTCGCGGCTGAGGACGGCCGCGTGATCGGGATCCACCACAACGTCGCCGAGCGAGACGGAAAGCGGCTGGACGTCTATTGCTGCATCGTCTTCGAGCTCGAGAACGGCCGGATCGTGGACGGCCGCGAGCACTTCTATGACCTCCACGCTTGGGACGAGTTCTGGTCGTAGCACCGACAACACCATTCGAAAGGGAGGCAGGGACACCATGGCAACATCACCAACCGCCGCCACTGACCACATCAAGGTAGGACTGATCGCAGACCAGACGGGCCCGCTCTCGTTCGTCGGGCTCGCCAACGCCAACGTGGCCAGGATGGTCGTCGACGACCTCAACGCCGACGGCGGCCTGCTGGGACGGCACCTCGAGCTGCACGTCGAGGACAGCGCGACGGACGACGATGTCGCGGCCGGCAAGGCGAGGAAGCTCGTCGAGGTCGATCGGGTCGACGTCGTCTTCGGAGGCATCTACAGCTCGACCCGGCAAGCGATCAAGGGTCCGGTCGTCATCGAGGGCAAGACGCTCTACATCTATCCCGAGCAGTACGAGGGGCAGGAGTCGGATCCGCTCATCTTCTGCACCGGCCCGGGGCCGGCGCAGCAGGTCGACCCGTTCATCCCGTGGCTGATGGAACGAACGGGCGCGAAGACGTTCTACCTGCCGTCTGCCGACTACATCTGGCCGCACGTGCTGAACGCGCGCGTCCGGGAGGTCGTCACGGCCAATGGCGGGTCGATCGTCGGCGAGGAGTACTACCCGCTCGACCACACGGACTACCGGGCGACGGTCGAGAGGATCGCCGCGAGCCGCGCGGACGCGGTGTTCAACACGATCGTGCCGCCCGGGGTCACGCCCTTCTTCGAGCAGCTCTACGACGCCGGCTTCACGAGCAGCGGCGGACAGCTGATCTGCACGTACTTCGACGAGAACTTCCTCAACATGGTGCCGGCCGCCCACGTCGAGGGGCTGTACGGCTGCCTCGACTACTACCAGGACGTCCGCGACCCGTTCAGCAAGAAGCTCCTTGCCCAGTACGACGCGCTCTACCCCGGCGATGCGAAGTTCACGGGCGGCAGCGCGTGCTCGGGCCTGTACCGCGGGCTGCGTCTCTGGGCCGCCGCGGTGCAGGAGGCAGGTTCGCTCACGCAGGAGGACGTGATCGCGGCCCTCGACCACGCGCAGATCGCCGAGGGCCCCGGCGGACCTGCGGTCATGGTGCCGGGCCAGCACCACGCGCGCCTGAACATGTACATCGCCCAGGCCCGAGCCGGCCGCTTCGAGATCGTCGAGAACCTCGGGCCGATCGACCCGCAGGAACGCGTCGTCGGCACGCCGGTCCTCACCGGCTGAACGCGGATGGGGCGCTGCAAGCGACCACGCACCACGAACGGAAGGGCCAGCGGGGCCCCGGCCGTTGCGATGCCTAACGCCCACTCGCCCGCCGGGCGGCGCTCCCGCAAGCCTTCGGGGTCGCCCGGCTGCTGCTGGCTCCTGAAGGAAGGGAGCAGCTCGGCCGGTCGTCCTCGAGGCGGCGGACGCCGATGGCCCAGACCCGAGTGCCGGCCGTATCGGCGTCTCCCAGTGAGGACTCGGTGTTGACATAGCGCGTGGTCGCGACAAGAAATGCCTGCAAATCGATGGGTAGCAACCACTCGATGGGCATGTAGATGGCCGTCGACGAGACGCGCGAGCGCGTCGAGGAGGAGGCGGCCGAGGACAAGAAGGAGCGACTCGAGCGCGAGCACGGAGAGCTGCTGGAGGAGCTGCGTTCCCTCATCCCTGGCGCCGAGGTGCTGTTCGGCTTTCTGCTCGCGATCCGCTTCACCGGGCAGTTCAGCGGCCTGACCGACACGCAGCGCTACGTCTACTTCGGCACCCTTGTCAGCACCGCCGTCGCGCTCGTGATGCTCCTCGCGCCTGCTGCTTTCCACCGCATCCGCTTCCGCGAGGGCGACAAGGAAGTGACGCTGCGAAAGGGGAATCGCGAGGCGATCGCAGGGACGGTCGCAATCGCGCTCGCCTTCACCGGCGTGCTCTTTCTCGTCACCGACCTCGTGTTCAGCATCCCGGTCGCGATCGCAGCCGCGGTCGCGTTCTTCGCTCTCACCGCCTGGCGCTGGTGGGTGATCGCGCTCAATCCGCGAGGCGCGGGACGACTGAGTCTGAGTCGCGGTGCAGGCGTCAGCCGCGGGAGGCCTGAACAGCCGTGCCCATTGTCCGGCGTCGAGCTCCCACGCCCCTGCGTTCGGTTCGAAGCCGAGCGCAGGTGCCAGTCTCTCGTCGCGACCTGACCTCACTCGACCAGGCGGTACAGCGCCAGCGGGCCATCGCGGGTGGTCTCCACGTAGCCGCGCCGGTGCAACCTGTCGAGGAGCCTGCCGAGGCAGGCGGGACGCCCGTGGTAGAGGCCGCGGTGGACGAGGACAGCGGCGGGGTACTTCTTTGGCCGACTGCCACAGTTGAGCGGCTTGAACGACCGGAGCACCTGGTCTGCCCGGCGCGGGGCGGTGGTCGAGTAGCCGCCGTACCGCGGTCCCGGCGATTGCAGCGCGTAGTACTGGTAGACGCTCCCCTCCTGGCGATCCGGGAGGAAGGCCGGCAGCTCGAGCAGGGGCACGTCCGCCGGTCGCGACGCGTAAGCGCGGTTGCGCGGATCGGCTGCCGTCGGGTGGAAAAGCTCGACGCCGACACGGAGGTCGAGCGCGATGAGCCCGAGCAGCCCGAGGCAGACGGCGCGCGGCGCGCGCCCGAGCGCCAGGCCGACCAGGCCGGCCAGGCAGAGGGAGGCGATCGGGAGGAAGCGCTCGGGTACCCGCGTGTCGCGCAGCCCTGGCAGATTCCGCCACAGGTGCTCGTAGAGCGGCAGGTTCGCCCCCAGCGCGAGCAGCACGGGAAGGATGGCACCGAGGCCCAGCGCGAGCGCGAGCCGGCGCCGCTCGCGCACGAGGACTGCGAGCCCGGCGAGTGCCAGCAGCGGCGTCAGCCAGCCCAGGAAGGCGAAGCTCTCGATCCCGTGCCGGACGTCGCGAGAGACGAGGTCGGAGAGGTCGGCCGAGTACCGTTCCACCTGAGCGAAGGACCGTCCTCCGGAGCCGATCGCGCCCCTGATCGCCGCCAGGTAGACGAGCAGCCCGGCCGCCGTTGCCGCAGCGGCCGCGGTCGCCCCGCTTCGCAGCCTCCGCCTGCAGGTTGCATAGACGAGGACGAACGGAATCGCCCCGAGCGCCAGGTGCACCTGCCCCGACAGCGGGATCGAGGCGAGCGCCGTCGCGGCGAGGAGCGCCAGACGGCGCTCTACGGCCCAGAGCGCGAGCGGCAGGAGCATCGAGACCGGTGCGAGCATGTGCCCCGCCGAGGCTTGCGCCGCCCGGTAGGGGGCGAGCGCGAAGGCGAGACCGCCGACGAGCGCGGCCGTCCGGGGCAGCCCCAGCGCCTCGAGCCAGAGGAACGTCAGCAGGCCGGCGCAGGCGTAGGAGAGCAGCAAGAACGTGTTCCAGCCCGCCACGGTGCCAAGAAGGCGCTCGAGCGGCCAGAACGCGAGCCCGAACGGCCAGCCCGCGAAGTTCACGCGCGGCTCGACCGCGGGCTGGAAGCTGTAGGGATCCTCCCACGGGGCAGCTCCGCGTTCGAGCTGATGCCCCGGCAACCAGAGCTGGTATGCCGATTGCAGGTGATCGCCCGGAGCCGCCTCGCCGTACCCGGGCAAGCCTTCGGCGAGGAAGCTCTCGTCTGCGTGCCGCAACGCCGGCGACGTCGAGGCGGCGCCTGCCGCGAGGTAGAGCCCGAGCGCTAGGAGGACGACGCCTGCGCGGCCGCGAGCAGCTCGTCGAAGTCCGGCACCTCGGAGTCCGCGTACCGCCACGATGCGCGGACCGTACCGTCCTCGTCGAGAAGGAACGCCGCACGCTCCGGCACGCCCTCCATCCAGCGGTAGGTCCGCGCCGCGGCGAAGCGCTTCGCGAGCGTGCCGTTCCAGTCCGACAGGAGAGGCGTCTCGATCCCGAGCGTCTGCTTCCACGCCCGGTGCGACCAGCTCGAGTCGCGCGAGACCGCGAACACGCGCACCCCGGCGCGGGTGAACTCGGCCTCTCTGTCACGCAGGAGGCGCAGCTCCTGGGTTCAGGTCGGCGACCAGTCGAAGAGGTAGAAGAGGAGCAGGATCGGGCCTTCCGCGAGCAGCTCCTCGAGCTCGACCGGCTCCCCGTTCTCCCGCCAGATCACGACGCGGAGCCTATGGCAAGACGACGAATGCAACTCCGGCCGGCGTGCCGCCCAGCGGGATCCTGCGCAACCGCCCACTCATGGTGTCCCAGTCGGTGAGCGAAGCGCTTCCGGGGCAGGTCGCAAGGACTCGCCACTGGTGTACCGCGGCGAGGGCCTGGGTGCCCGGACAGCCTGCGACGGTGCGAAGAACTCGGCCGTCCCGCAGCGAGGCCAGTTTCACACGCCCGTCGGCTTCGTCAGCGACCCAGACGCGGTCGCCGGCGTAAAAGTTGACGAGAACTTCGCCGGCACGCCCTCCGACGACTCGTCGAAACACTACGCGTCGCTGCCCCCAGTCGAGGCGTGCGATCGAGCCGCTGCCGCGGTAGGAGACGAGGACGTCCGCGGTGTCCGGCCGCTTCGAGATCGAGCGAACGACACCGCCTGCCGGCATCCGTCCGACCACGCGGCGGCGCCGGGGGTCCACGAGCGTCAGGGACGGCCGGCGCTCGTCGGCGATCACGGCAAGGTCGCCGACCGCAAGCGTGTGCGGTCGTCCCCCCACCTCGATCCGCGAGACGATGCGCCGACTTCGGAGATCGAGCACGATCAGCCGGCCCCGGCGCGCATCGGTCACGTACGCTCGCAGCGCGTCCACGACGACGTCGCTCGGCCGCCCGAGGCCATGCCAGACCTTCACGATCCGGCGGGAGCCGACGTCGATCATCGTCACCGCTCCGGCCGCGGGGCTTGTGACCAGGACGAAGTTGCGACGCGCGGACTCGTGGTAGACAGCCAGCTCCTGCGGTCTACGGGGGACGCGAACACGTGCGACGACCTGTCCCGTGCCGAGGTAGACGACCGCGACCTCGGACGCGTCTGGGATGGCGACGAAGGCAAGCGGAGTTCCACCCGTGCGAGCGCCGCCTGCCCCGCCCGCCATGACGAGCGCGCAGAGCACGAAGAGGATCAGCCCCCGGCGGACCATCGATCCGACACGAGGAGCAGAGGCGGCCGGCCGTCTGGACGGGGGAACTGGCTCTCGATGCGGTCGATTGCGATCGCATACCGGGTGGAGCGGTTGATGAACAGCCACCGGTCTGCCGAGCGCCAGGCGACGAGGGCGAAGCGTCCGTTAGGAGACCAGGCCAGCTCGCCGAAGTCGCCGCGGCCGGTGAAGATCCGTTTCGCCGGCCCGGTGCGGTCGACATCGAGCACGCTCACGGAGGTCCGAGTCTGGTCCGTGACGGTTCCGGGTTCGCGGAGCACGACGCCGATCGTGTGTCCGCTCGGTGCGAAGGACGCGGCGACGATCACTGATCGAGGGAACACGATTCGCCGGAGTCTGCGGCCGCGCGCGTCGAAGACCCGCGCCTCGAACCGGGAGACGGCGAGCGTCCGCCGTCCGTCCGCCGACCACGAGACGCCGAGCGACTGATGAAAGGGAAACGGGCGGCGCCACAGGATCCTGTCGGTGTCGACGTCCAGTAGCGAGAGTCCGTCCGTCGTCAGGTGGAGGAGCTGCCGTCGCGAGCCGGGCTGCCATGCAAACGGGCCGATGTCCCCACGCGCCAGCAGCCGGTCGCCGTCGCCGTCCCCTTCGACGACTCGGAGCCCGGAACGGGCGACATAGGCGATGCGGGTATCGAACCGGGTCCCGCCCCAGGTGGGCGACTGAACCTCGCGGCGAGCAAGCGACCAGCGCTCCTTTCCTTCGGGCGTCAGGGCGTAGAGCCCGTTCCGCCGCGTCGCCACGATGAAGCGGCCGAACGGTGACCAGCGGGCATCCTCGTAGTCGCCGAGCCTCCGGCGTGACCCGTCGCGGCGGACGACCCACACGCCGCCCTGCTCGGCCGAGACGACGAGCAGTCTGCCTGGCGCCGGCAACGAGAACAACGCCGCGTCCGTACGCTCCACCGGCGCCGGCAGCACCACGTCGCGCACATTGTCGAGAACGGCTCGCCCAGGCGGGCTGAACGCTGCGGCAACGACGGCGAGCCCCGCCGCGACCAGCATGAGCGGCCTCCACGAGCGCCTCCGCGGAGTTGGCTCGCGTTCCGCAAACGCCGCGCTCAGGACCTGCCAGGCCCGTTCGCGCGCTTCGTGCTCGCCCGGGATCTCGATCCACTCGAGCCGCCGCTTCAAACCTTCTCCTTAAGCTCGTCGAGCCCCCGGCGCAGGCGGGAGTTGACGGTGCCACGCGGCAGCGCGAGCAGTTCGGCGATCTCCCCTGGCGTGTAGCCGAGCAGGTGCCGGAGGACGATCACGGCCCGCTGCTCCGGCCCGAGCTCGCCCATCGCCGCAAGCAGCGTTCCGTCGAGCGGCGGCGCCTGCTCCGGCGCCGGCAGCGACTCGCCGAGCTCGGCCTCCGCGCGAAGCCGCCGCGCGCGCGTCCAGTCGATCGCCCGGTTCACGACGATCCGGTGCAGCCACGGCCCGAACGGCCGCCTGCGGTCGAAGCCATCGAGAGCGCGAACCGCCGCGAGGAAGGACTCTTGCGCGATGTCCTCCGCGGCGGCGGGATCGTGGACGACGAGGAACGCGGCTCGGTGGGCGCGCGGCCAGTGCAGGCGAAAGAGCGCCTCCAGATCAGAGGCGGACCCGCGCTGCGCCCCGCGCACGAGGGCGCGCTCGTCTCGTGGGATGCGCATCCCGTGACGACTCTACGACCGGAGCGGCGGAAGAGGTCCACGTTTGCCATACGAGCGCGACCCGCCCCGGGGTCCGGGACCTCCACGACCTTCTGCGGTGTAGAGCGAGTGACACCGAAGGAGGAATCCATGCGTCGTTTCGCTCACCTCACAGCACTGCTCCTGTCCCTGCCGCTAGTCGCCGCGTGCGGCGCGAACGAGACCACGGTCGCTCCCGCGCCGTCCGAGATCATCCTGGCGCGACCGCTGGGCCCGACCGGGCCGCTGGCGGGCTTCGACGCCCGCAGCACCGAGCGCCGATTCGAGCTTCGCGACGCGGTCGCCGCCGCCGACGGGAGCGCGCTGTACGCGATGCGCGACGGAGCCGTGGAAGTCTTCGACCCGGGGAGTGGGGAGCGCAAGGGCCGGATCTCTGCTCCGGGAGGCTGGGATCTCGCTGCGGTCTCTGCCGACGGAACGCACATCGCTCTGGTACGCGGGGGGACGCAGGTGCGGGTGCTCGAGACGAACACGGGTGAGGCGTTGCACGACGTGAGCCTCCCGCAGGACTTCGAGGTCGAGACAGTCTCGCCGGACGGAAACTTCCTCTTCCTGATCCAGCACTTTCCCGACGGGGCCTATTCGGTCCGCGGCTACGACCTGGTCGCCGGTCAGCTCTTGAAGGGTTCGCTCGGCACGAAGGGTCAGACGGTGAAGATGATCGGCCAAGCGGCAGGAACTGCCGCCTCGACTGATGGGCGCTGGCTGCTCACGCTCTACGTCGATTCGAACCGGCGCAAGGCGTTCGTGCACGCGCTGAACGTCGAGGGCCGCTATCCGCTCTGCATCGACCTCCCGTCGGGAGCAGGCGACTTGGCCAAGCTGGCGCAGTACGCGCTCAGCGTCTCGCCCGATGGGCGGACCGCGTTCGCAGCCAACCCGGCGCTCGGGCGGGTGGTGGAGGTGCACCTGCTCTCCGCGCGGCCGGTGTGGACCGGCGGCTTCAAGGCCGCGCCGGGCAGAGGCTCGCGGAGTGTGCTCTCACGTGATGGCAGCCGGCTCTTCTTCACGAACGGCTCGTCGGTGTGGTCGTACGAGACGGCGACCGGGGTGATCCGGGAGGCCCACCGTAGCTCGGAGCCGGTTCGCGACCTTGCGCTCAGCCGCGACGGGAAGACGCTCTACCTGACACCCGCGGGAGGCACACCGACGCCGATCTCTGTCTAGGCCGCCGCCGGAGCAGCCTCGGTCGCCTTCGCGATCTCCTCGACCACCTCGACGATGTCGCGGTTCGCATTGAAGACGCGGAGCTGGCGATCGGCGCCGTTCCCGCGGGAGAGGATCTCGCCGATCCCCTCGAGTTCCCGCTCGGAGCCGAGCTCGCGCGCGTGCGGCTCGATCTCCTTCAGCGTACGCCGGATGAGCTGCGCGACGGGAACACGGTTGCGGCGGCCGGTGGCCAGATCCATCACGGGCGCCTCGAGTCCGTAGCGGGCTGCCAGCCACTTGTTCTCGGTCGTCAGGATCCGGTGGAAGGACGGGATCTGCTCACCGCGGTCGAACTGCTCCGAGAGGAGCTTGACGAGCGCCTGGCAGTAGGCGGCGAGGGCGGTCGCGTCCTCCACCCGCGTGACGGCGTCGCAGATCCGGATTTCGACCGTGCCGAGCCGCGGGTGCAGGCGGATGTCCCACCAGATGTGTGTGTAGTCGGCGATACAGCCGGTGCGCTCCAGCTGGCCAACGACGTCGGCGTAGTCCGCGTAGTCGCGGAAGCGAGGCGGGGGTCCGGAGCGTGGGAACGCGGCAAACACCATCTGGCGGCTCGAGGAGAGCCCGGTCGGCTCGCCGCGCCAGAACGGCGAGCTCGCCGAGAGAGCGAGCAACGGGCCGAGCTGCGGCAAGAGGCCGTTCACGACCTGGATCGCCTTCTCGGGGTCGTCGACTGCGACGTGCACGTGCATTCCGAAGATGAGCTCGCGGCGGGCGATGTACTGCAGCTGGTCGACGAGGTTGCGGTAGCGATCACGCGCCGTGATGCGCTGCCGCTCGAAGAGCGAGAACGGATGCGTGCCCGCGGAGCCGACGCGGAGGCCCTTGTCGCGGCCGACCTGGGTGACGTAGCCGCGCAGCTTCAGGAGCTCGCGCTGGACGTCGCCCGCATTGCGGCAGATCGGAGTCGCGATCTCGAGCACCGACTGCATCAGCTCGGCGTTGATCCGCGGCTCGAGCTCGTGGCCGCTGATCGCCTGCAGCACCGTGTCGACGTGCTGGACGAGATCGAACGTCTCGGCGTCGAGGAGCATGTACTCCTCCTCGACGCCGAGCGTATACGGCTCCGACTGACCGAACTTGTGGTCGAGCACGCTGCCGGCGTGCATCGCGCCCTCGCCCGTGATCGAACCCGGATAGATCTGCTTCACGTCGCCGGAACCGGAGCGGGGGGAACGAGCGTACGCCGAATCAGGAGCACGAGCGGGAGGCCGAGCAGCAGCATGCCGGCGACCTTCGCCTGGATCTGGCCGGCGAAGAAGTCGAGCGAGCCGAACACGACGAGGAGGAAGACGACGGTGTCGAGGGGCACGCTGACGGCACCCGTAGCCACGACCCGGACCGCGTCGGCGACACGGTCGCGCAGCACCGCGCCGAAGGCATTGTCGATGCTCTCGGAGATCGCGAAGGCCGCCAGGCTCCCGGCCACGATCCGCCACGTGTCCGCGAGCGCTTCGAACCCCTGGCCGGGGAAGGCGGGCTGCCAGGCGTCGACGACGGCGATCCAGCCTGCGAGCAGCGCGGAGGCGAGGAAGCCGGCCCCGACCATCACCTGCGCGTTCCGCCAGCCCTCCCGTCGCGTCGGCGCCGTGTGGTGGGCGAGCTCGATGAGCGCGAGCGCGACCCCGATCAGGAGCGCTCCACCGGGGGCCGCATCGCCCGTCCAGGGAAGCTCGACGATCTTCTGCGCGCCGATCTGCGCCGAGCAGACGACACCGACGTAGACGCCCGTGAGGATCGCAAGCCGCATCAGCGAAGCACGGCGTCGGCCTCGATCTCGACGCGCCAGCGTGGGTCGAGCAGGGCTTTCACCACGATGGCCGTCGAGGCTGGGCGGATCTCGGAGAAGACCTCGCCGTGGGCGCGCGCGACCTCGTCGTAGTCGTCAGCGTCGACGAGGTAGAGGCGGGTGCGAACGACGTCGTCGAAGCGGGCGCCGGCTTCCTCGAGCGCACCGCCGATGATCTCCAGGCAGAGCTTCGTCTGCCCGTACGCGTCCTCTGGCGGATCGCCCTCGCGCGGGATCGGTGCGGTGCCGGCCACGCGTACCTCTCCGCCCACGACGACGGCTCGCGAGAATCCCACCACCTGCTCGTGCGGCGAGTGGCCCGGAATGAGACGGCGTTCCACGAGGCTAGTATCGCCGTCCGTGGAGGCCCTCCGCCAGATCGAAGGCTGGCCGGCCGAGCACTCGGCCGCGGGTGTCACGAGCTTCGAACACGTCATGGGGACGGCGGGCGACGACGAGCACGAGCTCGCTTGGGCGTCGGTCAGCAAGCTGCTGGTTGCATACGCGACCCTCGTTGCAGCCGAGGAGGGAATCCTCTCGCTGGACGACCTGACGGGCCAGGAAGGGGTGACGGTCCGGCATCTCCTTGCACATGCCTCCGGCCTCGGGCCCGCCGGCGAGATCCTCGCACGGCCCGAGCGGACCCGGATCTACTCGAACGAGGGGATCAACCTCGTGGCACGCGAGCTGGCTGCGAAGGCGGAGATGTCGTTCGAGGAGTATCTCCGGGAAGCCGTGCTGCGCCCGCTCGGGCTGGGCGCCCAGCTCCGAGACGACCCCGCCTCCGGGCTGGTGGGGACTCTTCGCGACCTGCTCGCGTTCGGCCGCGAGTTGCTCGCGCCCACGCTGATTGCGCGCGAGACGCTCGCGGAGGCAACGAGCGTGCAATTTCCAGGACTGAAAGGCGTGCTGCCTGGTTACGGCCGCCAGGATCCGAACGATTGGGGCCTCGGCTTCGAGCTGAGGGACGAAAAGACGCCGCACTGGACGGGTGCCCGCAACTCCCCGGGAACGTTCGGTCACTTCGGCTCCAAGCCCGGGTCGGCGACCTTCCTCTGGGTCGACCCCGCTGCGGGCCTTGTGTGCGCTGCGCTCGCGGACCTGGACTTCGGGGACTGGGCCCGGGAGGCATGGCCCGCGCTCTCCGACGCCGTGCTGGCGGCGTCTGCCGAGGTCCAGTCTGCCGGGGTCTGACCCCCTGCTCTCCCGGTCGATTCGCGCAACCACGCCCTTCGCGAACCCTGGCTCCTGTGGAAAAGGGGTCAGACCCCGGCGAGGAAGGGCTGGAAAAGGGGTCAGACCCCGGCGAGGAAGGGCAGCACGGCCGAGTCGAACGCCTTCGGCTGCTCGAGGCTCGGCAGGTGGCCCGCGCCCTCGATCACGACCACTTGCGCGCCTCGAATCTCTCGCTCGAGCAGGGTGGCGATCTCGAGCATGTCGGTGACGTCCTGGTCGCCCACGACGAGGAGCGTCGACACGTCCACCTCGCCGAGCCGCTCGCCCGCCGGTGGTGCCGGCCACACGACCTCGACCTCGTCCTCCATCGGCAGCTGGAGCTCGTAGGTGCGGACGGTCATCTCGCGCACGAGCTCGCGCACCGCCGGATCCGCGTCGTCCGCGAGCCACATGTGCGTCTGAGCCTCCGCGGCGGCGCCGGGGTCGCCGCGCTCGAGAGCCTCCTCCTCCTCGGCGAAGCCCGCCTGCGCCTGCTTCGACCACGTCCATCCGCCGAGGCCCGGCGCGACGAGCACGAGCCTGCTCACGAGTTCGGGACGCTCCAGCGCCAGATCGAGCGCGATCCGGCCGCCGAACGAGCAGCCGATGACGGCTGCGCCGGCCGGTGTCCGCTCCGCGGCCCACTCGACGTAGGACAGGCGACCCGGGACGAGTGGCTCCGAGCCGAACCCCGGCAGGTCGGAGACGTGCAGGGTGTGCGCCGCGGCGAGGCTCTCGCGCTGCGGCTCCCACATCCTCGAATCGGCAATGCCCGCGTGCAGGAGAACGAGGTCGCTCATTCGTCATCCGCGAAGAGCGGCCGCAGGAGCTCGTCGAACGCCGCCCGGTCGCAGCTCGCGACCACAACCGGGGTGATTGCACGCACCGTGGCCGTCCGCGGGATGTCCATCGCGAGCGCGACCTCGCCGAAGTAGTCGCCCGGGCGGAGGACGCGCCTGTCGCCGAGACCGTCCTGCGACACGTTGAGCAGCCCCGAGAGGACGACGTAGAACCGCTCGCCGGGCTCGCCCTGCGCGACGACGTGAGACCCTGCGGCCACGTCCTCGCGTGCCATCCTTCCCGCCAGTCGGTTCAGCTGCTCGCCCGGCAGGCCGGCCAGAAGTCCGATCCGGGACAGCTCGTGCGCCGTTGCGGGGACGTGTCTCACTCGTCGTCGTCCCCCCATGGATCGGGAGCCTGCGGGTCCGGATCGCCGGGGGTGGCCCCGCGCATGTCCTCCTCCTGCGCGATGCGCTCGGCCCCTGCCTCCTGCTCCTCTTCGGTCGGGCGCGGCTCGTCGGGCATGTCGCTCCTCTCAGTAGGGTCGTCCTTGTGGGCATTCTCGACGGTTGGCGCTTCTGTCCCCGTTGCGCGGGCACCCTAACGCCCGCCTCCTCGTCGGTCCGCTGCGTCACGTGTGGCTGGGTCGGGTGGGCGAACCCCGTACCGGGCGCGCAGGCGCTCGTGGAGCGCGACGGGCGCGTCTTGCTCGGGCGGCGCCGCTTCGATCCGTCCGCCGGTCTCTGGGACATCCCCGGCGGCTTCGTCGACGAGGATGAACACCCGCTCCAGGCCCTCGAGCGAGAGCTTCGCGAGGAAACCGGCCTGTCGATCGTGCCAACGGAGTTCCTCGGTATCTGGATGCAGCCCTACGACGGCAGGAGCGTGCTCTGCCTCACGTGGCTCGCCAGAGCGACCGCCGGAGGAGAACGGCCGGGTGACGATCTCGTCGAGCTGTGCTGGTTCGGGCCCTCCGAGCTACCCGCTCCCGCTGAACTGGCCTTCGAGACCTTCGTCGAGATCCTCTCGCTCTGGCGGGCGCGGCACGAGCAGTCGTAAGGCAAGCGGCTCCACTCGGAACTCGAGCGGCGTTTCGAGCCTGGCCGGCTCCCCGTCGATTGCGGCGCGCAGCGAGGGTCTGCCGTCGTCGATCGTGAGCTGCGTGCAGCTCCGTTCCTCCCAGGTCAGGCGGCGGAAGCCATGTGGGACGTACAGGTGGAGCAGCCCGTCGTCCATGGGTTCTCGCTCGCCGATCGAAAGGAGATCGAGGCTGTAGGCGTTGCACGCCACGACCACGACGCGGGCTCCCAACGATCTTCCGTCGACGATGAAGCGCTCCTTGCGGCGGTGCTCGCGCGCGACGAGCAAGAGCGCCCGGAGGCGCGCGAGGAGCTCACGGCGGCGCCGGTGGTGCTCCCGGCGGTGCACGAGGAGCGCGTAGAGGCCGAGCGAGACGTTGTTCAGAAACAGGCGCTCGCCGACGCGTCCGACATCGATCCGCCGCTCGTCGCCTTCGAATGCGTCGAGCGCCCCGAGCGGATCGTCCCGGTCGAGCCCGATGTCGCGGGCGAAGTGATTGCGCGTGCCGAACGGGATGCAGACGAACGGTAGGTCTCGCTCGATCGCGACTCCCGCCACCGACGCGAGCGACCCATCGCCGCCGGCCATTCCGAGCACGTCGGCTTCGGCCTCGCGGGCAATCGCCTCCAGATCGTCGTCCTGCCGGAGGACATGCACTTGGATGCCGCGCCTCTCCGCCGCCTCGCGCAACTCGTCGGCGCTCGGAGAGTCGCTCCCCGAGCGGGGGTTCAGGATCAGGAATGGCCTCATTCGTCACTAGGCCCGGTCGTCCAGAAGATGGGCCGTTCGGCCCATGTACCCAACGGCCCGAATGTCGATCATTTGACGAGAGATGAACGATCGCGGCTTCCACTACATCGAGGACGATCTCGCCGAGACCTGGCTTGCGGACTGGGCCGCGGGCGGTGTCAAGGAGCTCGAGGCGCTGCTTGCGAAGCACGCAGCTTTCCTCGGTTATCTCGACGCGTTCGACGCCGTCGAGGACTGATCGACCTCAGCGTTTGCGGCCTCTGAAAGGGGGAACTCGAGCGGTCGATGAAGCTCGAGTACTTGTGGCGCGGCACACCGGGTCACCCGTTGCATCCGCCGCTGACCGATGCGACGATCGGGATCTACACGCTCGCGACGATCGCGGCCGTGCTCTCGACACTCGGTATCGCCGAGGAGGCAGCGGCAAAGAGCTGGGCGCTGGCGCTCGTGATCGGCCTCGTCGTCAACATCCCGACGGCGGCGACTGGCACGCTCGACTGGCTCAAGATCGCGAAGGGAACGCCGTTACGCCGCACGGCCACCACTCATTTCGTCGTGATGGAGATCGTCGCGGTTCTCTTCTTGATCGCCGCGATCGTCGGCTACTCGGACGGCATGGATGGCGTGGTTGCGTCGGTCCCGTTGATCCTCACCCTCCTCGGGTTCGCGACGCTGACGCTTGGCGGCTGGCTCGGCGGCACGATCGTCTTCGTCCACGGCATGCGCGTCCTCAACCTGGTGGAGGAACCGGCGCGCCGCGCGGTTTCGCCGGTCCCTCACGCCGAGGAAAGAGAAGCCGAAAGGGGCTAGCCCTCCTCGGTGAGCCCGAGCTGGCGTTCGAGCGCGCCCTTCGGCTGGGCGCCCATGGCGGCCGCTGCCGGCTCGCCGTCCCGGAAGAGGATCATCGTCGGGATCGAGGCGATGCCGAACTTCTCCGCGAGCCCGCGCTCCTCGTCGATGTTCACCTTGACGAGCTTCAGGTCGCCGTTCCGCTCCTCGACGATCTTGTCGAGCACCGGAGCGACCGCATGGCACGGGCCGCACCACTCCGCCCAGAAATCGACGATCACGGGCTTGTCGCTCTTCACGACCTCCTGCTCGAAGGTGGACTCGGTTACTGCAGTTGCCATCGGGGTTGGTTCCTTTCGCTGAGGTCTGACGGGGATACCCGCCGTCACCCATTGAAAACGATGGGGCCGGACGGACTGTTCCCTAGAATCGTCCGGGCCGTGTTCAAGCCGTTTCAGGATAAGCCGGATCACCCGAAGCTGGAGCTCGAGATCCTGGAGCTCTGGGAGCGTGAGGGCACGTTCGAGCAGCTGCGGCGGCGGAACGAAGGCGGGCCGACGTTCGGCTTCATGGACGGGCCGATCACGGCGAACAACCCGGCGGCCTTGCACCACGGCCATGGGCGCACGCTGAAGGACGTCTTCCAGCGCTACAAGGCGATGCGCGGCTTCGACCAGCGCTACCAGAACGGGTTCGACTGTCAGGGGCTCCACGTCGAGGTCGAGGTCGAGAAGTCACTGGGCCTCAACTCCAAGCGCGAGATCGAGGCGTACGGGCTCGCGGAGTTCGCGGACCGCTGCAAGGAGCGCGTCGCGCACTTCGCCGCGATGCAGACCCAGCAGTCGCAGCGGCTCGGCATGTGGATGGACTGGGCGAACTCCTACTACACGTTCAGCGACACCAACATCGAGTACATCTGGGGGTTCCTCAAGCACGTCCACGAGCGTGGCTGGCTGTACAAGGGGCATCGCTCGACCCAGTGGTGCCCGCGCTGCGGGACCTCGCTCTCCAAGCACGAGCAGGCGGGCGAGGAGAACTACGCCGAGCTCGAGCACCCGTCCCTCTTCGTCCGCTTCCCCTTGCTCGAGCGGGAGGGCGAAGCACTCGTCGTCTGGACGACCACCCCGTGGACGCTGCCGGCGAACGTCGCGGCTGCGGTCAGGCCCGGCGCAGCGTACGGGCGCCGCGCGAACGGCGACTGGGTGGCGGTCGATCGCTATCCAGAGGAGCAGCTCGTCGAACGGATCCGAGGGGAGGAGCTCGTCGGGCTCACCTACCGCGGGCCCTTCGACGACCTCGCGGCGCAGGCTGGTGTCGTCCACCGCATCATTGCCTGGGACGAGGTCGCACTCGACGAGGGGACTGGCATCGTGCACATCGCGCCGGGGGCCGGCGCCGAGGACTTCGAGCTCTCGCGCGTGCACGACCTGCCCGTGCTGATGCCGATCGACGAGGCCGGCCGGATGGTTGCCGCCTACGGCGAGTTCGCCGGGCTCTCGACCACAGAGGTCGAGCGGCCGGTGATTGGAGAGCTGCGCGCGCGCGGCCTCCTCGTCGAGGCGGGGACAATCGTCCACCGCTATCCGATCTGCTGGCGCTGCAAGACGCCGCTGGTCTTCCGGGTCGTCGACGACTGGTTCATCTCGGCCGAGGAGATCCGGCAGCCGATGCTCGACGCGAACGCGACTGTCCAGTGGACACCGCCCCAGTACAAGAAGCGGATGGACGACTGGTTGCGAAACATGGGCGACTGGAACATCTCCCGCAAGCGCTACTTCGGTCTGCCGCTGCCGCTCTATCCCTGCGAGTGCGGCGAGCTGAACGTGATCGGCTCGCGGGCGGAGCTCGAGGATCGCGCAACTCAGGGCCTCGAGCAGTTGCAGGAGCTGCACCGGCCGTGGATCGACGCCGTGCGAATCCGCTGCAAGCGTTGCAATCGAGAGGTCCAGCGGATCCTGGAGGTGGGCGACGCGTGGCTCGACGCGGGGATCGTCCACTTTTCGACCCTCGGCTGGCGCAACCCGGAATGGACGCCGCGCGGCAACGCGACGGGAGCCGCGTCCCCCTTGACCGGTGCCGACCTTCCGAGTCACGACTATTGGGAGAAGTGGTTCCCGGCGGACTGGGTCTCGGAGATGCGCGAGCAGATCCGCCTCTGGTTCTACTCGCAGAGCTTCATGGCCGTCGCGCTGGACGGGCGCTCGCCTTACCGACAGGTGCTGACGTACGAGAAGGTGCTCGACGAGACCGGCCGCGAGATGCACAAGTCCTGGGGGAACGCGATCGAGCTGAACGAGGCGCTCGAGCGCATGGGGGCGGACGTGATGCGCTGGATGTACTGCGAGCAGCCGCCGAGCCAGCCGCTCCGCTTCGGCTACGCGATCGCCGACGACGTCAAGCGCAGGCTGCTCACTTTCTGGAACTCCGTCTCGTTTTTCGTCACGTACGCGCGTATCGTGGGCTTCGAGCCGGGGACGGTGTCGGAGGATCTGCGAGCGCAGGACCGTTGGCTCCTCGCGCGCACCGGAGTGCTCGCGCGCGACGCCACCGCCGCGTACGAGAGCTTCTGGACGCCCGGTGTCATCGAGGCGTTCGACCAGTACGTCGAGGATCTCTCGAACTGGTACATCCGGGTGTCCCGGCGGCGTTTCTGGGACGGTGACAGGGCGGCGCTCCAAGCGCTCTGGGACTCGTTGACGCGGGCTGTGCGCGTAGTCGCTCCGGTCATGCCCTTCCTCTCGGAGCACCTCTGGCGCACCCTCGTCTCCGACGACGAGTCGGTCTTTCTCGCCGAGTGGCCCGAGCCCGGCCCGAACGACGACGGCTTGCTCGCGGAGGTGGCGGAGACCCGGCGCGTCGTGGAGCTCGGTCGTCGCGCGCGCGAGGCGTCACGCCTGAAGCTACGCCAGCCGCTGCGCCGGCTCGTCGTGGAGGGTGCGTCGCTCGCCGAATCGCATACCGATCAGATCCGGAACGAGCTCCGGGTCAAGGAGGTCGAGTTCGGGCAGGTCGAGGCCACCCACCTCCACGTGAAGCCGCATCTCCCGGCGCTCGGCCCCAAGCTCGGCAAGGAGCTCGGCGCGGTGCGGGCTGCGCTCGCGGCGGGGGAGTTCGAGGAGCTTCCGAACGGCGGTTTTCGCGCCGCCGGATACGACCTGGATCCCGATGAGGTGCTGGTGGAGCGGGCCGGCAAGGAGGGATGGGCGGTGGCCTCGGAGGATGGCGTCACCGTCGCGCTCGACACTCGGCTCGACCCCGAGCTCGAGTTGGAAGGACGTGCCTACGACCTCATTCACACGCTCAACTCGATGCGGAAGGAGCAGGGGCTCGAGCTGACCGACCGCATCACCGTGAGGTTGCCGAAGCAAGCTGTCGATCTCCTTGTGCACGCGGACTGGATCAAGGCGGAGGTGCTCGCCGTCTCCCTCGAGACCGACGCCATCGAAACCCCGCGCATCGGCAAGGTCTGACGCGGGGCCTGCGGACGGCTTGTGTTCCTGTAACACAAGCTCCCGTAGGGGCGGAACTGCCTTGGCGGGCCACAAGCGCGCGTTGCCCACATTGTGTTCCTGGAACACAAGCTGCTTCCGGCCAGGGCGTTGTCAGCGCCCACGGGTCGGTAGTACGCTGGCGGTAAGGAGGAGCGATGCAGACGTGCGGGCAGTGCGGCGGTTCGATCGGAGGAGGTTTTCGCTACTGCCCCTGGTGTGCGGCGCCCCAGCGCGCGAAGCTCGTCGAGTTCTTCGCCGGCCACGGTGAGGAGAGCGGCAAAGCGCTGCGCGTCTCGCGCTACACGCGCGAAGGCCACGTCCGCTTCAGCGTCTGGGACGAAAGCGGCAGAGCCGAGGCCGCGGTCTCCATCGACGAGGAGGAGGCTAAGCGTCTCGCGGCCTTCGTTTCGGGGCCGCAGCGGCATCCCTCGCTGCTCGAGCGGCTCGGCCTCTAGCGCTGAGCCTCGGCGAGCGCCAACTCACGCCGTAGCTCGACCGGAAGACGGAAGGTGACGTCTTCGTCCATCATGCGGTACGGCTCGATGCGCTCGACGCCGCGGGCGCGGAACCAGTCGCAGACCCCGGTGACCAGTCTCTCCGGCGCGGAGGCGCCTGACGTCACGCCGACCGAATCGATCCCCTCGAGCCAGTCCTCCTGGATCTCGGAGGCGTCGTCGATGAGATACGAGGCGACGCCGCCGGCTTGCGCGACGTCCACGAGGCGATTGGAGTTGGACGAATTGCGAGAGCCGATCACGAGCAGCAGCTCGACCTGCGCAAGCATCTCTTTCACCGCCCACTGCCGGTTGGAGGTGGCATAGCAGATGTCCTCTTTCTTCGGTGCGTGGATCTGCGGGAAGCGCCGGCGCAGGACCCCGATGATCTCGGACGTCTCGTCGACCGACAGCGTCGTCTGAGTGATGTATGCCACCTTTGCCTCCGGCGGCAGGGCGAGCGCCTCAGCCTCGACCACGTTCTGTACGAGCACCGTCGACTCCGGTGCCTCGCCCATCGTTCCGACCACCTCTTCATGCCCGGCGTGGCCGATCAGGAGGACGACGTAGCCGGCTGCGGCGTAGCGCTTCGCCTGCACGTGCACCTTCGTCACGAGGGGGCACGTCGCATCGATCACGTTGTGGGAGCGCTCTGCCGAGGTCGCGTGGACCGAAGGCGCTACCCCGTGCGCCGAGAAGACGATCGTCGCTTCCGGCGGCGCCTCCTCTTCGGAGTCGACGAAGATCGCACCGCGTGCCTCGAGGTCGCGCACCACGTGGATGTTGTGGACGATTTGCTTGCGCACATAGACGGGTGGGCCGTAATGCTCGAGCGCGAGCTCCACCGTCTCGACGGCTCGCTCGACGCCGGCGCAGTAGCCGCGAGGGGAAGCGAGGAGGACGCGCGAGACCACGGCCGAATCGTAGCCCCACGTGTGCCGGAGGCAGTCGAGAGGCAGCGGAGAGGTTGGCTAGTGCGCGTTTGCTGCGCTGCCAATAGGCCGCTCGGCCTATCTTTCAAAGAGGGAAACCGCTCTCTATCATCGGAGAGGCCCAGTGGACGCTGAATTGCAGGCGGTGCTGATCAATGCGGTGCCGTTGCTCTTGCTGGCGGCGCTGTATCTCGTTGCCGCCGCTGGGCTTCTGCCTGCTGTGCTGCGGGAGCGGAGGCGGACGCGACGTGCGCATCCCCAGGTCGCGGCGGCGCTTCTGTATCCGTGCGTGGGAGCGGCGGCGGCCATTCTCGGGATTCGGCTGCTCGTCGAACGAAGCGCACTGGCCGGGCACCTCTGGGTGTCGCTGGTCGCAATTGTCGTCGCGGCGATTCCCGTGGTCATGTTGCTGGCGAACTGGAGCGATCGCAGTCTCCTCTTCGCGGGAGACCGGCCGATGTTGGAGGCCGGTCGAACCCCGGAGGCCGAGGCCGCGGATCGTCTGACGCGCGATCTCGCACGCGCCGCCGACGCGGAGGCGATCGGAAGCCTGGTCGCCGGCGAGTCGATCGTCCTCTTCGGCGTCGACGTGGCCGCGCTCGCACTCGTCGATCCGGATGGACGCACCGCCCGGTTCGTGGCAGCGCGCGAGCACGATCGCGATCTCGACTGGCTCCGCCGGCTGGAGCTCGACCTCGAGCACGAGCCGAGTGGCGTGGCGACGGCGCTGCGGGATCAAGCCCCCTTCGCCGTCTTCGACGCCTCCGCTTCGGGCGTGTCGAAGAAGCTCCAGGGGGCTGGCGTGAAGAGCTGCGCGTTCGTTCCGGTTTTCGCGGCCTCGCGCGCCGTCGGGGTCCTTGTGCTCGCCACGCGCACCCCCCGCGTCTTCGACGCCGAGGAGCTCTCCGTGATGCAGGCGTTCGCCTCTCAGGCCGGTCTCGCCCTTGCACGGGCGGCGTCGGCGGTTGCGCTCGGTGACGCGCTCGAGCGCGAGCGGCTGGTGGCGCGGATCTCGCTCGAGGTGCGGTCACGACACGACCTCGACGAGCTGCTCCGGGTCACGGTCGAAGAAACCGCGAGCGCGATCGGCGGGATCAGCTGCTTCGTCCGGCTCGGCGAGACCGGGGGCAACATGCCGGTGGTTGCGGAATGGCACACAGCGGACGTGCCCCCGATCGGCGACGCATCGCGGCTCCCCGTGGTCAATCTCGCCGTCCGCGATCGCCGAACGGTTGCTGTCGGCGACGTCTCGCAGGCGCCGGACCTCCGAGATCCCAGCCTGGGCGACATTCAGGAGCTGCTCGGTCGAGGTATACGGTCGGCGCTTGCAACCCCGCTCCTCGTTGGTGAGCGAGCCATCGGAGCGCTGGCACTTCACCGGATGGAGGCGGCCACCTGGAGCGCGGCCGAGATCGCTCTCGCAGAGGCGGTCGCGCGCGAGGTCGCAAGCGCGATCGAGACCGCCCGCCTCTTGCGCGAGAGTGAGCAACGCCTCGCCGAACAGAGCGAGCTCCTGAAGGCGGGACAGCAGCAAGCACGATCCGAACGTGGCGTGTACCGCATCGCGGCGATGCTCAGCGAGCCTCTCTCGGCGGCGGCAACGCTCGACACGGTCGCGCAAGCGGCTTGCGAGGCGCTCGACGGAAAGGCAGCAGCCGTTCTCAGGCCGGCGGCAGGTGCCCTCGAGTTCGTTGCGTCGTACGCGCTTGCGGAAGAGCTTGCAGCCTTCCTCGACGCCGGAGGCGACGAGGCATTGAGCACATGCGCGCGGGCAGGGAAGGTGCTCGCCTCACGCTCGCTCTCGGAGGATACGAGATTCGCAGGTGGGCTCGCGGACGCCGCTGAGGCTGCGGGCTGTCACGCGATGCTCGCTGTGCCGCTCCCGCAACCGCGAACCGCGACGAGCGGACTCGCGCTGGTGTTCTTTGGGAGCGAGCGAGTCTTCACCGACGAGCAGCTCGAACTCGCGGGACATGTAGCAGGTGTGGCCCGTGGCGCGCTGGAACGCAGCGAGCTGTATGAGCTGGAGCGGCGCTCCCGCTCGCTCGCTCAGCGGTTGGCGAAGGCGAGCCGCGAGCTCGCCGGCGAGCTCGACCCGGAAGACGTGCTCGACCAGGTCGTCCAGCACTCGGTGGAGTTGCTCGGCGCGGACGGCGCGTCCGTGCGGCTGCTGGAGGACGACGAGCTGGTGGTGCGTGCCGCCTGCGGCGCCGGTTCCGCAGGAGCCGCCGAGACACGAGCTCCGTCAACCAGCTGGCTCGTGGGAGACATCGTCCAGACGCGTTCGGCGAGGGCGATCGCGGACGCGCGCGAGGACGCGCGCGCGGCCGAAGCCGATCCGATGCTTGCAACGGCCCACGCCGCTTACCTCGGGGTGCCGATGATCGCGCCCGACGAGTCCATCCACGGAGTTCTCGCCGTCTACGCCCGCAGGGCCCGCGAATGGCACGACGAGGAGTCGGAGGCGCTGCTCGCGCTGGCAGGCAGCGCCGCCGGGGCGCGCACGACCGCCGAGCTCTACCAGGGCGTGAAGCACGAGCAGCAGCGAAGCGAGGCAATCCTGGGGAACGTCGCCGACGGCATCGTCGCCGTCGATCGCGACGGAGACGTCGTGCTCTGGAACCAGGCCGCGGAGCAGATCACCGGCGTGCCGGCGAGTGAAGCGCTGGGGAGGACGCCGGCCCAGCTCCTCGGGGGTCCCTTGACCGCAGCAGCACCAGCGGGGAGTCGAAGCCGGCTCCTTCCGATCCGCCGCGGCTCCGAGGAGGTCTGGCTCTCGCTCAGCGAGGCTGTCATGACCGACCCTGCGGGCGCCGTGGCCGGGCGGATCTATGCCTTCCGAGACATCTCGGACGAGCGCGCTGTGGAGCAGATGAAGTCGGATTTCGTCTCGACGGTGTCGCACGAGCTGCGGACGCCGCTCACGTCGATCTATGGCTTCGCGGAGACGCTCCTGCGCCAGGACGTGCTCTTCGGCGAGGCGGAACGGGAAACGTTCCTACGCTACATCGCGTCCGAGTCGGAGCGACTCACGTCGATCGTCGACAGCCTGCTTTCCGTGGCCCAACTCGACGCGGGTCGTATGAACGTGCAGATCGCCGAGACGGATGTCGGCAGGGTAGTCACTGAAGCGGTGTGCTCGGCCGAGAGCTCGCCGTCCGCGAACGGCCATCGCTTTCGCGTCGTGCTCGAGGACGAGCCGCTCGCTGCCGCAGCCGACCGCGACAAGCTCGGCCAGGTGCTCTCGCATCTGCTCGATAACGCGATCCGCTACTCCCCGGCCGGTGGAACGGTGACGGTGGGGGCTCGCCGCGCCGATTCGATGGTCGAGGTGCGGGTGGAAGACGAGGGCATCGGGATCTCGCGGACAGAGCAGCAACGGATCTTCCGGAAGTTCTACCGCGGCGAATCGGCGGGCAAGACCGTGGGGGCGGGGGAGACCGGCCTGGGCCTCTTCCTCGCCGAGGGGCTTGTCGATGCGATGGGCGGCCGCATCTGGGTCGAGTCGGACGAGGGCAGTGGCTCCGTCTTCACGTTCGCACTCCCGGGCGTGGAGCGGGAGACGGTGAGTGAGACGTGAACGATCCGGGTAGAGGCCTTGGCGGATGGGCGTATGACGAAGGTACTGGTCATCGACGACGAGGCGCCGATCCGCCTGCTGTGCCGCGTCAACCTCGAAGCGGAAGACATGACCGTCTACGAGGCGGGAGACGGCCCGAGCGGGCTGGAGCGGGCGCGCGAGCAGCGACCCGACATCGTGCTCCTCGACGTGATGATGCCGGGGCTCGACGGGTGGGGGGTGGCAGAGCAGCTGCTCGGGGCCCCGGAGACCGCGAGCATCCCGATCATCTTCCTGACCGCGCGGGCGGAGTTTCGTGATCGCGCCCGCGGCCTGGACATCGGCGGCGTCGACTACATCACGAAACCGTTCAACCCGGTGGAGCTGGCGCCGCTCGTGCGAGACCTACTTGCCAGGCTCGAGCGGGGCGAGCGCGACGAGCTCCGTAGCGAGAAGTTAAGCGAGCTGCGCTCGCTGATGGCAGAGGCCTAGTCAGCCCGCGAAGTCGGCTGTCACGACAGCGGCGCCGCGGTAGCCGCTGAAGGTTCCGATCGGCGCACCGATGCCGATCTTCCGGAACCGGGGGTGTAACAGGTTCGCGCGATGACCAGGGCTCGCGAGCCAGGATCGGACGATCGAGCGCGCAGATGCATAGGAGCCCGTCCCCCAGGCGAGGTTCTCCGCGAGAAACGGGAACCGGACCCCGTGCGCTCGCAAGCGGCCGGCGAAGTCTCCGTGCGCGAAGATGCCGCGGCTCAGCATTGTGCGGGAGTGGTCGCGAGCGGCTCTCACCAGCGCGTGATCCACGTCGAGCGGCCGCAGCTGATGCGCCGCACGGACGGCGTTGATGCGTTCGACGAGTGCGCCCTCGCGGGCCGAGAGCGTCGCAGCATACGCTGTGTTTGCTGTGAAAAGCCCCGCGGAAGCTGCGCAAATGAGCACACACATCTGTCTTTTGCTCGCCACAGCCGCCCACCCTGCCGAACCCTGACAAAAACTCCCACCCCCGAACGGGGGGTCCTGACGTGGCCCGCTTCCGGGACCTCCGGCCTCTACACTTGCGCGGGACGGGACGTGGCGCAGCCTGGTAGCGCGCTCGCTTTGGGAGCGAGAAGTCGCCGGTTCGAATCCGGCCGTCCCGATAGGCGTGGGGGAAACCATGTTTCCCCCACGGACCCCTTCTTCTTGCCGTGCACGCACAGGCCGCACTTGCGCTCCCGCCGGGCAAAGCCCGGCTCCGCGCGAGACCGATGGACGGCCGGACGAACGCCTCTTGAGTCAACGTGTTGCGGTTTCTAAGCGTTTTCGGACTGGTCGGTGGGCGCGTCCTGCTCGCGCAGGAAGCGCGCGAAGAAGAGTGCGAAGGCAGCGAAGAAGACGAAGGCCTGCTCGAGAGACATCGTCACGCCCGCGATCTGCTGGTCGACGAGCGGCGACAGGCCCCACAGCTCCCTCGGGGCATCGACGTAGAACTCGTACACCGGCTCCGGGATGAGCGCCAGTAGGAGCCCGATCGGGCTTGCCAGGGCGAAGGCGGCGAAGAGGTAGCCGGCCTTGAAGCCGGGCGGGAGTCGACCGTGGACGATCGGCCACCACAGCAGCACGCCTGTCGCGAGATAGAGCGCGTGCTCGAGGTGGAGCAACGTATGTGGATGTCTCAGGGCGGTGTCGTAGAGCCAGGGCAGGTGCCAGAGACCGTAGTTCACGACCCAGAGCAGAAGCGCAGGGACGGCAGGAACACGTGGCACCCGAGCCCCCAGCGCAGACGGGATTCCAAGCACGAGGAGGGCGGGAGCCCACTCCGCCAGCACGACGTTCTGAAGCAGGTGGATCGACAGCAGATAGTTGAGCGCGATCATCTCGAGCGGCGTGATCGTGACGGCGAGCAGGAGCACGATCGCAGCGGCGAAACATGCGATCCGCCAGCGTGGCGCGCCAAACCGTCGCAACGCGAGCACGTACGCGACGGTGATGGTTGGAATGACGAGGAGCGCCTCCGGATTCCAGGACCACGCGTAGGGATCTGGCGCCACGACCCGCTAACCTAGCCCTGACCGCGCCCGTGGTGTAGTGGTAACACAAGAGCCTTCCAAGCTCTGGTCACCGGTTCGAACCCGGTCGGGCGCTTGACCTCGCGGGAGATCGCCATCCGGCCACGCTCGTATTCTCGGAGCGTGGACAGTCGCATCGAGGAGCGCGCGGTCTGGTTCCGGCCACGGACGGTCCTCGTTGTGCTCGGGATCATCCTCGCGACGCTCGTGATGATCGAGATCGTCCAGGTCGCCCGCGGGGTCCTTGTGTGGATCTTGATCGCCGTCTTCCTGGCGCTCGCCCTCAATCCTGCCGTCGACTGGCTCCTCGCGCGCGGCGTGCCGCGGCGGGGCCTCGCAGTGCTGATCACCTACGCCGTCGCCCTGCTCGGAATCGCCGCACTCGGTGCACTGTTCGTGCCGATTCTGGTCGACCAGGTCGACAACTTCGTCCAGGCATTGCCGGGGTACGTCGAGCAGGTGACGCACGGCACGGGGCGTCTCGGCTTCCTCGAGCGCGAGTATCAGATCACCGAACGGGTGCGGGAGGCCGTCGGCGACCGGGGCGCCAGCAGTGTGCTCGGCCTCTCTGGCACCGCGCTCGCCGTAACGAAGGGGGTTGTGACGGCGGTGATCGCGGTCGTGACGATCGCCTTCCTGACGCTCTTCATGCTGCTGGAAGGTCCCGCCTGGATCGAGCGCTTCTACGCGCTCCTGCCTACCCGCTCGCAGGAGCGCTGGCGGAAGGTCGGGCAGGACATCTACCGGACGATCGGTGGCTACGTAACGGGCAACCTGACGATCAGCCTGATCGCGGGCGTCATCTCGACGCTCGTGCTGCTCATCCTCGGGGTGCCTTACGCCGTTGCACTCGGCCTGCTCGTCGCGCTGCTCGACCTGATCCCGCTTGCGGGCGCGACGATCGCGGCCGTGATCGTGACGGCGGTCGGCTTCATCGACTCGACCGCGTCGGGAATCGTGCTGCTCGTCTTCTTCGTCCTCTACCAGCAGCTCGAGAATCACGTGCTGCAACCGGTCGTGTACGGGCGAACCGTGAAGCTCTCACCGCTCGCGGTGCTAATCGCAGTGCTGATCGGGGCAGAACTCGCGGGCGTGATCGGCGCCCTGGCTGCGATCCCGGTGGTGGGGACGATTCAGGTGATCTTGGTCGACTGGCTTGCGCATCGGCGGGGGCGCCTCGTCGAGCCCGCGATTGCCGACTCGAGCTGACGACCCTCACACCGAGCTGCGCTCACTTGTTCAAGGGATCAAGAAAGCTGGCGGCGGCCCGATCTCAGCTAGGTGGGATTCAGGGCCCTCACTGTGGCGCTCGTCGCGCTGGCGGTGGCGCTTGGCGTCGCGCCGGGCGGGACGCAGGCAGCCACCAGTCCGGCGTTCTCGATCGCGGCGGCGAATCAGCTCGAGCGGCCCGTGCTCGTCGAGGTGAACAGGGTCCGGCGCGACCACGGCCTCGGACCCCTGCGGGCCTCCTCGCAGCTCGGTGCGGCTGCTGACGCGCATTCGCGCGCGATGGGCCGCTTCGGCTTCTTCGCTCACGAATCACGCGACGGCTCGCCTTTCCACGAGCGCATAGCGCGCTTCTACGAGCCCGGCGGCGGCGGCGGCTGGTCCGTGGGTGAGAACCTGCTCTGGTCGACCCCCGGGCTGTGGATGCGGAGCCCCGGCCACCGCCAGAACATCCTGACTCCCCGCTGGCGCGAGATCGGCTTGTCTGCCGTCTCGGTTTCCGCTGCCCCCGGTGTCTTCGGCGGTCGCGACGTCGTGATCATCACGACGAACTTCGGCGTCAGGTAGCCGAGGCGCCCACGGGCGCGGCACCCATCTCGCCACACGGTCGCTCGCATAGGTTTCAGGACGACATCGCTGATCCTGTCAGCGGAGATGATGCGGCGACCGCATGTGAGCCCTGGACGCCGGCGCCCCGGGTGGGGCGCCGGCGTCTGCAACCTAGGGGCCGGTCAGCAGCAGGAGCTGGCCGTCCTCGACCGTGTTCGGTGCGGGCGCGGCCGTGGGCGGATGCGCCTGCACGTCGAACAGCCACGTGTTCTCGCCGAAGAGCGACGTCGCGTCGATGATGCCGCTCGTCTCCCAGACGCCCGGCCCGACGGGGCGACCGTCACGTCCGGGCGGATCGAGCTCGACCAAGCGTGTCGCGGAGGAGACCAACGGCGCAACACCAAGGATCAGGTCGAACCGCCAGATCGAGCCGTCGCGTCCCTTCGCGGCCATGACCGGGCGGGTCTCCGAGGTGCCGTCCTCCTGGATCATCAGGTACCGCTCGCTGATGTCGATGTTGTCGGGGCTGAGCGCGATGTCCCCGCCGGCCCGAATGATCTCGTCGGCGTTGTACACCACCTGCAGCGTGCTGCGACCCGTCGGGTCGAACGGATTCAGCCTGAGCGAGTAGAGCCGGCCGAGCTCGTTCGCACCGGGGGCGCCGCCCGTCGTCACGAACAGGAACTCGTCACGATTGTTCGGAATGAACGCACCATCCTCGGGACGGGCGAACCTGAAGGCACCGAGGGCGTCGCTGGCGGCCTCCAGCTGTGCCTCGTCGAGCACGCCCGCGTTCGGAATCCGTACCCAGCGCGTGTTGATCGAGCCGTTGCGGAACGCAGCCTCGTCGGCATTGCTCCGATCGGCGGGAACGAGAACATAGAGCTCGCCGTTGTCGAGGCCGTTGCGTCGCAGCACGCTCGCGCCCGGGCTTCGATCCTTGCGGCCCACGTACATGTAGACCTGGCTGTTCTCGACCGCAGGGTCGAGCGCCGCCGGGCCGTCCTCCATCCCCATCCCCATCGCCACCGTCAAGTCGTCGCTGCCCGTGAACAGGCTCGTGAACGGGCTCCCGAATGGGCCGCTGTTCGTCGGTTGGATCAGCGTGTTCTCCCACGCGAAGTGCCCGAGCTTCGGCAGCGTGTGGAGCTCGTTGTCGAAGATGGCGACTGCAACCCCGCCTTTGCCGTCGAACGAGTTCGCCGGCGTGCCTTCCTCCTCGTTCGTGAGGTAGATGTACCGATCGAACCCGTGCTCCGGCCCCGCGAGGGAGCCCGAGCAGAAGCGCGAGAACGCCCGGGTCGCATTCCCCACCTCGGGGGCAGGACCAACGAAGGTGTTCTCGTTGTAGACCCGGTCGTACGCTCGCTCTCCCGACTTGACGTTCCCCTGTGCGTCGAGGAGGAACTTCGAGACGAACGCCCCCCTGTTGAGGGGCCCGCCGATCACCGGCTCCGACAGCGTCGCCGCCGGCAGCTCGTGATTCATGAAGACGGTCTTCGTGCCGTCAGCGTTCGGGTGGGCCCCTAGCCCATCCGGAATACCGACCATCTGGTACTCCTTCGATGGGTTGCTCGTCTCGGGCACGCGGTCGCCCACGGATAGAAGCCGCGTCGTCTCGTAGCCGACCGCGATCCCGACTGCGTACTTCTTGATCGGAGCGATCGCCGCACCCGTCGAGCCCGCCGCCGCCAGGACGACAACGACCGTGGCGACGAGCGCCTTCCTGCTTTTCCGCATCTGGTTCCCCCTCCTCATGACATGTGGATGTGGGGCAATCCTCCAACGTCGTCGCCTCGCCATGGTCCTCCGCCTGGTGAAGCACTCGTGTCGGTCCGGCTACTATGGTCGATGCAACCGGGGAGCTCGGGGCAACCGGGCTGAGAGGGCAGACTTCGCGCGCCGCCGACCCGAGAACCTGATCTGGGTAATGCCAGCGGAGGAATCGAGTGCAGCAAGACACCGTGATGGTCGTCGCCGGCGGGGGAGCCGCTCCCAGCACTGCCGTGCTTCCGTCGGCGTCTACCGTGATCGCAGCCGACGGGGGAGTTGACCTCGCGCTCGCGCTCGGCCTACATCCGGACGTCGTCGTCGGCGATTTCGACTCGGCCTCGTCGGAGGGAATCGCGGCGGCAGAGGCCGCCGGCGCGCGCATCGTCCGGCACTCGCCCGACAAGGACGCGACCGACCTGGAGCTGGCCCTGGAGGAGGCTGCAGCGCTCGGGCCGCGCCGGCTCGTCGTCGTCGGGGTGGAGGGCGGTCGTCTGGACCATTTGATCGCAGGGCTGCTCCTCCTCGGCTCCGAGCGCTACGCCGACTTCGAGCTGGAGGCCCTGGTCGGCCGAGCTCGGGCGTATGTCGTCCGTTCCGAGCGCGAGCTCGCAGGTGAGCCCGGTGAGCTCGTGTCGCTGCTCGCGCTCCACGGGCCGGCGGAAGGCGTGGTGACTGAGGGACTCGTCTTTCCCCTGCGACACGAGACGCTCCTACCCGGGTCGAGCCGCGGTGTGTCGAATCTCTTCACCGGTGTCACAGCGCGGCTCTCACTCGAGCGCGGCGTGCTCCTCGCCCTCTGCCCGGGACGCGCATGAGGAAGCTCGCCATTGCGTTCGGTCTCAGCCTGGCGTTGACGAGCTGTAGTGGCGGCGGCGGGGGCGGCCGCGACGAGATCCGGGAGGTCGTGCTTGTCACGCACGACTCGTTTGCCGTCTCGAAGCCGGTGCTGCGGGCGTTCGAGCAGGAGACGGGACTGACGCTCCGGATCCTGCAGTCGGGAGATGCCGGTGAGGCGCTCAACCGGGCGCAGCTGACCGCCGGCAACCCGGAAGGGGACGTGTTCTTCGGCGTCGACAACAACCTCCTGTCACGGGCCCTCGAGGAGGATCTATTCGAGGCGTACGAGTCGCCCGAGCTCGAGCAGGTCGGCGAGAGGTACCTGCTCGACGAGGAGCACCGGGTCACGCCGATCGACCACGGAGAGGTCTGCCTCAACGTCGACCGCGGCTGGTTCGAGTCGCGGGACCTGATGCCGCCCCGCGGCTTCGACGATCTCGTCGAGGCCCGCTATCGGAGCCTGCTCGTCGTCGAGAACCCGGCGACGTCCACACCGGGCCTCGCCTTCCTGCTGGCGACGATCGCGCACTACGGCGAGGACGGCTGGCAAGCCTGGTGGCAGAAGCTGCGCGCGAACGACGTGCTCATCGTGGACGGCTGGGAGGAGGCCTACACCGCTCGCTTCTCGGGTGCCTCCGGCAGCAAGGGGAAGCGGCCGATCGTCGTCTCGTACGCCTCCAGTCCCGCCGCCGAGGTGATCTTCGCCGGGAAGCCGGTGGACGAGGCGCCGACGGCCGTCGTCGAGACAACATGCTTCCGGCAGGTCGAGCTGGCCGGCATCCTCCGCGGCGCCCGCAACGAGGAGGGCGCGAAGAAGCTGATCGACTTCATGCTCTCGCTCAGGTTCCAGCGTGACGTGCCGCTCTCGATGTTCGTCTTCCCGGTGCGCGAGGGGGTCGAGTTGCCGCCCGAGTTCGAGAAGTTCGCGGTCGTGCCAGCGAAGCCGCTCGAGCTGACACCGGAGGAGATCGGACGCAACCGGGATCGCTGGATCCGAGAGTGGACCGAGATCGCGCTGCGCTGACGGTGGCAAGGGTCGTAGGCGTCGGCCTACCGGCCGGCTTCCTCGCCCTCTTCTTCGTCTATCCGTTCGCCGTCATCCTGGAGCGGGGGCTGACGGAAGACGGACTCCCGCTCGATGTCGTGGGGTCGGCGTCGACGCTCGGCATCCTCTGGTTCACGATCTGGCAGGCGGCGGCCTCGACCGCGCTGACGCTGTTGCTCGGCCTGCCGCTCGCCTGGGTGCTCGCGCGGTTCGACTTTCCTGGGCGCTCGCTTGTCCGCACGCTCGTGCTCGTCCCGTTCGTGCTCCCGACGGTGGTCGTGGCGACGGCCTTTCTTGCGCTCTTGCCCGAGGGCTCCGAGCGAGGCGTGGCGGTGATTCTCGCCGCGCACGTCTTCTTCAACGTTGCGGTCGTCGTGCGGATCGTGGGCGCGTGGTGGGCAAGGCTCGATCCGCGATTGTGGGACGCCGCCGCCACTCTTGGTGCCAGTCCGGTCGAGCGTCTGCGCTCAGTGACCTTGCCGCTCCTTCGCCCCGCGCTCGCAGCTGCGGCCGCGCTCGTCTTCCTCTTCTCCTTCACGTCCTTCGGCGTGATCCTGATTCTCGGCGGGCCCAGCTACGCAACGCTCGAGACCGAGATCTACACCCAGGCCGTTCGGTTGTTCGACCTGCCGACCGCCGCCGTGTTGTCGCTCCTTCAACTCGGTGCCGTGGCGATCATTCTTGCCGTCGCCGGCGCGCTCGAACGGCGCTTCGGCGTCGTGGTGCCGGTCGTGCCCGAGCGGGACGCCGCCCGACCGCCCCGAGCAAGAGAGCGAGCGGCGGTGCTGGTCGTCTTGCTGCTTTCGGGGATCCCGCTCGCCCTTCCGCTCGCGGCCCTGGTGGAGCGCTCGCTGGCTACTCCCGACGGGTACGGCCTCACCTTCTACCGGCTGCTGGGCGAGGAGACCGCCGCGCTTCTCGTGCCGCCCTGGCACGCGGTGCTCAACTCGCTCGCGTTCGCCGCAGTGGCGACCGCTCTCGCTCTCCTGATCGGTGGCGCGACTGCCGCGGCGGTTGCGCGTCGGCGCGCGGGCTGGCTCGACGCGCTCGTGATGCTGCCGCTCGGCGCCTCAGCCGTGATGCTGGGCTTCGGTTTCGTGCTGGCTTTCGACGAGCCGCCGCTCGACCTACGGGGGTCTCCGTGGCTCGTCCCCGTCGCGCAGGCGCTCGTGGCTGCGCCATTCGTGGTCCGGATCGTGGCGCCGGCGCTCCGCTCGATCGACGATCGCCTGCGCGAGGCGGCGGCGGTCCTCGGTGCCTCGCCCTCGCGAGTCTTGCGCGAGGTCGATCTCCCGCTCGTTCTGCGCGCGCTCGGGGTGGCCGCGGGCTTCGCGTTCGCGGTCTCTCTCGGCGAGTTCGGCGCCACGGTCTTCATCGCGCGCAGCGACTGGCCCACTGTGCCGGTGGCGATCTTTCGCTTCCTCGGCCGCCCGGGTGCGGTCAACGCCGGTCAGGCGGCGGCGCTGGGTGTGGTCCTCATGGCTCTGACCGCGGTCACCGTGCTGATCGCCGATCGTGTCACCACGATCCGCCGAGGAACGCTGTAGGAGTCTAGTGCTGCGCGTCGACAAGATCAGGGTCTCCTACGACGGTGTGCCGGCGCTTGCGGACGCTGAGCTCGAGGTCGAGAAGGGCGAGCAGCTGGCCGTTCTGGGGCCGAGCGGCAGCGGCAAGAGCACGCTGCTGCGCGTGGTTGCCGGGCTGCTGCGACCGGAGGCCGGACGGGTTCTGCTGGCGGGACGGGACCTCGTTGGCATCCCGTCACATCGACGCGAGATCGGCCTCATGCATCAGGATGGCGCGCTCTTCCCGCACCTCGACGTGGCAGGAAACGTCGAGTTCGGACTTCGAATGGCCGGTCTCCGGCGGGTCGAGAGGGAGCGTCGGACAGCCGAGCTGCTCGAGCTCGTTGGCCTCCCAGGGTTCGAGCGGCGCTCCCTGGCGGGGCTTTCAGGCGGGGAGCAGCAGCGTGTCGGCCTCGCGCGCGCGCTCGCCCCGGAGCCGCGCGTTCTCCTTCTCGACGAGCCTCTCGGTTCGCTTGATCGGCCGCTCCGCGAGCGGCTCGTCGAGGAGCTGAGCGAGCTGTTCGAGCGGCTTGGACTCACCGTGATCCACGTCACCCACGACGTCGGAGAGGCGTTCGCGATCGGCGATCGCGTCGCGGTCATGCACGAAGGGCGGGTCGTGCAGCACGCGACGCCGGACGACCTCTGGGCGCGACCTGCCGACGAGTGGATCGCGAACTTCCTCGGCATGACGAACATCAGGGAGCAGGACGGCCGACGGGTCGTTGTCCGACCGGAGGCGGTGCGGCTCACGCCGGGAGACGCTGCCGTCGTCGTCGCGGTGCAACGGCGCGGACCGGCCGTTTATTCGCGAGTCCGTCTGGAGGACGGGGAAATCCTCGAGAGCGTCTCAACGGGACTCGAGCATCCGCAGCTCGGGGATCGAGTGGGCGTCGAGGTCGACCGCGGCGGGATCATCGACCTCGATCCCCTGCCGCCGACCGGCGCAGGGTTTGTGCGTTGAGGAGCGAACGCACAGGCGGGCGCGCCCAGCGACCAGCCGCCCGGGTGCCGACCCCCTAGGCGCTCGGGGTCCGACGATCGTGTTGCGGGAGTGGCCGCACTCCCGCGGGCGCGCCCATCAGGCTCGCGAGCGCGTGTTGCCGGCGGACAGCTCGAGATCGTTGTACCGACCGCATCTTCACCCACGCCTCACCGCCGGCTAACCCATGGCGGTGTCGACCTGGTGCAGGCTCGCGGCGACCTGCGATCGATCCTGGAGGAAACGGTGAAGCGAGGACGGAAGCTGGCACCTTCAGGCTTCGGCGGGCCTCGGTGCTACTCCAGCGCCAAGGTGACATTGACGACCGCGGTCACGTCCTTCGCGCGCGTCGAGATGTCGTAGACGCCGTAGTCGCTGACCTCGGTCGAGTTGGGCGATGTGACCTGGAAGACGCCGACGTTGACGCTGCGCACGCTGCCGAGGTTCGCGTCGGTGGCGCGAGCGAGCACCTCGGCCCGCGCGAGCGCGTCCTTCGTCGCGTCCTCGAGCAGCACTGGCCGAAGCGACGGCAGCTTCGTGTAGACGTACTCCGGCGGCTCGGCGGTGATCGGGACGTTCTCGTTCAGGAGCTCCGCGCTCGCCTCGATCAGCTTCGCGACGTCGTCGACCCGGTTCGAGCGGAGCTGAAACGTGCGCGTGAGCGCAAAGCCGATGAGCCGGAAACAGCGCGAGCCGCAGGAGCCGCACGACGGGCTACCCGCCTGCGAGCGCGGCGAGCGCCGGGCCCGAGAGCTCGCTCTTCGCGATGAACCCGCGGGCGCCGCGTCGGGTCAGTCGACGACGGTACGAGGAGACGTCGCGGCTGGACGTGAAAACCACAGCCGGGCTGGCGCTGTTCTGCAACAGGGCATCGCAGACGGCGAAGCCGTCCATGTCGGGCAATGCCACGTCGAGCAGGACGAGCTCCGGCTCGAGCTTTCGCGCCAGCGCGACCGCCGATGCTCCGTCCGTTGCCTCGCCGACGACGTCGAAGCCCTCAGCCTCGAGCAGTGCGCGGGCAAACGACCGGAAGCCGGCGTGGTCGTCGACGATCAGGACGGTCGCCGCCACTGGCGAATCGTCGCACGGGTGGCGTCGGTCCGCACCAGGGGTAGCCCTACTCTCTCTACTTCGGGTTGACACGCGCAGAGGTGTTTGGTCAAATGGACTAGTCAACTGACTAAGGAGGATCGCATCATGATCGCTCTCGCTCGCGAGGACTTTCCGGTGGCCATCGAAGGCAACGGCGTCGAATTCAGGATGCGGGAGCTCGGGGAGATGGCAATGGCGTGGGTGCGCCTTCCACAAGGGGCAAACCTGGCCCCGTTGCTGCAGGGCCTTCCGGATGACCTGTGCCAGTGCCCGCATTGGGGCGTCATGCTGAGCGGGAAGCTGGTGATGCACACGGCGTCCGGCGATGAGGTCTACGAGGCGGGCCAGGCTTTCTACTGGGCTCCAGGCCACGCTCCCGAGGCCCTCGAGGACTGCGAGTACATCGACGTGTCACCTGCGGCCGAGCTGAAGCATGTGATCGCGCACGTCACGAAGCAGGCTGCTGCCGGGTGAGCGGCGCTGGTGGGCCGACGGCCACGGATCCCGGCACCCCTCGCGAAGTCGCCGAAGAGGCACTGCTCGATGCTGCCGAGCGTTTGCTCGGCAGCATCGGCTATGCGGCTGTCACGACGCGGCGTCTCGCGGAGGAGGCCGGGATAAATCACGGGCTCGTTCACTACTACTTCGGCTCGATGGACAATCTCCTGGTTCGCACACTCGAACGCTTCACCGAAAGGCTGATCGCGCGCCAGCGGGCGATGTACGCGACCGACCTTCCATTCCTCGACAAGTGGCGGGAAGCGATGCGCTACCTCGACGAAGATTTCTCGAGCGGCTACCAGAAGGTCTGGTATGAGCTGCAGGCGCTTGCCTGGAATCGCCCGGAGATGAGGGACCGAGTCGCGCGGGTCACGCGCGAGTGGTACGCGGTGGTTCGCGAGGCGTTCGAGCTGGGACGCCGCGAGCACGACATCGACATCCCGCTCGAAGTGCTCGTGACCCTCGTCGCGACAGTCAACCAGGGGATCATCCTCGAACGGCTGTCGGGGATCGACGAGGGCCATCGCGCGCTACTCGACTGGATCGAGGAGTGGCTGGAGAAGACACGATGACGGCGGCGGTCGAGCTCATTACCGGGACTTCCCGCGAGCAGACGCGCGCCCGCTACCCGGACGAGGAGGGGTTCGTGGAGCGCGACGGCGTGCGCATCTTCTACGAGGTCTACGGTTCGGGCGAGGCGTCGGTGGTGCTGCTGCCGACCTGGTCGGTCGTCCACTCGCGACTCTGGAAGATGCAGATTCCATACCTTGCGAGGCACTGCCGTGTCGTCACCTTCGACGGGCGCGGAAACGGCAGGTCGGACCGCCCGGAGGGGTCCGCGGCGTACTCCGACGACGAGTTCGCACGGGACGCCTTGGCGGTGATGGACGCGACCGGCACGCGCTCCGCTGCGCTCGTCTCCGAGTCGTCGGGCGCCAAGTGGGCCCTGCTCCTCGCGGCCGAGCACGCCGAGCGGGTCGAGAGCGTGACCTTCATCGCCGCGGCGCTGCCGTTCGTCCCGCTCGGGGATGCGACCAGCTTCGATCGGCAGCTGGAGCGCCATGATGGCTGGGCGAAGCTCAACCGGCACTACTGGCTCGAGCACTACCGCGACTTCCTCGACTTCTTCTTCGCGCAGTGCTTCACCGAGCCGCACTCGACGAAGCAGATCGAGGATGGCGTGGGCTGGGCGCTCGAGACGTCCCCGGAGACCCTCGTGGCGACGGTGGAAGCTGCCGACCGGGTGGATGCGGATGGGGTGGCCGACATGGCGGCGATGGTCCGCTGCCCGGTGCTCGTAGTCCACGGGACCGACGATGCGGTGCGTCCTGTGGCGCATGCACGTGAGCTCGCGCGGCTGACCGGTGGCCGGCTGGTCGAGCTCGAAGGGTCGGGGCATGTCCCCGAGGCACGCGATCCGGTCAAGGTCAACGAGCTACTGCGGGATTTCTTCGTGCCTCTGCCTCCCACACGCCTCTGGCCGCGAGGTCGCGCTCGCCGGAAGCGGGCACTGTACGTTTCCTCGCCGATCGGGCTCGGCCATGCGCAGCGTGACGTCGCGATCGCCGACGAGCTACGGAAGCTGCACCCGGAGCTCGAGGTCGACTGGCTCGCGCAGCACCCGGTGACGGCCGTGCTCGAAGCCCGTGGAGAGCGCGTCCATCCGGCCAGCGCCGCTCTCGCAAACGAGTCCGGCCACATGGAATCCGAGTCCGCCGAGTACGGACTGCACTGCTTCCAGGCCTGGCGGCGGATGGACGAAATCCTGCTCTCGAACTTCATGGTCTTCCTCGATCTCGTCCGCGAGGAGCAGTACGACCTCTGGATCGGAGACGAGGCCTGGGAGCTCGACTACTACCTCCACGAGAACCCCGAGCAGAAAACCGCCGCCTATGTCTGGCTGACGGACTTCGTCGGCTGGATCCCGATGCCGGACGGGGGAGAGCGGGAGGTGTTCCTGACCGCCGATCACAACGCGGAGAAGCTCGAGCTGATCGAGCGCTTCCCCCGCGTTCGCGACCGGGCGCTCTTCGTCGGAAACCTCGAAGACGTGACGCCGGAGTACTTTGGCCCGGGGCTTCCATTCATCCCGGACTGGACGAAGGAGCACTTCTCGTTTCCGGGCTACGTCACAGGGTTCGACCCGGCGGCGTTCGCAGACCGCTCGGCGCTCCGGGCCGGCCTCGGGTACGGGGATGACGAGCGAGTTTGCATCGTCACGGTGGGGGGCTCGGGAGTCGGAGGCGACCTGCTCCGGCGGGTGATCGAGGCCTTCCCCGAGGCGAAGGAGCGGGTGCCTGAGCTGCGGATGGTGGTTGTCGCCGGGCCGCGGATCGATCCGCGAAGCCTGCCGTCCCATCCAGGCATAGAGGTGCATGCATACGTGCACGAGCTCTACCGGCATCTCGCCGCCTGCGATCTCGCAGTCGTTCAGGGCGGGCTGACGACAACCATGGAACTCACGGCGAACAGGCGGCCGTTCCTGTACTTCCCGCTTCGCCACCACTTCGAGCAGAACTTCCACGTCCGCCACCGACTGGAGCGCTACCGCGCGGGTCGGCACATGGACTTTGCAACGGCGACCGAGAGCGACATCGCCGCGGCGATCGCGGAAGAGATCGGTCGGGAGGTGGACTACCGGCCGGTGGAGACGGAAGGGGCTGCGCGCGCGGCAGCTCTCATCGCCGAACTACTTTGAGTAGGCAGCTCGCCGGGCTTCGCACCACTCGCACGGCGGCGCGGCGTTAGAGGTTCATCGTCTCGGGGCGGTTCCGGTCGCGAACGTGTGTGAGGCGTGAAGGAGCTTCCAGACGATGTCGAGCTCGTCCTCGTCGCGCGGTCCGTAGACCATCATCGCTGTAGACGGAATGAGGCCCATTCGTGCGACGGGGTGTTGCTCGCCCCAGCCCTGCTCGTCGACCGTGTGGGCGAGGTCGAGCGGCAGCATCATGTGCAGGCTGCCGTCCGAGGCCGGGTGCAGGTGGGCAAACTCGCGGCCGATCATGAAAGCCTCCGCCGGCCCGCCTGCGGCCTCCTCCTCGAGCATGAAAGCGCGCGCGCCGGGCACGGAGATCATGCTCGGCTCGACCCGGACGCCGGGCAGGCCGCGCGCCCGCTTGAAGAGCCGTTCCGGGAGCTCCGGCAGGGCGTTCTGGTCGAGCTGCACGTGCGGGTTCGTCGGCGTCGCGCGCGGGCGCGAGCCGGCGCGGGCGGGGAGCTCGAATCCGTTCGCAGTGGCGTTCACGGTAGCGAAGCGGATCATCGCTGATCGCAGTGTGTTCGCCCGCGCGATTGCGATCCCCCTCAACGAGCTGGAACCTTGCCACCGAAGAGGCACCGCGGCGCGACGGTAATCATCAGCTCCGGAGCTCGGCCACGGCGAGCCGCCTACTCGTATTGCAGGGCCCGCAGAGGATCGAGCTTCGCCGCCCGGCGGGCGGGCGTGATCGCCGCCAGGAGCCCTGCGACGAAGGCGACGATCGTGAGCACGATGAGCTGGCCGACGGGCAGGGCGAAACGCATGTCGTACTGGCCGAGCGCGCGCGTCACGAGCGCCGCGAGGAAGATCCCGAGCGGGAGGCCGAGCGCCGCGCCGATCAGCGCCGTGATCACGCTCTCGTGCCGGATCATCCGTCGCGTCTGCCGCCGCGTCATCCCCACCGCGCGCAGCATCCCCAGCTCCCGTGTCCGCTCGAAGACCGACAACGCGAGCGTGTTCACCATGCCGAAGAGGCTGACGATCACGGAGAGTGCGAGCAGGAGGTAGAGCAGCAGCAGGAACTGCTGGATCTCCTGGTCTTCCTTCTCGATCCACTCCGGACGCGTCTGGATCCGCGTGTCGGGGAAGCCCTCGAGCGCGTTCTCCACTCTCATCTTCGCCGCCGCCTCGTCGCCCGTGACATTGAGCAGCGTGAAGCGGTTGCGCGGCCGATCGTAGAGCGCGTCGAACGCCTCCTGCGAGATGCTCGCCGAGCCGAGCAGCGGATAGAACGGGCTGCCCTCGTAGATGCCGCGGACGACGAAGTCCTTCCGCTCGTTGTCCGGGGTGAGCACTTGGAAGGTGTCGCCCACCGCGAGGTCGTTGTCCTCGGCGACGTTGTTGGGCAGCACGGCTCCGTCGTTCCCGAGGTGCGTGAGGACCTCGTCGGACTCCTCCTCCCAGCGAAAGTCGTAGACCTCGTTGATCCGCTCGTCCAGGCCGGTCAGGTTGGCGCCGCCGCCGTAGAGCTTGGCGATCTCCTGGCGGACGTTGCTCACCGTCTCGACGCCCTCGACGTCCGCGACGGCGTCGCCCACGGCGGCGGGGAACTCGGAGTAGCCGTCCTGCGACGTCACGATCAGGTCGGACTGAAGCTGGCGCTCGATCGCGTCGCTGTTCGAGATGCGGAGCCCGTTGGCGAGGACGGAGATGAACGTCACGAGTGCGAGCCCGATCATCAGTGCGGCCGCGGTCGCAGCCGTGCGACCCGGGTTGCGCAGCGCGTTCCTCTCGGCGATCTTGCCGGCCGCGCCGCCCACGCGCCGGGCCGGAACGCCAATGACCCGCGCGAGCGGACGCACGAGCCGCGACGAGAGCATCGCGACCCCGATAAACAGCGCGAGGACGCCGACGCCGAGCAGCGCGAATCGGTCGCCGACGGCGATGTCGTCCGCGAGCGTTCCGTAGGCGAGCGCGACCACCGCGAGCGCCACGATCAGGGCCGCAATGTACGGCGTGAAGCGCGCGAAACGCCCGCGCGGCATCGTCGCGCCCTCTCGAACTGCGGCGATCGGAGGCACCCTCGTTGCGCGGATCGCCGGGAAGAGCCCGGCGATGACCGTGACGAGCGTCCCCACGAGCAACGAGACGACGACCGTGCGCGTCGCGAAGATCATCTGGGTCTGCGGCAGGTCGAGGTTCAAGGCCTTGAAGAGCTCGTTCAGCCCGACCGCGAGCCCGAGGCCGCTGAACAGCCCGACGATGGAGGCGCCGAGGCCGATCACCAGCGCCTCGAGGATCACGGACCTCAGCACCTGCCGCCGCGAGGCACCGAGTGTGCGCAGGGTGGCGAACTCCCTCATCCGCTGTGCGACCGTGATCGAGAGCGTGTTGAAGATGACGAACGCCCCGACGAAGAGCGCGATGCCCGCGAACGAGAGCAGGAAGTAGCGGATGATCGTGGTGAAGGTGGCGAGCTCGCTCGACTCCTCATCCGCCTGGGCGACGCCCGTCCGCACCGTGACGTCGCTGCCGAGCGCCGACCGGATCCGCTGCGTCAGCTGCTCGGGCATGGTGCCCTCCGCGGCGGCGATCTGCACGGAGTCGAGCTGCCCCTCCTTGTCCAGGAGCGCTTGCGCCGTTCGTAGGTCGAAGATCGCGAACGTGGCGCCGCCGAGCGAGCTCAGGTCACCGTACTTGGCGATGCCGACGATCTCGAACTTCTGCGCGGGCCCGAGCGCCGCGACACCGATCCGGGCTCCGAGCTCGAGATCCTCCTCGCCGGCAACGCCTTCGTCGACGGCCACCTCGCTGCCGCCGCTGGGCCAGCGGCCCTCGACGAGGTTGAGCGGGTTGAAGCGGTCGTACTCCGGCGCGGTCTCGATGCCGAACGCGAACGACGGCGCGCCTCCCGTGTCGATCGACTCGCCGTCGGGTCGCAGCAGCTTCGTGTGGAAGTCCTGCACCGAGCCGGCGGCGATCTCGACACCGTCGATCGCGCGAACCCGCTCCAGCGTCTCCTCCGGGATCGGCGGGGTCTCGGCCGACTCGCCCTCGAAGCTGAAGCCGGCGTCCTTCCCGGTCACGACGGTGTCTACACCGGCATACGAGTCGACGAAGATCGTGTCGAACGCCTTGTCGATCGTGTCGGTGAGCACGTAGGCGCCGCTCATCATCGCGACGCCCAGAACGATCGCGAGGGCGGTCAGCGTCGTACGCAGCTTGCGCCCCGCCAGGCTCTTGAGGGCGAAGCGGATCATCGAGCCGCCAGCTTGTTCGCAGCGATCTCGAGCGAGACGCCCCGCAGCGCGTGAACCCCGCTGCCGCCCTCGCCGCCCGCGCGCGTGTCGTCGTCCGCGACGACGGCCGCACCGCCCTCACTCACCATCATCCCTGGTCTCTGGGGATCCACTGCGGCCCAGCATGTCAGCAGCGCGGCGGCTGTGTTAGGGAGTACGCCGAGCTCATCGGAACGGCTGTCCGCGGGCGTCTCACGTGCGCCTCATGCGCGCGCCCTAGCCTGGGTCACGGAACAGACTCTCGACCACGGAGGTATCACATGAAACTCTTCGGCGCCTCATTTCTGACCCTGTGGGCCATCCTGCTATCGGCGGCGGTCGTGTACGCCAGCGCCGGCGGGGAGCAGTCCGCGCGCGCAACGCCCGGCTCGGCCGCCGTCATCCCGCTGAAGGACGCCAAGCTCAACATCGAGCACAACGCGACGGACGAGGACACCGGCTTCCAGGGGTTCATCGACAGCGAGGGTTGGCGGCGGCTCGACGTACGCGGGCCGGGCGGCCAGGTGCTGAGCTTCGAAGCGCGCGGCACGCTTGCCAAGCTCGGGCTGACCGAGCTGTTCTTCGAGTCGGTCGAGCCCGCGAACGCCGACGTGCCGATCGACGAGATGCTCGCGAAGCTGCCGGAGGGCAACTACACAATCGCCGGTCCCGCTCAGGAGAATGGCAAGAGCCTCGGCCGCACGTCGGGCACCGCCTGGCTCACGCACGACATCCCCGCCGGCCCGAAGCTCGCATCTCCCGCGGAAGGCGCCACCGTCCCGGTGCGCGGCGTAGTCGCTCGCTGGCGGCCCGTCTCCGAGACGATCACGGGCGAGCCGGTGAAGATCATCGCGTACCAGCTGATCATCGAGAAGGACGTCGAGCCGCACCCGCACATGATCGGGAAGCTCGGGCTGAGCATCTACGTGCCGCAGGAGGTGACGAGCCTCGCCGTGCCGGACGGATTCCTCCAGCCCAGCACCAAGTACAAGTGGGAGGTGCTGGCGATCGAGCGCAGCGGTAACCAGACGCTTTCGTCCGGCTCATTCCGGACGCGGTGATGGCCGTCGGTCACGGGTGAGACTGGCGGGGGAAACCTGGGCCGATGTCCACCCGAATGCGATCGTCGCCACCCTTGGGGCAGGCCAGGCGACGCGGAAGGCGAGGTGCGCTTCCCCCCGAAACCCTCACCGGTCTGACGGACTCGAACCGTCGACCCCCTCCTTACCATGCGATCCGAATCGCAACTGGTCGCAACCCACGGCAACGGTTTTCGCTTATTTTCGCGGTTCTTGTGGTCGTCCGGTTTGCGAGCGGTTGCCACCGGTTGCAGCCACGGGGCTCCATGAAGGCTCCATCCTTCGTTGTCTGTTTTGGCACGTCGCCGCTGGCCGCCGTCTCTCGCGCAGTGGTCGTCCGGTATCGAGGCCAGTCGTCCGCGCGTGTTACTGAGCCGGTTGCGCGTCAACGAGATCTGGTTGCGGCGCCAGGAGGGCGGCGATCATGGAGTCGCCGACGAATTGCTCGAAGCGCCGTAGCGACCATCCGCGGCGCAGAACGAGGAGCTCGTAGAGCTCGGCGGAGGTGCAGGTCCAGAGGACGTCCGCTGCCTCGGTCGGCGTCACTCCGGGCCGGAGATAGCCTCGCTTGGCCAAGAAGCGTGCGTTGTGCCGCATCCGCTGCAGGCGCTCGTCGTCGCTGTCTTTCAGCACGTCCGCGAGGTTGGGATCGCCGGCGGCAGCCGAACGCATCAGCAGCCGGATGGGGCTCACTTCCGGCGCGAGTTCGGCGATCAGGCTGGCCCAGTAGCGCAAGATGTTGCGCGGGTTCGCCTCGCGTTCGCGCATCTCGTCCGAGCGCTGGTACGCGCTGGCTTGCTGGCGACCCGCCAGACCGCGTTCGTAGATAGAGCGTACGAGCTCGGCCTTTCCGCCGAATGCTTTGTAGACGGTCTCCACCGAGACGCCTGCTTCTTGCGCGATCGAGGCGATGGTCGTGGTGGCGTAGCCGCGTTCGAGGAACTGCCGGCGTGCGGTGTCGAGGATCGCGCTGCGGTTGCGGTGCGCCTGGGCGGCGCGGCCGCTCGAGTCGTACCGGCGGGTCCTCTTGACAGCGCTCATTTTCTGTTACAGACTTCTGTATCGATTACAGGTAAGTGTAGCCAATATGTCGGCAGCGGCGGACGCGTGGCGAAACCGCGAACGGAGCCGCGCCGCCGCGAGAGGAGGCAGAGGTGAGCGCGCAGAGTGAGACGGAGCGGAACAAGGCCGTCATCCGCCGGTTCGTCGAGGAGGTTCAGAACAAGAAGGACTTCGCTGTCTACGACGAGCTGAACGACCCGGAATTCGTGAACTTGAGCTCGCCTCCGGGCGTTCCGCCCGACCGCGAAGGCGGGAAGATGTACCTCAGCGGGTTCCTGAACGCGTTTCCGGATTCGCAGTTCACGATCGACGAGATGATCGCGGAGGGTGACCGCGTGGCAACGAAGAAGACGTTCACCGGCACTCACACAGCCGACTTGGGCGACATTCGCGCCACCGGCAAACGCGTGACGCTGCAGTACGTCGACATCATGCGGGTGCGCGACGGCCGGATCGTCGAGCACTGGCTGAGCATGGATCAGCTCAGCTTCCTCCAGCAGCTCGGCGTGATGCCAACGTAGCGGCGGAGGGCTAGTGTCCTGAGTCGTTGATCCGCTGGCAGTAGGCGGCGAGGCTGTGGAGGATCTCGTCTGCGGTCTTGTGCCAGACGAAGGGCTTGGGGTCGTCGTTTCAGTTGGCGATCCAGCTGCGGATCGACGCGACGAGGTCGCGCACGGAGCGGTGGCTGCCACGCTTGATCCATTTCGTGGTCAGCTCGGCGAACCCAGCGCTCGACCAGGTTCAGCCAGGAGCTGTGGGTCGGCGTGAAGTGGAGCGTGAAGCGCGGGTGGCGGACGAGCCAGCGCTGGATCGAGGGCGACTTGTGCGTGGAGGAGTTGTCGAGCACCACGTGCACGTCGAGGTGTGGCGGCACCGTGGCGTCGATCAGGTTGAGGAAGCGGCGGAACTCCTCGGCGCGATGGCGCGGCGTCATCTCGGCGATCACCTGGCCGGAGGCGACATCGAGTGCGGCGTAGAGGTTGCTGGTCCCGTTTCGGACGTAGTCGTGGGTCTGTCGCGCGGGCACCCCGGCATCAGCGGCAGCACCGGCGCCGAGCGGTCGAGCGCCTGGATCTGCGATTTCTCGTCGACACACAACACGACCGCGGCCTCGGGCGGATTCAGGTAGAGACCGACGATGTCACGCACTTTGTCGATGAACTGTGGATCCGGGGACAGCTTGAACGTCTCGATCTGATGAGGCTTGAGCGCGAACGCCCGCCAGATGCGGCTGATCGCGCTCTGGCTCATCCCGGTCGCGGCCGCCATCGACCGCGTCGACCAATGCGTCGCGTACGCTGGCTGCTCCTCGAGCGTCTTCACGATCACCCGCTCGACGTCCTCGTCGCTGATCGAGCGCGGCTTGCCCGGCCCGTCGATGCCGCGCCGGGCAAAACGGCCGCGCCATTTGCCGACCGTCGAGCCGGTACAGCCCAACTCGGCCGCGATCTCCGTGCTCGAGCGCCCCTCCGCCGCCGCCAGCACGACCCGGCAGCCAAACGCGAGCGCCTGCGAACTCTTCGGACGCCGAGCCCACCGCTGCAGCGTCTCCCGCTCCTCACCGCTGAGCACAACCTCTGCACGCTTCCCCATGACCGCCCCCAATCGTCGTCGATGAGGACGACGTTCGAGACCAGACAGCGGGTCCCTGCCAACTAACGACTCAGGTCACTAGGCGGCCGGCCTCGGGTCGGGGGTCGCACCTCACTCGCGTCGATAGGGGACGGCGGAGTTCAGTGGCTCGTGCCCGTCCTCGGCCAGCTCCACTTCGTAGCCTTGGAATCGAAGCGCCCGCTCGAGCGCCTCGCGCACAGCCTCTTCATCGTCGACGACCAGGATCCGGCTCACGCGCGAAGTGTTACGGCTGTTCATAAAGATTCCGTAGGAGTCAGCACCGCTGCGGGACGGAATGATTCCCCGGCAAGCATCTGACTTCGGTTCTGCGAGAGCCCGGTTTCGACCACGCCCGGAAGAGGTCGCACGTGTCCGCGAGTGCTCGCGCGTCCGAAAATGTACCCGTCTCGTACCCGCGCGACGCTGGCGCTGCGTCTAGGAAGACAACATAAAGCCCTATTTGCAGGTCTTTTGCGAAGCCCTCTGACGGACTTGAACCGTCGACCCCCTCCTTACCATTCAGGTTCCGGGGAGGGAAGCGCGGGCACGCGCGGGCATGCACGGCCACGAAAGTCCCGCAAACCGGAGAAATCAGACGGCGAGACATGCCCCGCGCGTGGACGCGCGTGGTCGCGCTTGTGTTCCCTCCACGTTCCCTTGTGCCGCCCTACGAACACAGGGCGCTGGTGCCGAGAACACGGGGCGCTGCTGCCGATCTGGCGAGGATGTCGCGGGGGCCGGTCGCACACTACTGATGGTAGTCCTCAACCTGTTTCTTCGTCGCGCAGCTCCACGTTGGCCGGCGAGCCGCCCGCCTCAGCGACCGCCCGCCTCCTCCGTAGGAGATCCCAGTAGCGATCGAGGTCGACCCGAATCTGCTCTAGTCGCTGCCGGCGGGCATCGGTCGCCGTTCCCGCCGCCTCCGCATCCCAGAGCGAGTGCTCTTCTACCACCAACTGCTCGATCGTGTCGTGAACGTGGTCTGCCATGTGTTCCTCCTGAGGGTTGAGCTGAGTGTGTCAGTGACCCTCTCGCACCGAAGGGGTTCTTGGGCAGCGTGGGGGATGCTTCGCGGCTCAGTCGGCCTCGACGGGCGGGTCGAGGCGATCGGCGATCAGGGAGGACGTAGTCGGCCACCACGATCATCGCCACCGACATCGCTTTCGCGGTCGACTCGATTCCGGCAGCGCTCGCCGCATCCGGGGCCGTGGTTCCCCCGGGACGCATCCCTAGTTCGGGTGACTGTGAGACTCGTGGTCGCCGTGCTGCTTGTGACTTGTCGGGTGACTGGCCGCTTTGTGTGGTCGATCTCTGTCGATACGCAGGCGTCGAGTCGAAGATTCAGAACGTCTGTCTTCTTCTCTGTCATGCGATCGCCGACGGCGATCACCGCTTTTCGGGTCGCAGTGTTCACAAGCCCTGTCACTCCAACGTCACGCTCGCCTACCGATGGGGTAGGTTAGGCCCGTGTTGAGCAAGGGACCGGTTTCGCCCGCCCTCCACGGCCTGCTCGACTACGTGCTTGGGGTGGTGCTCGTACTGGCGCCCTTCGTGCTTGGCTTCGACGACGACACCGCGACGGCGGTGGCCGTCGTGGCTGGTATCGCCGAACTCATCGTGGCCGCCACCACGGCGTGGTCGAGGGGGATCATCAAGCTGATTCCGCCAGCGGTTCACGGGGTGATCGACTACGTCTTCACGGTGGCGCTGATCGTCGCGCCATTCATCTTCGGGTTCTCCGAGGACGGGAGGGCACTGACCTTCTTCCTTGTCCTGGGGATCGGCGGCCTGCTCTTGGTCGCGGCGACCCGGTTCGTGCCTGACGAGTCGAAGAGCACCTGAGGCATCAGAGCGAACTCGTCTCACCGCTGACCTCGGAGCGGGCCTACTCGTCGCGTCCGAGCACGAACCACTCGGACGCGACGCAACGACTACCCCTACCTCGCCGAAGTCGTCGCCGGGCACGTCGCCAAAGTCGGCTACGACTTCCGAAGCGAGTTCGAGTACGGCCTCGACCTCATCCTCGACGCACTCGAGAAGCGCCGCGACACGGGATAAGAGGTCGCTGCTGCGGGCAGTCGCGCCGCCCGGTCGCGCGAGCCGTGCGGGTCATGGTGGCGTACGGTCCATGTTTCAGATCGAAGGAGGCTGGCGTGGTCGTAGAGCTGCATCGCGCGGAACTCCGTGGAAGTTCGGTCCGTGTTGGCGGGTGCAGAAGGCGCTCGACGACCGGTGCATCGCCTACGAGGTGGTGCCGGGACCTTGGCGTCCCAAGAACCGCACCGCCGTAATCGAGGGCACTGGCCAGCCGCTCTACCCCGCCATCCGTTTCGAGGACGGCAGCTGGTACCGCGAGGAATCTAAAGACATGGCGCGCGCGATCAGTGAGGGCCGATTTCTCGCAGCCAGCCTAAATCCCTGATGAACGTGGCGCCAGATGGTGCTCGGAACACCCCGGACAGTCCGGGAATGTCCCTGGAGGGTTACTGTCGCGCGCCATCGTCGCGACGAGCTGGCCCGGCGCGCTGAACAGACGCGACCGTCGGGCGCTATGGGCTCAGCCGAAACGGCGGGTACTGGTCGGTCACCAGGACGAAAGCGTAGGCAATGACCCGATTGGACCAGCGCCCGACCCCGACAACGAAGTCGAAGAGGCCCCTGGGATAGCGACCGGTGAAGAGGATCGCGAACCACGCGATGATCACGCATACGATCGCCGCGAGAATCAGGAAGAACAGGACGACGTAATGCGGAATCGCGAGGAACCATTTGACGAGCGGAAGCCACCGGTTCAGACCTTGCTTCGCGTCCGGGTACGGAAACTCGAGCGTGACTGACTGGCCCTCGTCCGTGGAGGGGTAGTGGTCGTCGAGCAAACCTAGATAGACCCCGATCCTGTTTTCGAACCGCAACAGCTCGAGGTTCCAGTCGTACCACCAGCGCGGATACTTCTGCCGAAAGACGATCATCAGCAGCGTCGGGAAGAAGAGAGTCCCAGCACCTCCTGCTGCGATCCACTCGCCGTTCCCGCCGCCCCAGCCGCCCTCGACCGCGGTCAGCACGATCAGAATCGGGATCGCAACGATGATCCTGAACGCCGTTGTTAGCCGGTTGAGATCTCGGTCCGGATACTCGACCGAGAACTGCACCGGGTACTGACCCCCACCTGGTGTATACGCACCTGACTCCATTGCTCCGACCTCCGCTCTCAAAGACTCGCGATGAGGCGACACTACTCGCTTCCACCTCGCACCGAAGTCTTCCGAGGGCGACGAGATCTTCCTGCCCGCATCGGATCGCCCGACAGAGGCATCACTTCGAGTTCCGGCAGAGCCTCGCGGGCGTTAGCGCGTTCGCTTGCGCGAGCTTCCTGTCCCTTGAGGCTTCGGGATGCGTGATGACCGTTTCGCACTGCTTCGACCGGACGGATGATCGATGGTCAAACGGGTGAGCAGCGGGGGAGTTGTATGACCCGCGCAAGCCCGGGCGTGCCCTCGCGTCCTGAACGGCCGGTCGCGAGAAGCAGCCGCTTTGCAGGTGATTCGCATGCCATGTTCGCATCGCGTTCGCACGGTTACAGAGGGTGTCAACCGCTGCCTACAAAACCCCTGCAAATGCAGCCCTCTGACGGACTCGAACCGTCGACCCCCTCTCTATGAAGAAGGGCCGCTTGTCAAGTGGCGGTTTGTGTATCGGCGGGTCAGGGCGGGCGTTGCTGTCGTGGGTGGCGAGCGGTGCTCATCTCTCTATTGCCTCCTCGAGGGAGGATCAGGCTGGATGGGAGCTCGCTCCGGTAGCGCATCTCCTTAAGGACCGTCAGGCGGTCAGGGGGTCGGTGGCGCCTGCCGGGGCGAAGGGTTGGTTGCGGGTGAGCATGTGCCAGATCGCCTCGGCGAGTCGGCGGGCGAGGTCGACCTGGGCGACCTTGGCGCCGCGCTGTTTGCCGAGCCGGGTCTTGGTGCGTTGGTAGCGCTCGCGGTAGGTGGAGTGCTGGCGTGCACGGCGGCCTCGACGAGCGCCCAGCGCGTACTTGGGTCCTTGTTTGGCGAGCGGGCCGCGCCGGTCGGACTCGCCGGACTGGTAGACGCGGGGGCAGAGGCCGCTGTAACCGGCGAGCTTGCGCGGTGAGCCGAAGCGGTCGATGTCGCCGATCTCGGCGGCGATCGTGTAGGCGAGCACCCAGCCGATCCCGGGCACGGTCATCAGCAGCGGCACGTAGTGGTGGTCGGCGCCCAGCCGGCGCAGCTCAGCCTCCCCGGTCGCGATCTGCAGGTCGAGTTCGTGATCAGGCGCAGGCTGGCGGCGACGGTGCCGGCCCACGGCTCGGGCAGCGCGAGCCGCTCCAGCAATGCGCGGCCGGCGACGCCGAACAGGTCTGAGACAGGGCAGGGTTTGCCGTGCGCGAGCAAGACGGCGTGGACGCGCTGCTTGAGACTGCTGCGGTGGCGGACGAGATGCAGCCGGAAACGGGCCCGCTCCTCGAACCAGGGTCAGGTCTTGCAATCGAGCAAACCTACCCCTCCCCGACGCTAGAGCGGAGGATTGTTCGAACGCAAGACCTGACCCCGGGCAGCCGGTCATGCCTAGTCTGTCGGGGCTTGAGCCGACGGGTCGTGCTGCCAGAGCCCGAGCTCGTTCCCTTGCGTGTCTCGACAGGTCGCGAACCAGCCCATGCCCGGCACCGGGCCTGGCTGGTCCGCCTCGCCGCCGAGCTCTTTGACGCGTGCGGCACCGGCGTTGATGTCGTCCACGTCGAAGTAGGCACGCGTCCCTCGCTTGCCGGGCTCCATGTTGGTGATCGCCCCGCCCGTCTGGTCAGTGATCCGAGTCATGTGGTACTCGGACGGGCCGGGAAAGGCTTCGAACCGCCACCCGAAAAGCGAGCCCCAGAACTCGCGCCCCTTTGCGGTGTCGTCCGCCGGGATCTCGAAGTGCACGATCTGACCTGGCATGAGACCTCCTCTCGCATCGTTGTTCGGGGGAAGCCTTGCCTCCCCCGCAGTCGGTCAATAGACCGATCAACCGGGAGGATCTCATCGGTGTCGAACCAGGCATGAGTTTGCGAGCGAACCTACTACCCCCTGACGCTGGTGCAGCAGGATTGTTCGAACGCAAGACCTGACCCCGGACTAGTGACCCCGGACTAGTGCAGCAGGATTGTTCGAACGCAAGACCTGACCCCGGATTGCACAAGTGCGTCACCCTCCTTCGCGGGCCCTCGTCATTACCGAACCCAGAGCTGGTCGAGCAGGACAGAAGGGGAGGCGTGAGAATGAAGGCACGACATGGCGGGCGCGACTCCTCTCGGGGCTTGCGTATTCGCAATCAGGGCGCGTCTTCCGTGCCCGCGCGTGCCGCGCATGCCGAGGCTGATGTCCCCGGCTTGTACCGGCGTCTCGTTGTCAGTTCTTTGAACAGAGAACAACGAGGCATCCATCCAATGGTTCGACCGCGACGGCGTCACCCACGGTCGAGTCGTCAGAGGCTCGTTGAACACCGGGGCTCGTAGAACGGTCACGAAGTCGTCGAGCGACATCGGAAGTAGGTCTTCGGGCTCATCGCGGTTCTCACCGCGTCCGGAACGAGCCGGACGAGAGTGTCTGGTTGCCGCTGCGCTCGATCGCCAGCACTTCCCATTTGTACGCGGTCTGGGGCTGGAGGAACCCATCCGGCATGGCGATGCTCGTCACGGCGCGCGGCAGGTACATGCTCAGCCCGAGCTTCCCGATCATGTGACGGGGCGGCTCGACGTCCTTCTCGATGATGAGCTGGTAGGCGATGATCGTCACCGGCTCGCCCGTGATCGTCCTGGACACGGGCTTCCAGCGGGCGACGACGCCGCGCACCGGCACGGTGGCGCCCTCCGCCGGGGAGACGAGCTGCGGGCCGGCCGGGATGTCGTGCGTGAGCCATGCGGTGCCCGAGGTGCGGCCGGTGCTCTTGCCGTTCTCCTGGCCGGGACCGGCGATCGTGTAGTTGCCCTCCGGGAGTTTCGCGAGCATCTCCTCGATCGGCACGTCCGCATTCTCGGGCTCCACCGACTCGAAGAACAGCTCGGTCAGCCCCAGCTTGGCAAGCGTTCCGCGGGCCTCGAAGCTCAGCACCGGGCCGCCCGGGCCGCGCACGTCGAGCTGCCGCCAACCCTCGCTATCAACGAACCCCTGAAGCCGGTGTCCTTGTCGGTCGCGTTGTGCTCGATGTTGAGCTTTGCGTCCTTCAGCGGTAGACGGCGGCCGAGCCGGCCGCGACGCGTACTGGCGCCTCCCCGGCGGTACCGGCGCCGGCGTGCCCAGCTGCAGCCGAGAGCAGGGCAGCCGACGAAAGGATTAGGAGTGCGTGGCGGGTGAGTGTCATCGGGTACCTCCGTGGGCTCGGGTGTCTATCTACGAGCCACGCTACGGCCCTTGCATGAGGCTGGCATGAGAGGCCCGCCGGATCGACATGCCGGAGCGCGCCTCCAGGGGACGGCCGTGCCAAGCAAGAGCGGCGGCGGGTCGCGCACCGCTCGCTCGCCGCGGAGGCGCTCGGTAGCACCGTGCGTCGAGGCGCCGCGTTCAACCTCGATCTGAGACCTCGAGTTCCAACCCGTGTCGCCGGCGAGGAAGCCGGTGGAGCGAGTCGAGTTCGGAGGAGGTGTCTCCGCGACGACTACGTCACCCTCTACAACCAATCGGCGACGCACTCGACTCGCTCGCACATGTGCGGCACGACGAGCACGGCTATTACAATGGTGCGGCGGACGACGAGGTCGCCGCGGGCACGCGACTCGGAATCGACATATGGGCTGGTCGCGGAATCGTTGGTCGCGCGGTGTTGATCGATCTGCCGCGCCACCTCGACAGCATCGGCCGGCCGCAGTTGGACCATCTGGGGGCGGAAACGTTCCCTGTCGGTCTGCTGGGCGATGCCCTGGTCGCCCAGGGAACGCGGCGAGAGCACGGTGACGTCGTCCTCATCAGGACGGGCTGGCTAGGGGTGAATCTCGAGGCGTCGGACCCCTTCGCCGGCGGTCTGCGATGCGCCGGGCTGCTCCAGTCGCACGAGACGCTCGCGTGGCTCTGGGACACGCAGGTGTCTTTGATCGCCGCGGACAATGCGGCCGTCGAGAGCTTTCCTCCAGGGCCCGCATCGGAGCTGCATGCCTGATCCCGCTGCTTGGGTTTCTTGTCGGCGAGTACTTCTGGCTCGACGAGCTGGCAGCGGATTGCGCACAGGACGGCGTCTACGAGGGACTGTTCGTGCGAAGCCGCTCAACCTCAGAGGCGGGCCCGGCTCGCCGGCGAACGCGCTCGTCGTGAAGTGATCCGCGTGGCGCAGTACGGGATCGAAATGGTCGGCCACCGCCGGCCCTTGACTGACCTGCGCGGTTTCTGCGGGCGGCGGTTCGCTTGACCGGAGGAGCTCCTCGGCTCTGCCGCTCGTCGCGTCAAGCAGAAAGTGAGGCGCGACGCTTGCGCCTCGCGCGGCGTCACTCCTGCGAGTCGTCGGAGGCAGGCAAGATCGGATGCGTCATACGTGCTATATCTAAGCGTATGACAATGCTCAGCTTTCGGGTTCCCGACGACGACGCCGCCGAAGCCCAGCGTTGGGCGGAAGCCCTTGGGGTCGATCGCTCCGAGCTGCTTCGCGAGGCGCTCCACCGGCATCTCGTCGCCCTGCGTGGCGAAGACGACGCCTCGAAATGGCAACAGTTTCCCGCCACCGACCACGAGCTCTCACTTGCGGCCATCGTCGACTGGGGCCCCGCCGAGGACTGGGCCGACTGGGACGATGCAGCGAGGTGAGGTCTGGTTCGCTGCCACGCCCGGCGGCGATCGGCCGGTGCTGGTCCTCACACGCGACCCGGTTGCCGATCGCATCGACTCCGTGGTGGTCGCCGCGCTCACCCGCACCCGCCGCGATCTGGTCTCCGAGCTCGGTCTCACCCCGGCACGCGACGGCGTTCCAACCGACTGCGTCGTGAACTTCGACAACCTGCACACCCTCCCACGCACAGCGTTTCGCCGGTGCGTCGCCACGTTGTCAAAGCCGCGGATGGCGCAAGCCTGCCGGAGTCTGCGCGGCGCCGTCGGCTGCTGACTTCCTCGAACCTCCGACCCGAGTGCTTGTGCGCCTAACCGGCTCTCACACGGTCGCGATGGATCTTTGCCGGCATCTCGACGGGGGCGAACGTGGTGGGCGCGCACCGCCTCGCCGAGCGCCTCGGCCCGGACGCGCTGATCGTGACGCTGGCGGTCGACACCGCCTTCAAGTACATGAGCGTCAGCCCGTTTGCCGACATGTAGCTGCTCCAAAAGCGATCTCGAACGCCTTGGCCGCCGACAAGGGCGCTGCCGCCCAGTGTCTAAGCGGGGGTGGCTGATTCGAACCCGCGAGGGGACGTGACAGGCGGCGTTCCAGGAGGGAGAAGAGGGGACCCTTTGGCCCCCTCTCTAGCGAAGGAGGATTCCTAACCGTGCGGTCCTTCCGGCGACGGATCGCTACCCACGGCAACGGCTTTCGCCTTTTTCTGCCGTTTTCAGGGCCTTCGCATTTGCCACCGGTGCCACTGGTTGCGACCGCTCGGCTCCACAAATGCTCCATCCGCCGTTGTCTGATGTGGCGACGAACTCTCGCGAATCAAGCGGGTGAAGCCCGAATCGCCGGCGCCGCGCCGACGACTACGGGCTAGTCTTGCCGCGTGCGCGTTCTCGCCGGTCCACGGGCAGCTGGCGTTGGCGGCCTGTTGTTCGCGGTCTTCTATGTCGCCAGCCTGTTCGGGGTGCTCGACATACCGGACGGGAGCGACTCAGACGCGGCCGTGCAGGCGGCATTCGTCGATGACCGCGGGCAGATCGTTCTCGGGGTTTACCTGCTCGCGGCCGGCGGCCTCTTCTTCCTGTGGTTCTTGGGCGGCCTCCACGCGCGTCTGCGCGAGGAGGCGACAGGGCGCGCGCTAGGCGCCATCGTCCGTGGCGGCGGGCTGGTCTACGTGGCGATGCTGTACGCGGCTGCGGCGACGTGGGGTGTGCTGGCGTTTGCGACGGCGTTCGATGAGATCCCTGAGCCGGTGAACGCCGATGTCGCGAGGGCGCTGACCCAGCTTGGATTCGTGATGCTGCTGATCTTCGGGCTGCTCGGCGCGGTCGCAATGATCGTTGCCGCGTCCGTGGTGATCCTGCGTGACCGGCTCCCTGCCCGTTGGCTTGGGTGGGTGGGCCTTCCGGTGTCGGCGCTCCTACTCCTCGGCCCGTTCTACGCGCCGCAGCGGCTTCGCCGATGAGGTCGACGAGGCCGCGATCGCCGCACTCAATTCCATGCTCGACCTGATGGAGCGCGAGCTGGCGATCGGACGCAAGGAAGCGTTGGCGCTGGCCAGCATCGCGGTCGACCTGCGCATCACACAGCTCGTGAACGCAGCCCGCGGGGTGCTCGCCGTACTGCCACTGGCCGCCAATGCAGGGAATAGGCCGTCACGCGCCGCTCGCTGAGCCGATCAGGCGAGTCGAATCGATAGGCGAGGCTGACTCCCTCCCTAGGCGCCGAGGTGTCCAGAATCCGTCTGAATTGGCACAACGATCTCGGTTTGCAGCAGTTTTCGTTCAGGCAAGACCCATCGATCCCCAGCAGTGGCTAGCCAAGAGTGGCCGCCGGTGGCCGCCCGTGCCCGCGCATGCCCGCCAGTCTCGAATGTGTACCCGTCTCGTACCCTCGAGGCTCGGGGGGCGCCAACGCAGACAACAATACAGGTAAGCGTTCAGGTCCCTGCTGTGGTCAGGCGAGTGCGGGGATGGGGTCGCCTCTGATGCTGGCGGTGAGGACGTCGGTGAGGTAGGCGAAGAGCGAG
>Ga0208612_1000090_pt1 | contig 57056 bp, 60 predicted proteins | sample AntDryMetagUQ889_FD_188089 | JGI IMG/M metagenome (GOLD analysis project Ga0208612, IMG submission 188089) | Polar desert microbial communities from Antarctic Dry Valleys - UQ889 (SPAdes) | ecosystem: Environmental > Terrestrial > Soil > Desert | place: Antarctic Dry Valleys | collected 2008-12-31 | reverse complement strand
GCCGCTTGTCCTCGGCGGAGATCACTCCGTCGCCATCGGAACTCTCGGCGGGCTGGCGTCGGCGCATGGTCCTGGCGGTGTCCTTTGGATCGACGCGCACTCCGACATCAACACGCCGGAGACCAGCCCGAGCGGAAACGTCCATGGCATGGCGCTCGCCGCAGCGCTCGGCCTCGCGGGTTCGGAGTTCGAGAGCGACGCGTGGCCGCTTCCCGCGGTCGCGCCGGAACGCGTTGCGCTGATCGGGACTCGTCAGCTCGACGAGGGCGAGCGGCGGCTGCTTCGCGAGGCGGGCGTTCGTGTGTACACCATGAGCGAGATCGACCGGATCGGCATCGAGCGCGCGATTCGCGAGTCGCTGGACCGCGTCGCAGGCGGAGGATTCGTCCATGTCTCGTTCGACATGGACGTGCTCGACCCGGTGGTCGCGCCGGGCGTCGGAACTCCCGTGCGCGGCGGGCTCACGTATCGCGAGGCGCACCTCGCGCTCGAGCTCGTCTCCGAGTCGCGGCTCGCGGGCTCGCTGGAGGTCGTCGAGGTGAATCCGATCCTCGATCGTGAGAACACCACAGCGCTCACCGCGGTCGAGCTCGTTGCGAGCGCCCTGGGCAAGACGATCTTCTGAGGTCGAGGGCGAGGCACGCCTCGCCCCTACGAGCGAGTGGCAAGCAAGGCCCGCGCGAGCCCCGGGACTTCGAGCGAGCCGTCAGCCGCCACGTGCTTCTCCAGTCGCCGCTCCGCTCCGGCGCGCAAGGCCTCCACCTCCTCGGGCGTCGAGCTCTCGAGGAGGGTGGAGAGCATGCGCGATTGATCCCGAACCGCCTGCCACCACTCTTCGAGTGAAGCCGCCTGCCAGAGAATCGGAACGTCCTCGAGCGCTTCGACTCTCAGGCCCGCATCTCTCACGAGCTGCCGAAGCACGTCTGAGTCTGCGAGGCGAAAGGGACCCGGGGCGCTCGGATCGGGACGCTCGGAAAGGCCGAGCTCCAGGGCCGAGCGGCCCGCTGCCGTCATCCAGTCGTTGGCGTCCGACGTGGCCCAGACCGCGAGCACGGCGCGACCCTTCGGCCGCAGCACGCGGGCGATCTCGGCAAGCGCACGCCCGGGATCTGGCACGAGCATGACCCCGAAGCGGCAGAGGACGCCGTCGACGGCGGCGTCGGGGAGGTCGATCGCAGAAGCATCTTCGGCCCGGAACTCGACGTTCGCGATCCCGAGCTCGGCCGCCCGCCGGCGAGCGGCGGCGACCATCTCCGGAGCGACATCCGTCGAGAGCAGCAGACCGCTCGTCCCGAGCCGCTCCGCCGCGATGAAGCCCGTGTCTCCTGGCCCGGCCGCGAGCTCGAGCACGGTCTCGCCCGGGAGGGGGTCGAGCAGCGAGATGAGCCGCGCGTCGAGCTCGCGGGTTGCGTCGCGGGCACGTCCCGCCTGCCGCTCCCACCCCGCTGCGGCCAGGTTCCAGGCCGCGGCCCGCTCGTGCTCCGGCGTCGCTACGTGGCCACCTCGGCGAGCCGCGGGATGATGTCCCGCCCGTACGCGCCGAGGGTGTCCTCCTGACCCTCGGTCATGAGGTAGATGTTGAACTGGTCGACGCCGACCGCCTCCAGCTCTGCCAGCTTGGCCGCCGCTTGCTCGGGTGTGCCGAGCACGCAGAAGCGGTCGCAGATCTCGTCGGTCACGAACTCGCCGTGCTTCGCGCCGACGCGCGAGTGCTCCTCGTAGTCGTAGAACTTCCGCGCACGGACGAACTCGGTCAGCTCCTTCGGGATGTCCGACTCGAAGCCGTATCGCTCGATCAGATCCATGACGTGATTCGACACCATCGCCGGGAACCACCGCACCTGCTCGCGCGCCTCGGCCATGTCGTCCGAGATGTGGCTCGGCGCGCAGATGATGCACTGGAGCGCGTCCGGGTCCCGATCCGCCTCCACGGCCGCTTCACGCGCGGTGTCCATGATCCACTTGACGATCACGGGATCGGCAAGCTGGATGATGACGCCGTCGCCGACGCGACCCGCGACCCCGAGTGCCTTCGGCCCGTAGCCGGCAACCCACATCGGGATCTCCGGCAGTCCGGGGCGCACCCACTTGAGCTGAAGGTCCTTCTCGTTCCAGTTCACCTCGCGGCCGTTCATGAAGTCCTTGATCATCGCCAGACGACGCTCGAACTCGGCGACCTTGACCGGCTGCTGGCCGATCGTGCGCCGCGCCGAGTCGCCGCGGCCGATCCCCATCACCATGCGCCCGTCCGAGATGTCGTGCAGCGTGGCGTACCCGCTCGCGAGGACGGTCGGCTCGCGGGTCCCGGGATTCGTGACGCAGTGGCCGAGCTTCATCGTGCTCGTCGCCTGCGCGGCCAGGGTGAGGAGCGGGAACGACTCCTGCCAGAGAAGATGTGAGTCATACGTCCACCCGTACTCGAAGCCATGCGACTCGGCCAGCTGCAGGAGCTCGACCAGCCGGCTCGCGGGTGGATCGGGAAGGACGGTGACGCCGAAGCTCAAGGCCATGGATTCTCCCGGGTTCGCTCGTTCGAAGCGACGATTATCCGCGCAGCCGCGCACGATTGCCAGAGAACGCTCGTCTCGGGATCCTTGGACCGAGGTCAGGCTGAAGCCTGACCGCAGGGATGAGCACATCGAGATCCCAAACCCTAGGTGTCAGGCTTCAGCCTGACCCCACGACACGTGGTCAGCGACCGCCGCCTCCGACGACCCACGCGATCGTCTTCGAGGTGAGGCTGTCGAGAGCGGCGACCGCGAGCTCGAGGTGCTCCTCCCTGGTGTCCTCCAGCTTCGTGTGCGAGAGGCCGCGGAGGCTCTGGACGAACAGCATCACCGTGGGTACGCCCGCGCGGGAGACCTCGGCGGCATCGTGCAGCGGGCCGGAGGGGAGCCGGTGTGCGGTGTCCGTCACCTCCAGGATCGCCTCCTCGCAAAGGTCGAGGAGCGTCTCGTCGAAGAGGATCGGCTCGATCGACCAGATTCTCTCCCACTCGACCTCGATCCGCTCCTCTTCTGCGAAACGGGCGCCCGCCTCCTTCACGAGCGCGAGCATCGAGGCCAGCTTCGCCGCGTCCAGGTGCCGCTGGTCGAGGAGCTGCTCGGCGGTCTCGACGACCGATGTGACGATGCCCGGCCTGCACACGACGCCTCCGGAGGTACAGACCGCGCCGTCTCCCGTCTGCTCCGCGATATCGCGAATCTCCAGCGCGAGCTTCGCCGCTCCTGCGAGCGCATCTCGTCGCTCCTTCATAGGCGTCGAGCCCGCGTGCGCTGCCTGGCCGCGCCAGGTGATGCGGTGGCGCTCGACGCCGAAGGTGCCGAGCACGACTCCGAGCGGCAGGTCGAGCGACTCGAGTACCGGCCCCTGCTCGATGTGCAGCTCGAGGTAAGCCGCTGCGGAGCGGAGCTGGCTGCGCGCGTCGAGAGCGCGGTCGAGGTCGACTCCGTACTCGCCCAGTGCGTCGGGCAGCCGGACGCCCTCGGCGTCGGTGAGCTGTCGCAACTCGTCCTGGTCGGCCATGGAACCGGCTGTCGCGCTCGACCCGAAGAGGCTCCGGCCGAAGCGGGCGCCTTCCTCGTCCGCCCAGTTGACCAGCCGAACCGAGACGGGTGGCGCTCCGTCGGCCGCGATCCGGCGCAGCACCTCGACGCCGGCGACGATGTTCAGCGCACCGTCGAGCCAACCGCCGTTGGGCACGGAATCGATGTGCCCGCCGATCAGCACCGCGCGGTCGGACGCGCCGCTCAAGGTGAACCACTGGTTGCCCGCGGAGTCGATCTCCTCCTCCGCGCCCGTCTCGGCGACCTTGTCGCGCAGCCATGCGCGTGCGCGTTCCCACGTCTCCGTCCAGGCGACGCGCTGAGCCCCGTTCTCGTCGCCCGTGAGCTCCCGCAGCTCCAGTAGGTCGTCGACCGTTCGCTTGGGCGAGAGCGGCACGCGCGCGAGCTTACTACGGGCCGATTTCGAGTCGGTAAGAATCACCCGCAGTGGGCGACGTTGCCATCACGACTCCTGTTCGGGCACGCCCACGTGGCCAGGCGATGGCTGCGCTGGCGCGTGCCGGCACGCTCCTGCTCGTGCTGCTCGCCCTGTGGGGGCTCTGGGAGGGCTACCGCTGGCTCTGGGTCGAGACCGGCTGGACGAAGCCCTTCGTCGTCAACGACACCACGCTGCCGCACCTGCACGACATCGTCGGCGCGCTCTTCGAGTCGCCGCAGGAGGGCGGCCCGCTCCTGATCGACCTCCTCTTCCACTACGCGCTCTTCACCGCAAAGGAGGCGGCCGCCGGCTTCGCGATCGGTGCCACCATCGGGTTCCTCCTCGGTGCGGTGATCGCGCGCTTCCAGATGCTGCAGCGTGGCCTGATGCCGTACGTGGTCGCCTCGCAAACGATCCCGATCCTCGCGATCGCACCGATCGTCGTGGTCGGGCTCGGCAGCCTGACCATCGCCGGCTGGACACCCGTGGACTGGATGCGGGTCTCGGTGATCGCCGCCTACCTGACGTTCTTTCCGGTGACCGTGAACACGGTCCGCGGGCTGCAGTCGGCCGAACCGGCCGCGGTGGAGCTGATGGAGTCCTACGCCGCGAGCGAGTGGGCGGTGTTCTGGAAGCTGCGCGTGCCCTCGGCCCTCCCGTACCTCTTCTCCGCGTTCAAGGTGGCCGCGACGGCGAGCGTCGTGGGAGCCGTGATCGGCGAGCTGCCGTCCTCGATCCAGGACGGCCTCGGCGGCGCGATCATCAACTTCAACCAGTACTACGTCCTGAATCCCGAGAACCTGTGGGCGACGAACCTGATCGCGGCTCTCCTCGGCATCGGCTTCTTCCTCGTCGTCGTCCTCGTCGAGAAGCTCGTCGTTCGCCGCGCGCCGGAGCAGCTCGTATGAGCGTGGCGGACGTCGGGGATGGCAAGGAGGCAGTCGTCTCGGCCCAGCGCGTGACGAAGACCTTCGGCAAGGGAGGCGTGACCGCGCTCCAGGAGATCGATCTCGAGGTGCGCCGAGGCGAGTTCATCTCGCTGATCGGGCCGTCGGGCTGCGGCAAGTCGACCCTCTTGCGCGTCATCGGGGACCTGGTCGAACCGACGACGGGAAAGATTCTCATCAACGGCAAGTCCGCGCACCGAGCTCGACTCGACCGCGACTACGGCATCGTCTTCCAGGCGGCGGTTCTCTACGACTGGCGGACGGTGGTGAAGAACATCTCGCTGCCGCTCGAGCTCGGTGGCTGGGATCGCGCGCGCAGGGCGAGTCGCGTCCGGGAGATGGTCGAGCTCGTCGACCTCGCAGGCTTCGAGAAGCACTATCCGTGGCAGCTCTCCGGCGGGATGCAGCAGCGTGTCTCCATCGCCCGCGCGCTGTCGTTCTCGCCCGCCCTGCTGCTCATGGACGAGCCGTTCGGCGCGCTCGACGAGATGACCCGCGAGCGGCTGAACCTGGAATTGCTCCGGATCTGGGCGGAGACCGGCTCGACGGTGGTGTTCGTCACGCACTCGATCTCGGAGGCCGTGTTCCTCTCAACGCGCGTCGTCGTCATGTCGGCGCGCCCTGGCCGGATAACCGAGGTGGTTCCGATCGACCTCGAGCAGCCGCGTACAGCTGAGACGCGGGAGGAGCCGCGCTTCTTCGAGCTGGTCACCGAGGTGCGTGAGGCGCTGCACGCTGGAGGTGCCGACGAGGTCGTCGCCGAGCTGGAGGGGCTCGAGTGACGACGATCGCGCACGGCGAGCGGCGCAATCTCGCGCTCGGGCGAAGGGCCGGTAGGTGGCTCCCCGCGCTCGCCGTGTTCGGCTTCGGGCTCGTGGCGTGGCAGTGGATCCTCCCTGCGCTCGGAGTCGAGCGCTTCCTGCTGCCGCCGTTCTCGGATGTCGTGACGGCGTTCTGGGACTCACGTGACGAGCTCGTGCGTGCGGGCTGGATCACGTTCAAGGAAGCTCTCGGCGGCTTCGTGCTCGGTTGCTCGCTCGCGTTCGTCTTCGCCCTCGCCCTCGCCCGCTGGCGGCCGCTCGGCAACGCGCTCATGCCGTACCTGATCGCCGCGAACGCTGTTCCGATCGTCGCCTTCGCGCCCATCACGAACGCCTGGTTCGGAATCCTGAGCCCGTGGTCGAAGATCGTCATCGCGGCGGTCCTCTGCTTCTTCCCGGTTCTGGTCAACACCCTGCGCGGACTGACCTCTGTTCGGCCCGAGTCGCTGGAGCTGATGCGCTCGTACGCGGCGGGACAGCCTTCGGTCTTCAGGCGAGTCAGAATTCCGAACAGTCTCCCCTTCGTGTTCTCGGCCTTGAAGATCGCGTCCGTACTCGCGATGATCGGCGCTGTGGTGGGGGACTACTTCGGAGGTTCGACGGAAGCACTCGGCGTCCAGATAGTGTCCGCGGTCTCGCTCGCCCAGTACGAGACCGCCTGGGCTGCCATTCTGGTCGCGAGCATTCTCGGGATCGCGTTCTACGCCTCGGTCGCGGTCGTCGAGCGCTTCGCGCTTCGCTGGCATCCGTCAACGAGAGGAGAGGCACAATGACACTCGAGGAGGGCACATGAGGAGACGCAGGTGGTACGCGCTGGCGGCCACGATCGTCGTGGGATCGAGCCTGGTCGTCGCCGGCTTCGCGACCGCGAGCAGGTCGAGCGAAGAGCAGGCGCTGACCAAGGTCACCTTGCAGAGCAAGTGGGTCGTGCAGTCGCAGTTCGCCGGCTACTACGTCGCCAAGGCGAAGGGGTACTACAAGCAGGTCGGGCTTGACGTCAACATCAAGGCCGGCGGGCCGGACATCCTGCCCGAGCAAGTCGTGCTCGGCCGCCAGGCGGAGTTCGGAATCAACTGGTTCCCGAGCCTGCTGCAGCAGCGGGACACCGGCAACGACCTCGTCAACATCGGCCAGGTCTACGCGAGGAGCGGCACGACGGAGGTCACGCTCAAGTCGAGCGGGATCAACACCTTCAAGAAGATGCGCGGCAAGAAGTTCGGCGTGTGGATCTTCGGGAACGAGTTCGAGCAGCGCGCCGCGCTCGTGAAGAACGGGATGAACCCCGACAAGGACGTCCAGCTCGTCAAGCAGAACTTCGACATGCTGGCGTTCCTGAACGGCGAGATCGACGCCGCCTCGGCGATGACCTACAACGAGCTCGCGCAGGTGCTCGAGGTGAAGAACCCGAAGACGGGCAAGCTCTACCAGCTGAGCGACCTGAACGTCTTCAAGTATTCGGATCTCGGCACCGGCATGCTCCAGGACGGGGTCTTCGTCCGGGGTGACTGGATCAAGGACAAGGCCAATCAGGCTACGGCCGTGAAGTTCCTGGAGGCGTCGTTCAAGGGCTGGATCTACTGCCGCGATCACTTGGCGGAGTGCACGAAGATCGTGCTCCAGAACGGCCCCGCGCTCCCCGCGGGACATCAGCGGTGGCAGATGAACGAGGTCAACGCGCTCATCTGGCCGAATCGCCTCGGCATCGGGCTGATGGATCCGGTCGAATACAAGCGGACGACCACGATCGCGAAGACCTACAAGGTCATCAAGAAGCCGGCGACGAAGGCCTCCTACCGCACGGATCTCGCGCGGAAGGCGATCGCGAACCTGAAGAAGCAGGGGCTCGACGTCAACGGCAGGGGCTTCTCCAAGGCGGTCGTCAAGCTGAAACTCGGCGGCAAATAGCCAGGTGACACCGGTCAAGTAGCCAGGTGACACCAGGCTGCGAATAGGGGAAGATGGCGAACCGGGCCGCGCTGCGGCAGCGGCCCGGTTCAACCCCGGAACGCTCGGAAGGAGGGGGTAGCGTGTCGGTTCTGATCAAGGGCGGGCGGATCATCACCGCCGCCGACGACTACGTCGGTGACGTCTACGTCGAGGGCGAGCGGATCACGCTCATCGGGGAGTCGCTCGATGTCGACGCGGACCGCGTCATCGACGCGTCGGGGCGATACGTGCTCCCCGGGTGTGTCGATCCGCATACCCATCTCGACATGCCCTTCGGCGGCACCACGACGATCGACGACATCACCTCGGGCCACACGGCAGCGGCCTTCGGCGGGACGACGTGCCACGTCGACTTCTGCATCCAGTCTCCGGGCCAGTCGTTCGCGGACGCGCTCGAGACGTGGCACGCGAAGCGCGAGGGCAAGGCGATCATCGACACCGGCTACCACATGGCGGTCACCGATCTGCGCGACGGCGGCTCGCTTGAGGAGCTCGCCCGCCTACCCGAGCAGGGCGTGACCTCGTACAAGCTCTTCATGGCGTACAAGGGCGCGCTGATGGTCGACGACGAGACGCTCTTCAAGACGATGGAGGTCGCGGCGGAGACCGGCGCGCTGGTCATGGTGCACGCGGAGAACGGGGACGCCATCGACGTCCTCGTCAAGCAGGCGCTGGCGGCGGGCAACACGGCGCCGCACTACCACGCTCTGACCCGCCCGCCCGAGCTTGAGGGGGAGGCGACGAACCGCGCGATCCAGCTCGCCCGGATCGCCGGTGCGCCGCTCTACGTCGTCCACGTCTCCTGCCGCGAAGCCGTCGAGCCGATCGCCCGGGCACGCGAGCAGGGCTGGGACGTGTGGGGAGAGACCTGCACGCAGTACTTCTTCATCGACTACACCGACCTCGAGCGGCCGGACTTCGAGGGAGCGAAGTACGTGTACACGCCGCCGCCGAGGGCTCAGGAGAACCAGGAGATCCTCTGGCACGCGATCCGCTCGGACATCCTCTCGGTCGTCTCCACCGACCACTGCGCGTTCCTCTGGGACGGCCAGAAGTCGATGGGCAAGGACGACTTCTCGAAGATCCCGAACGGCGCGCCCGGGCTCGAGAACCGTCTGCACATGATCCACGAGTTCGGCGTGCGCACCGGTCGGATCAACCTGAACCGGATGGTCGAGCTCCTGTCGACGAACCCGGCGAAGCTGTTCGGGCTCTATCCGCGCAAGGGAACCATCGCTCCCGGATCCGACGCGGACATCGTCGTCTTCGACCCCGACAAGCGGCATCTGATCACGGCCGAGACACAGCAGTCGAAGTCGGACTACAACCTCTACGAAGGCACCGAGGTGACAGGCTCTCCCGAGGTCGTGCTGTTGCGCGGTTCCGTTATCGTCGAGAGCGGAGAGTTGATGGTCGAACCAGGCATCGGGCGGTTTGTCGAGCGCGCCGCGTTCGGGCAGGAGCTCCTGCCGGCGGCGGCTCGCTGACTATGGATGCCGAGAGGAATACCCGAGACGCGCGGCCGCGAAGCGGGCGCCTTCAGGGATCTTTGCGCGGTCGGAATCCACGAGGGTGGATTTCGACCTTGCGCAACTAAGAGTGCGCGAGGAGCGCCGGCGCTTCCTTCCCCCTAGCTCCGGCCCCCTCGCGCACTACCATCTCGCCTGATGGCGATCGTCGAGGCGAATCCGAACCTTGGCGCCGAGATCGTCGCCGACGCGAAGGAGTTCGTCCTCTACTCCTGGTCGGTGCAGGACACGATCAACCCGATCGCCGTCGCCGGGGCGGAGGGCCGTCACTTCTGGGACTACGAGGGGAAGCGCTACCTCGACTTCGCGTCGCAGCTCGTGAACCTGAACATCGGGCACCAGCACCCGAAAATCGTCGCGGCGATCAAGGAGCAGGCGGACAGGCTCTGCACGATCGGGCCGCCGATGGCGAACGAGTCACGCTCTCGGCTGGGGCGCCTTCTGACCGAGGTGACGCCGGGCGATCTCTCCATGTCGTTTTTCACCAACTCTGGCGCCGAGGCGAACGAGAACGCGATCAAGCTCGCGCGTCTCTACACCGGTCGACACAAGATCGTCACGCGGTATCGCTCGTACCACGGAGCGACGCTCGGCGGGATCTCCCTGACCGGTGACCCGCGCCGCTGGCCGAACGAGCCCGGGATGCCCGGCGTCGTCCGCATGCTCGATCCGTACACGTACCGCTGCCCTGCCGGTCACCCGAACCCGTGCCCCGTCTGCACGGGTGCTCCGCATCTCGAGGAGATCCTCCAGTACGAAGGCCCGCAGACCGTTGCCGCGGTCTTCCTCGAGACGGTCACGGGCACGAACGGGATCATTCCGCCGCCGGACGGCTACCTCCAGTCGATCCGCGAGGTGTGCGACCGCCACGGAATCCTGCTCGTCCTCGACGAGGTGATGGCGGGATTCGGGCGCACAGGACGATGGTTCGCGTGCGAGAACTGGGATGTCGTCCCGGACATCATCACGGTCGCGAAGGGCATCAACTCGGGCTACGTGCCGCTCGGCGCGATGATCTTCCGGAAGCACATCGCCGACTGGGTGCGCGACAAGTTCTTTCCCGGAGGATTGACGTACGCGGGGCATCCGCTCGCGTGCGCCTCCGCGGTGGCGTCCATCGAGGTGTTCCGGGAGGATGGAGTCGTCGAGAACGCAGCTGAGGTCGGTGCGTATCTGGGTGACGGCCTACGGGCGTTGACCGAGCGTCACGCGTCGATCGGCGACGTGCGGGGGCTCGGCTGCTTCTGGGGTGTCGAGCTCGTGAAGAATCGGGAGACGCGGGAGATGCTCGTGCCCTACAACGCCTCGGGGGCAGCGGCAGCGCCCGTTGCCCGGCTGGCGAAAGCAGCGCTCGAGCGCGGCCTCTACCTGATGACGCACTGGAACATGATCATGGTCGTCCCGCCCCTCACAATCACGTGCGAGGAGGTCGACGAGGGTCTCGCCGTCCTCGACGAGGTCCTCGCGATCGCCGACGAGTACGTGATCTAGGTCGCCAGGAAGGTACTCACCGCCGCAACCGTCTCCTCGAGTGCGTCCCACAGAACGGTGTGCCCGCCGGGGACGACGACGACTTCGAGGAGCTCGCCGAGCGCCTTGCGGTGTGCGTCGAGCAGGTGGTCGTATCGGAGGTACGAGCTCTCGCCGACGACGAGGAGGGTCGGCATGCGGACTTGCTCGAACGGCGGTGGCTGCGAGGCCATCTCCCCGTAAGCCGCGACGACCGCAGATTGGCTGTAGCGGTAGCGGTAGCCGCCTTCGTCGCTCGAGACTAGGTGCCCTCCCAGCTCTTCCTCGACGAGCTCTCGCGGTGCTCGCGAGAGCTGGCTCTCGTCGTAGCGCCGGTCGATTCCCTCCTCGAAGGAGACGTACGCGCGATCCTTGCGCGCGTTCTCGGCGGCGAAGAGGGCGACCTGCGGGAGGACGTGGATCGCCGGGTCGAGGAGGACGAGCTTCGGCACGAGCTTCGGCGCCCGCGCCGCGAGCTCGAAGGCCAGCCGGCCTCCGAACGAGTGGCCGATGAGAATCGCGGGCGCGGGTCCGACGGTGTCGACGACCGCGTCCATGTGCGTCTCGAGGTCCCAGGGCGGCTCATACGGCGAGGAGCCGTGCCCGAGGAGGTCAGGGGCAAGAACGTGGAGACCAGGGAGTCTCTCGGCCAGCTCCGCAAAGTGCCGCCCGTGGCTCGTGACCCCGTGCAGGCAGACGACGCGCAGGGCATCGCGCGGCCCCCACTCCTCGAGATGGAGGCTCACACGGTCTCGTGGAGCGCGTCGAGCGACTCCGGGACCATCTCGGTCCGCTGCTCGTCCTTCACCTTCACCAGTGACCAGATCACGCCGCCGCCCTTGTCGATCAGAAACGTCCCGCGGAGCGGGGCGCCGGTCTCTTCGTTGAAGGCGCCGTACGCTCGCGCCGCCGCCCCATGCGGCCAGAAGTCCGAAGCGAACGTGTACTCGGCGCCGAGCTCCTTCTTCCACGCCTGTCGCGCGGCGGAAGGGTCGCAGGAGACGAAGACGATCTCCGTCTGCGCGTTGCGAAACGACTCGAGGTTCTCCTGCAGGTCGCGGGCCTCGTCCTCGCAGACGGGCGTGAACGCGAACGGATGGAAGACGAGGAGGACGTTCGAGCGACCGCGGAAGTCGGAGAGCCGTACTCGCTCCTCCTGGGTCACCGCGAGATCGAACTCGGGCGCTCGCTCACCCGTCGTCATCGCCATCCGCGTGCTCCTCCCCGTGGCCGGTCGGGCGATAGTAACGACGGCCCCGCAGCTCCTCCGGGAGGTACGACACCTCGAACCCGTCCGGGTCGTCGTGCGGATAGACGTAGCCCTCGCCGTGGCCGCGCGCCTTCGCGCCGGCCTTGTGGCCCGTCGACCGCAGCATCGCGGGCGGGCGCGCGTTTCCGTGCTCGCGCACATCGCGTCGCGCTTCCCAGATCGCGACCGCGGAGGCGTTCGACTTCGGCGCGCGTGCGAGGTAGATCGCCGCCTGGGCGAGGTTGAGCTGAGCTTCGGGCAAGCCGACGTGCTCGAGCGCCTGCGCGGCGGCGACCGCAACGACCAGCGCGTTCGGGTCGGCGTTTCCGACATCCTCGGAAGCGAGGATGACCATGCGCCTGGCGATGAAACGGGCGTCCTCTCCCGCCTCCAGCATCGCCGCGAGATAGTAGACCGCCGCGTTCGCGTCGCCTCCGCGCATCGACTTGATGAACGCGGAGGCGAAGTCGTAGTGCTGGTCGCCCCTGCGGTCGTACAGGAGCGGTCGCTTGCGCGAGGCGTCGAGGACGTGGCTCTCGGCAAGTGGGACTTCCTCGGCCCGCGCGGTCGCGTGCGCGAGCTCGAGGATCTGGAGCGCTGCGCGGGCGTCGCCGCCGGCCCTTCCGGCGATCACCGCAGCGACCTCGGGGGCGACCTCCGTCTCGAGAACCGTAGCTCCCCGCACGACGATCGCCACGACGTCGTCCTCGGAGAGCGCAAGGAGCTCGATCACGGTGCAGCGCGAGAGGAGCGCCGAGTTGACCTCGAAGTAGGGATTCTCGGTCGTCGCCCCGATCAGCGTCACGAGCCCGTCCTCGACCGCGTGCAGGACCGAGTCCTGCTGCGCCTTGTTGAAGCGGTGGATCTCGTCGATGAAGAGAGTCGTCCGAAGTCCGTTCGCGCCGAGCCGCTCCCGTGCGGCCGCGATGATGCCGCGGACGTCGTCGACCCGGGCGGATACCGCCGAGATCTCCTCGAAGGCCGCGCCCGTTCGCTCGGCGACGATGCGAGCGATCGTCGTCTTACCGGTGCCCGGTGGCCCGAACAGGATCATCGAGGGAGGACGGTCCTGTTCGATCGCCAGTCTCAGCGCCGAGCTCGGGCCCAGAACATGCTGCTGGCCGACGAGCTCGTCGAGCGTCCGCGGCCGCAGGCGGACGGCGAGGGGCGCATTCTGCAGCTGGCGCTCGTTCGCGGCCTCCGTGAAGAGGTCTCCCATGCCGCGAAGTATGCTCCGGCCGTGGCCCCGCACTCGGATCCTGGCCCGGAGCCCGAGGATTACTCGCAGCCGGTTCTCGAGGGTGGAGCGCCTTCGGACTACGAGCGGTACCTGAACACCGAGGGGCTCCTGGCGCTACAGAAAGGGCCGGAGGAGTGGGTGCACCGTGACGAGCTTCTCTTCCAGGTCACGCACCAGTCCTCCGAGCTGTGGCTGAAGCTCGCCGGCAGCGATGCCGCCGAGGCAGCGCGACTGATCGAGGAGGGAGACGTTCAGGGCGCCCTTCGTCTTCTCGAGCGCGCGTCGCTCTGCATTCGCTTCGTGATCGGGCAGCTGGACATGCTCGAGCACATGTCCCCGTGGGAGTACCAGGAGATTCGCAAAGTGCTCGGCCACGGCTCGGGGTTCGACTCGCCCGGCTGGAACGCGTTGCGCCACGTTTTTCCACGTCTCGGGCAGGCCTTCCATACGGCGCGGCGTGCTGCCGGGCTCTCCGTCGCCGACGTCTACGTCCAGGGACGCGAGCACGAGTACCTCTACCGCCTCTCGGAGGCGTTGATCGAGCTCGACGAGCAGGCACAGCACTGGCGGCTGCGCCACTACCAGGTGGTCGCGCGCGTCATCGGCGACAAGGTGGTCGGGACGCAGGGGACGCCCGTCGAGCTCCTCGGCCGGCTCGTCTCGAAGACGTCGTTCCCCGAGCTCTGGGAGGTTCGAAACGAGCTGACCGCGCTCTCGAAAGGGGGTCAGGCTGAATCCTGACCCCCAACTGCGAGCGGAAGTCACGGAGCTCCTGCAGGGGCTGCTACGCATCAACACGGTCAATCCCCCTGCGAACGAGACGGTCGCCGCGGAGCATCTCCGCGAGTACCTCGCACGTGACGGGATCGAGTGCGACTTCTTCGCGCGGCAGCCGCATCGCGCCAACCTCGTCGCACGCATCCCCGGCGGCGACGGGCCTTCCCTTGCTTTCCTGTCCCACACGGACACGGTCCTCGCGGACCCGGCTGAATGGGATCGAGATCCGTGGTCCGGCGATCTCGTCGACGGCGAGGTGTGGGGCCGCGGCGCTCTCGACATGAAGGGCCAGGTCGCCGCGTCGGCCGTAGCCTTCGCCTCGCTCCGGCGCGAGGGCTTCGTCCCATCGGGCGACCTCGCTCTCGTCGTCGTCGCCGACGAGGAGGTCGGCGGGGCTCGCGGGGACGACGGCTACGGCCTGCGCTGGCTCGTGCAGGCCCACCCCGAGGCCGCCCGGTGCGACTACGCGGTCAACGAGGGGGGCGGCGACCGGCTGGTCCTGGGCGGGAAGCCGGTGTACCTGTGCGCGACCGCGGAGAAGATGTCGGCGCCGTTCAAGCTCCGCGTGCACGGTCGCAGCGGCCATGCCTCGATGCCCGGGATCGCGGACAACGCACTCGTCAAGGCTGCGCGCTACGTCGAGGCGTTGGGTGACTACGAGCCTGCGCCGGAGCTGATCCCGGAAGCGCGCGGCTTTCTCGAGGCGGTGCTCGGCGAGGCGCCTCCGGTCGAGGAGGCGCTCGCTCGGGCGCAGGCGCTCGATCCCATGCTCCCGGCGCTCGTCCAGCCGCTCCTGGCACTGACGCTGTCGCCGACGATGATCGACGCCTCCCACCAGGTGAACGTGATTCCCGCGCTCTGCGAGGTGACGGTGGACTGCCGGTTGCTCCCGGAGCAGACGCCCGCAGACGCGGAGCCGCTCATCCGCGCAGTGCTCGGCGAGGGCGAGTACGAGCTCGAGTGGGTGAGCGCGACCGGGGGAACACGTTCTGCTCTCGACACGTCGCTGTGGGATGCGATCGAGCGTTTCACCTCGGGAATCGAGGCCGGCGCACGTCTCGCTCCGATCGCCTGTCCCGGCTTCACGGACAGCCATTACCTGCGCGAGGCGTACGGCACCGTGGCCTACGGCTTCTTCCCCATCAAGGAGATGGACGCCGTGGACGCGACAAAGCTCGTGCACTCGGCCAACGAGCGCATCGCGGTGAACGACCTCGAGCTCGGCGTCGCGATGCTGCGCGCGATCGCGCGCGAAGTCCTCGCGTAGCCGGGTCTAGCGCTCTTCGAGGAGCGGTTGCAGCTGCTCGTCGCGTTGCCCGTAGGGCTTGAGCGCGTCGGCGAGCGACTCCCCGTCCGTCTGGGCGGCCGCCGGGGCGCCCACGAGCTCCTCGAGCTGCGCGGTCATGCGACGAAGTCCGGCGAGAGCTTTCCTCAGTCGCTCTTCGACCGCCCGAGACTCTTCGCGCAAAGCCTGCCCGCGCAGGCGGCCTTCCTCCTCGATCCGCTGGGCCATCTGCTCGGCCGCCTCGCGTGTGGCGCGCGCCTGCCCCTCGGCGTCGGCGAGCTGCTTCTGAACTTGCTGCTCCGCTTCCCGGCGCCGCTCGCTCGCGTACGAATCGACGGCGGTCCGGGTGTCGCTCTCGTACGTCACGGCGTTTTGACGCACCTGCTCGGCCTCGCCCTTTGCGGCGCGAATGAGCTCCTCTGCCTCCACTCGTGCGTCGGCACGGATCTGGTCCGCCGCCGCCTCGGCCGCGCTCAGCACTCCTGCGACGCGCTCACCGATCTCGGCGTACCCGCTCGAGCCGGAGCTGCTCGGCGTCGCCTGTGCGGCGGGAACATCTTGAGCGGTCATCTCGGGCACGAGCTCGACCCCTTTGTCTCGCTGATGGGCAGGCAACATATCGCACTTGGCTGCCTCGTTTGCAAGCGTGTAGGCGCGGGCGATCAGCTCTTCGGTGGTTTCGAGTCGTGCCGGTGTAGATTCTGCTCGCCGGCTGACTCGGGCGAGCACGAGACCCGCGAAGATGACGAGCAGCAGAATGGCGGCTATCCCTCCCACGACGACGGGGCCCCATACCGTGTCTGCACCCACCTCCGTGGGGGGCGGTGCGGGGGGGACAGCAGGATCTGCGGGCTCCGCGGCTGGAAGAGGCGAAGCGGGTGTCGTTGCCCGGGGGTCGAGCGGGAACGCCTCCCAGAGCTTCTCCGGGCTCGGGGGTGGTTCTGTGGCGGCCGGCGTGGCGCCGGTGTGAAGCAGGAACAGACAGCCGGCCGTGGCGGCGATGCAGGCGGTCCTGAGCCTCCGAGTCTTCGTGGTTGCCACCTTACGTCGCTCGGCCACGCGCCAGCAAACGCCGGAGCCCGCCCTCGCCACTTAGCGGCGTTCGGCGGCGGCGCTGTCGGCGACGACGCACTGGTTGACGTTGGCGATGCGCGCGGCCGGGATCGACCTGTCTCGCGCGAGGAGGCGTTTGAGGGCGTCGTGCTTGCGTTCTCCGGTGACGAGCCAGACGATCTCGCGCGCGGCCTCGAGCGCCGGGTAGGTCAGCGTCATCCTGCGGTATCCGCTGTACTCCTGCGTGACGGCGACGAGGCGACCAGTGACGTCGAGCACGGGATCGCCGGGAAGGAGCGACGCCGTGTGCCCGTCCGCCCCGAGGCCGAGATGGACGAGACCGAGGGCTTCGGGAAGCTCGCCGGCATAGCGGGCGGCCGCAGCCTCGAGGTCCGGCTCCTCGACCGGCATCGGGCGGACCACCCCGGCTGGGAGGAATGTATACAGCTGCGTCAGGTTCCGGTCCTCGTGCCCGGGAGGCGCGACGCGCTCGTCGACCTGGTAGACGCTGGCCTGTGACCACGGCACGCCTTCGTCTGCGAGGCACGCGAGCAGCTCCGCCCCGCGGCTGAGCGCGACCGTGGAGCCGCCGCTGTGCATGCGCGCCGCGATCAGGGCTGCCATACGCCGTGCCGCCGAGGAAGGATCGGGGCAAACCTCGAAGGGAAGCGTCACGCCCGCTTCTCGGCGTGCCCTCCGAACTCGGCACGCAGCGCGGACAGCAACCGGTTCGCGAAGTCCGCCTCGCCTCTCGACGCGAAGCGCGAGTAGAGCGCCGTGGTGAGAACGGGGGTCGGAGTGCCGGTGTCGATCGCCGCGATCGAGGTCCAGCGACCTTCGCCCGAGTCCGACACGCGACCCCTGAAGTCGTCCAGCCCGGGCGAGTCGTGAAGCGCCGCGGAGGTGAGGTCGAGCAGCCACGAAGACACGACGCTGCCACGACGCCACAGCTCGGCGATTGCCGCCAGGTCGAGCTGGTACGTGTACAGCTCCGGATGCGCAAGGGGGGCGGTCTCGGCGTCCGCCGCGCGCTCGGCCAACCCGACGCCCGCATGGCGCAACAGATCGAAGCCCTCGGCGTAGGCCGCCATGAGCCCGTACTCGATCCCGTTGTGCACCATCTTCACGAAGTGGCCCGCGCCGCTGCCGCCGCAGTGGAGGTACCCATGCTCTTCGGCTGTAGGCGTTCCTGTTCGCGCTCTGCCGCGCGGCGCGGCGCCGACCCCGGGCGCCAGGGACGCGAAGATCGGCTCCAGCCGGCCGAACGCCTGCTCGTCGCCGCCGATCATCAGGCAGAACCCGCGCTCGAGGCCGAAGATCCCACCGCTCGTCCCGCAGTCGAGGTAGTCGATCCCGCGCGTCTCGAGCTCGCTCGCGCGGCGGATGTCGTCGGCGTAGTGCGTGTTGCCGCCGTCGATGATCGTGTCTCCGGGCTCGAGCTCCGCGGCCACTTCCCACACCACGGTCTCCGTGATGGTTCCGGCGGGGAGCATGAGCCAGACCGCCCGCGGCCGCTCGAGCAGCGAGGCCAGCTCCGCGGCGGACTCCGCCCTCGTTCCACCTTGCGTCACGAGCGCCTCGAGCGGCTCCGGCGTGCGGTTGTGCCCGACGATGCGGTGACCGTCTTCCAGCAGGCGCCGCGCGATGTTCCCGCCCATCCGGCCGAGGCCGATGATCCCGAGCTCGAGCGGTGTCTCAGTTGCCACGTGCGCTCCTTTCCGCGAGCATCCTGTCCGTGCGACACGTTACGCGGCGGGCATGGTCCACGTGAGCGAGACGGCAGACGCGCTCGTCGTCTTCGGCATCACCGGCGACCTCGCGCGCAGGATGACCATTCCCGCGCTCTACCGCCTGACCGAGCAGGGCCTCCTGACGTGCTCGATCATCGGCGTGGGACGCCGGCCGCTGCGCGCCGACGAGCTCGCCGAGCAGGCGCGCGCGTCCGTGACCGATGCGGTGGACGACGTCGACGAGAAGGTGCTCGGCGACCTTCTCTCTCGCCTTCGGTACATCGGCGGCGACGCAGAGGACGGCTCGCTCTACGACCGGCTGCGAGAGGCGCTCGGCGACGCTTCTTCGCCCGTCTTCTATCTGGCCACTCCGCCCTCGATGTTCCTCGAGGTCGCCGATGAGCTTGCGGGCGCCGGGCTTGCGGACAACGCCCGGCTCGTCGTCGAGAAGCCATTCGGGTCCGACCTGGCCTCCGCGCGGGAGCTGAACGAGCGCCTGACGGCGATCTTCCCGGAGGACCGGCTCTACCGCATCGACCACTTTCTCGGGAAGGAGCCCGTCCAGGACATCATCTATCTACGTTTCGCCAACGCGCTCTTCGAGCCCGTTTGGAGCCGCGAGGACGTCGACTCGATCCAGATCACGCTGGCCGAGGATTTCGGAGTCGAGGGGAGGGGCTCGTTCTACGACAGCGTCGGCGCGATCCGCGATGTCGTTCAGAACCATCTCCTCCAGGTTCTCGCGCTCGCAGCCATGGAGCCTCCCTCGGGTGGCGAGGACGCGATTCCCCGGCGCCGTCTCGACGTCTTTCGGGCGATGCCTGCAATCAACCCCGACAACGCCGTGCTCGGGCAGTACGAGGGGTACCGGGAGATCGAAGGCGTCGCGCCGAAGTCCGAGACCGAGACCTTCGTCGCGCTGCGCCTCGAGATCGAGAACTGGCGGTGGGCCGGTATCCCGATCTTCATCCGCGCCGGCAAGGCGCTTCCGGTTTCGGCCACCGAGGTCGTCGTCCGCCTGCAGCGAGTGCCGCAGCTCAGGTGGGGCTCGCATCGGTTACGTACCCCGGGGAACGACGACATCGTCCTCCGTGTCGGTCGAAATGCCGGGGTCACGATCGGAATCCGGGCGAAGACTCCCGGGAAGGAGGTCTCGCAGCCGGTCTCGCTCGATCTGCACTTCAACGAGGAGCTGGGCGAGCCGCCCGAGCCGTACGAGCGCCTGCTCGCCGACGCCTTGCGCGGCGACAGCACGCTCTTCCCTCGGTGGGACGTCATCGAGGAGACCTGGCGGATCGTCCAGCCGTTGCTCGACGCGCCGCCGCCGCTCGAGCGCTACGCCCCGGGGTCGTGGGGCCCGGCGAGCGCCGACCTCCTGGCCGCCCAGAACGGCGGCTGGCGCGTCCCGGGCGCGGGCGACTAGCTCGATCCGATCCGCTCTACCCGGTCGCTGCGGCCGACCAGGACCTCGGAGACGAGCTCGGGCGCGAAGAGGCCGTGCTCGACGACACCTGGCGCCGCGGCAAGCCGGGCGGCGAGCTCGGCGGTGTCGGCCACCGGACCGATCCAGTCGGCGAGCACGCCGCCGTCCGGGGTCGGCCCTGCGCTTCGGAGGCGTGCGTCGCCCAGGCGCGCGAGCGTCGCGGCCAGCCCGAAGGCGTGAAGCTCGAGCGGTATCGGAGGCCCGATCTCGTCGACGAGCTTGTCCGACGAGACGATGACGACGAAGCGCCGAGCGGCGGCGGCGACGATCTTCTCGCGCGTCTGGGCGCCTCCGCCTCCCTTCACGACCCAGCCGCCGCGCGCGACCTGGTCGGCGCCGTCCACCGCGATGTCGAGCCGCGCGACCTTCGCCGACGAGTCGAACGGCTCGACGTGCAGGCCCAGCGTGCGCGCCGCCGTCTCGGTCTCCGGCGAGGTCGCGACGCACACGAGCTCGAGACCACGGGCAGCGAGCGCTCTGAGGAAGTACCCGGCGGTCGATCCCGTCCCGAGGCCGACCGCCGTCCCGTCGTCGACGAGTGCCGCCGCCGCCTCAGCGGCGAGCTGTTTTTCGCGCTCGAAGTCGGTGCTCACGTCGAGCGCAACCTACAAGGGACCTAGGGGTCCGGCTTCAGCCTGACCCCTACCCGTTTTCCACTACCGTGCGACCGACGATGGAATGGAACGACTGGGCAGGGGAGGTCGAGGTCGAGCCGTCGATCTACGCCGCGGACTTCTCTCGCCTCGGTGAGCAGCTGGGCGTGCTTGCGGAGGCGGGCGCGAGGGTCTTCCACTTCGATGCCGGTGACGGCCACTTCATTCCCGAGATCACCATCGGCCCCGTCGTCATCGCTTCGATTGCGCCGCTGGTGCACGGGTGGGGCGCCGTCCTCGACTGTCATTTGATGGTCGAAGAGCCCGAGCGGCACTTCGGCTCCGTCGCCGAGGCCGGGGGGGACAGCGTCACCTTCCACGTGGAGGCCTGCGCAGACCCGGCGAAAGCGATCGCTAAGGCCCGCTCGCTCGGACTCGGCGTGGGAGTTGCGTTCAGCCCCGACACGCCGGTCGAGGTGGCCGCAACGGCGGCCGAGGGCGCCGACCTCGTCCTGTGCATGTCGATCCATCCGGGCTACTCAGGCCAGTCGTTCATGCCGGAGGCGGCTTCGCGCATCGCGGAGCTCAGGGGTCTCGTGCCGGAGCAGACTCGCGTGCAGGTCGACGGCGGCATCAACCGGGACACCGTCGGGCTTGCGAGGGAGGCCGGTGCAGACCTGCTGGTGGCGGGAAGCGCAGTCTTCTGGCACGACGATCCGGTGGGGGCGTACAGGAAGCTCTCGGAGTCGATCCGGGAACCCGCTCATGGCTGAGCCTCTCGTCGAGTCCGCCGTCTGGCGCCGGCTGCAGTGGCATCGCGGAGAGGTGGACGCTCTGCATCTCCGTGAGGTGTTCGACTCGGATCCCACGCGGGGAGAGCGCCTGACCGCCGAGGCTGCCGGTCTCCACCTCGACTACTCGAAGCATCGAGTGACCGACGACACGCTCCAGCTCCTGCGCCGGCTGGCAACGGAGCGCGGGCTCCCGGAGAAGGTGCGAGCGATGTTTCGCGGCGAGCGTATGAACGTCTCGGAGAACCGTCCAGCGCTGCACGTCGCGCTGCGGATGCCACGCCTCCGATCGCTCGTGGTGGACGGGGTGGACGTGGTGAAGGAGGTGCACTCCGAGCTCGATCGCATGTCCGCTTTCGCGGGCCAGGTGCGCGCCGGGGAGTGGGTCGGGGCAACGGGCCGGCGAATGACAGCCGTCGTGAACATCGGGATAGGCGGCAGCGATCTCGGCCCCGCCATGGCGTACGAGGCGCTCGAGCCCTACTCGTCCCGGGAGCTGAGGGCACGCTTCGTCTCGAACGTCGATCCCTCCGATCTCGCGGGAGCGCTCACCGGTCTCGAGCCGGCGGAGACGCTCTTCATCGTGGTCTCGAAGACGATGTCGACGCTCGAGACGATCGAGAACGCGCGCGCTGCGAGGGAGTGGCTCGCTGGGACGCTCGGCGCCGACGCCGACCTCGCCCCGCATTTCGTCGGCGTCGCAGGAGACGCGCGCGCGGGCGAGCGCATCGGCATCCCGCCCGAGAGCATGTTTCGCATCTGGGACTGGGTCGGCGGCAGGACCTCCCTCTGCTCGGCCGTCGGGCTCTCGCTTCTCGTCACCCTCGGCGAGGAGCACTTCCGCGCGCTCCTGGAGGGCTCCCACGCGATGGACGACCATTTCGCCACCGCCGCGCTCGGCGGAAACCTGCCGGCGATCTGCGGCCTGCTCGCGGTGTGGTACCGCAACTTCGTGGGCGCGGAGACGACCGCGATCGTGCCTTACAGCCGTGGTCTTCGCCTCTTGCCCGCCTACCTCCAGCAGCTCTGGATGGAGTCGAACGGGAAGTCGGTGACGACCGCAGGCGAGCCTGCCGAGGTCGAGTCGGGCTCGGTTCTCTGGGGAGGGCCGGGCACCAATGCCCAGCACGCCTTCTTCCAACTGCTCCACCAGGGGACCGCGCTCGTGCCCGTCGACCTGATCGGCTTCGCGCAATCGGCCGCAGGTCCGGCCGAGCGTCACGATCTGCTAGCGGCGAATCTCCTTGCACAAGCAGAGGCTCTCGCCTTCGGACGGACCGCAGACGAGCTGGAGGAGGCCGGTGCTGCGGAGGAGACGATTCCGCATCGCGTGATGCCGGGGAACCGGCCGAGCTCGGTGCTCCTCGCCGAGCGGCTGACTCCTGCAACGCTGGGCGCGCTCGTCGCGCTCTACGAGCACAGCGTGTTCACCCAGTCTGCGATCTGGGGGATCAATCCCTTCGACCAGTGGGGCGTCGAGCTGGGGAAGGAGCTCGCCTCGCGCATCGCCCCGGAGCTCGCGGTCGACTGGAAGCACGAGCTCCACCACGACTCGTCCACCAATGCCTTGATCCGTCGCTACCGGACTTTGCGAGATGGGGGGTAACGAGACGCCGTTGGAGCTGCGCACGCCCGAGGGCGCCTTTCGCGCGATCGAAACATGGCTGCGCGGGCACGGATTCTTCGCACCCCGCGGCGAGGATCTCTCGGCGGACCTCTACCTCGGCTACGGGCTCTCGCACACGATCCGCCGAACGCGTCAGCCGCCTCCGCCGGAGCCCTGCCCGAGCCTCCCGCTCGCGGCGTGCTCGGTGCGATCGGATCGCCAGGCGGTCGAAGGTGACAAGGGCAAGCACCCTCGAGTAGGGGCGTGGGCTGGAGATTGGAGCGCGGCCGAGTATCGGGACGCCGTCGAGCACGTGCGAGCTGCGATCGCGTGCGGCGACGTCTATCAGGTCAACCTCGTCCAGCACCTTTCGGCCTCGTTCGCAGGCACCCCTTCCACCCTCGCGGCAGCGCTCGCAGCGCTGTCGCCGCTGCATCCCGATCCGTTCGTGGGCGAACGCTGGGCGATCGTCTCCGCTTCACCGGAGCTCTTCCTCGCCCGGCGTGGGCGCCGTCTGTGGACGAAGCCGATCAAGGGCACGCGCCCGCTCGGGGCGGCGGCGGAGCTCGGCCGGTCGGTCAAGGATGCGGCCGAGCACGTGATGATCGTCGATCTCGAGCGGAACGACCTCTCGCGGGTCTGCGAGCCGGGAACCGTTCGCTGGCCGGAGCTCCTGAAGACCCGGCGTCTCGCGGGAGTCGAGCACATGGTCTCGACGGTCGAGGGAACGTTGCGGGAGGACGTTGGGCTCGCGGAGATCCTCGAGGCGACGTTCCCCGGTGGTTCGGTGACCGGGGCGCCCAAGATCGCCGCCGTCGACCTGATCGCCGAGCTCGAGCCGGTGGGGCGAGGCGCGTCGATGGGGGCTCTCGGCCGGGTCTACGGGAACGGCGACTTCGACCTCGCGCTCACGATTCGGACCTTCGCGATCGCGGAGGACCGGATCCACCTCTGGGTCGGCGGGGGCGTGGTCTGGGACTCCGATCCGGCGGCGGAGGTGGAGGAGTCCTGGACGAAGGCGCGGCCGCTCCTGGAAGCGCTCGGATCCACCGCGGAACCTCTTGCCGGGATGCGGCGGTGAGCTCCCTCGCGCTCGCAGCGTCTCGTCGCGGTCTCGTCGACCCGTCCGAGCCCGTGATTCGGGCCGATGACGACGCGCTGCTCCGCGGACGCGCGGCGTTCGAGACGTTGCGTGTGTACGGCGGTCGGCCGTTTCGGCTCGAAGCGCATCTCGACCGGCTGGCCGCGTCCGCACAGAGCATCGGCCTTCCCGCGGTCGATCGCCAGGAGCTCGAGGAGCTCGTCTCGCTCGTCCTCGATCGGGCGGACGACGGCGACACTGCGCTGCGGTTGGTGTGGACTGGCGGTCCCGCCGCCGGTCCTCCCACGGGGCTCGCGCTGCTGAGCGAGATCCCCGTCTGGATCGAAGAGCTGCGTCCACGCGGCGCCCGCGCGGTTTCGCTGCTCGGAATACGGGCGGCCGTGCCGTGGCTGCTCCCGGGCGTCAAGTCGACGAGCTACGCGGTGAACATGGCGGCCGAGGCGGAGGCGAGGAGGCGAGGCGCCGAGGAGGCCATCTTCGTCGACGCCGACGACATCGTCCTGGAAGGGACGGTGACGAACGTGTGGTGGAGAAAGGGGGAGACCCTCCATACGCCCTCGCTCGACCTCGGCATCCTTGCCGGCGTAACCCGCGCGACGCTCCTCGAGCTCGCGCCGTCCGCGGGCTACACCGTCGAAGAGGACGCCTATCCCCTGGACGACGTTCTCGGCGCGGACGAGGCGTTCACGTCGTCGTCGGTGCGCGAGATCATGCCGCTTGTCGAGATCGACGGCCGACGGCTCGTTCGCGGCCCCGCGGCGGACAGGCTGCAGGAGGCGCTCCGCGAGCTCGCAGCTACCCTCTGAGCATGGAGAAGGAAAACGTCCGGCTCGGCGGGATGGCGCTTCAGAACGGGGTGCTCGTCCACGGCCCCACCTCGTGGGGAGCGGCGGTGCGTGGCAGGGACGGCGTCCTGCACGTTGCGTCGGGAAAGAAGCCGCGGTTTGCCGAATCCGTCGATGCACCGGTGCTGCGCGGGCCGCTTCGGCTCGCGGAGGCCTTCGCCCTGCTCCCCGTCGTGCGCCGTGCGCTTCCCCAGGCTCGTTTTCCGTTCGCACGCCCGCCGGTCATCGGCTCGATCGTCGCGTCGTCGGTTGTTGCTCGCGCCCTGCGCCGGTCTACTCTCTCCGCGGGTGGGAAGGAGCTCGCAGCCGGAGCGGTGAGCCTGTTGCCGGCCGCCCTCGCGCTTCGCGGATCGGGACTCGCTGCGTACCACGGCGCAGAGCACGTCTCGATCGGGACGTACGAGAACGGCGGAGAACGCGCTCCCAAGGAGCACCCGCGCTGCGGCTCGCAGCTGATCGGCCCGATGCTCGTCTCCTCGCTCGCTGCGAATGTGGCTGCCGCCAGAGCTCCGGCCGCAGCACGAGGTCTCGCACGCTTGGTGGGGACTACAGCGGCGATCGGCGCCTCGGTGGAGGTCTTCGCCTGGATGGCGCGCAACCCCGAGCACCGGGTGGCGCGTGCGCTGGCGCGGCCCGGGTTCGAGCTTCAGCGGCGATTCTCGACCGCCGAGCCTTCGGACGCCCAGATCGAGGTCGCGGACGCTGCTCGCGACGCCTGTCTCGCTCTCGAGCGGTAACCGGTGCGTAAACCGCGCCTGACGCTCGCGCTTCTCGCCGGGGGCGTCGTTCTCGGTGGAAGCGCGAGTGGCAGCCAGGCGACGGCTCCGGTTTCCTCCCTCGTCGCCCAACCTGCGGCGGTCGACGAGCTGCCGCTCTCGAGCCAGGTCGGCCGGCTTGTCGTCCTGCGCTTTGCGGGCACCTCGGCGCCCGAGTACGTGCGCGACATCCTGCGCGAGGGCAGAGCGGCCGGGGCGATCCTGTTTCGTGACAACGTGATCGGCCGGGAGCAGACGAAGACTCTCACCCGGCAACTCCGGCGAGGGGCGCAGAGCACGCCGCTGATCTGCGTCGACCAGGAGGGGGGCGCGATCCGCATCCTGCGCTGGGTCGGACCGGAGCGCTCAGCGCCCGAACAGGGAGCGGCCGGCACGGAACGGGTCGATGCAACTGTGGCCGCGCGCGGTCTGCGAGCGGCCGGGGTCAACGTCTCGCTCGCGCCGGTCGCCGACGTGGCGAGCGTGCCAAGGGCGGCGCTTGCGGACCGGGTGTTTTCGGCCGATGTCGACGCCGTGGCCGATTCCGTGGCCGAAGCCGTTCGCGGCTGGCGCGCCGGCGGCGTGGCCTCGACCGTCAAGCACTTCCCCGGCCTCGGCGGAGCGAAGGTGAACACCGACCACGGTCGCGTGACGATCGCTCGCAGCGGTACACAGCTGCGTCGCCAGGATCTGCAGCCGTTTCGTCGTGCGATCGAGGCGGGCGTGCCGCTCGTGATGGTCGGCCATGCCGTCTATCCGGCGATCGACCGAGCTCGCATCGCGTCGCAGTCGAAGGCGGTGGTCGAGGGGCTCCTGCGCAACGAGCTCGGCTTCCGTGGCGTCGTCATCACCGACTCGACCGAGGCCGCTGCCGTCCTCGCTGTCACGCAGCCCGGGCGGGCGGCGGTGCGGAACGTGCGAGCGGGCGTCGACATCGTCCTGACCACTGGCCGCGGCTCCTACATCCGGGTCTATCGCGCGCTGCTTGCCGAGGCCAAGCGCGACCCGGCCTTCCGCGCTCGGGTCCGAGAGTCCGCGGCGCGCGTGCTCGACCTCCAGCGGTCGCTCGACACCTAGCGGCGACTTCAAGACCACGTTCCCGCCTGCCGATACGGGGTGAGGTGGGTGACTTCGAAAACGCGCTGCTCACGTGGCTTCCGATCATCTTCTTCGGGGTCGTCATCGTCCTCCTGGTCTGGACGATCCGCTTCATGCCGCGTGCGAAGCCGGCGCCTGTGGTCAAGGGCTCGCAGGTCGAGGTGTCCTGGAGCGACGTAGCCGGTCTCGACGAGGCAAAGGGGGAGCTCCAGGAAGTCGTCGAGTTCCTGCGTGACCGCAAGCGCTTCGAGCGGCTCGGCGCGCGGGTGCCTCGAGGGATCCTGCTCCACGGCCCGCCCGGTACGGGCAAGACGCTGCTCGCCAAGGCCGTCGCCAGCGCCTCCGGCGCGAACTTCTACTCGCAGAGCGCGTCGTCCTTCGTCGAGATGTTCGCCGGTCTCGGCGCGGCACGGATCCGCAAGCTCTTCGAGGAGGCGCGCAAGAACGCGCCCGCGATCATCTTCATCGACGAGCTCGACGCAGTCGGCACGGCCCGCGCGGGCGGTTCCGTCCACCGTGAGCACGACCAGACGTTGAACCAGCTCCTGGTGGAGCTCGACGGCTTCGGCACGCGGGACGAGGTCGTCGTCATGGCTGCCTCGAACCGGCTGCAGGATCTGGACCCGGCACTCCTTCGACCCGGCCGGTTCGATCGCCAGGTTCTCGTCTCCCCTCCCGACGTCGCAGGCCGCGAGTCGATCCTCGCGGTGCACACACGCGACAAGCCGCTCGCGGCGGACGTCGATCTCTCGCACGTAGCGAAGCAGACGTCGGGCCTGACCGGCGCGGACCTAGCCAACCTCTGCAACGAAGCGGCGATCTTCGCCGGACGAAGCGGCGCCCAGTACATCCGCCAGGCCGATTTCGACGCTGCGATGGAGCGAATCGTGGGCGGCCTTCAGCAACGGCGCGTCGTGTCGGAGAAGGAGAAGCGGATCCTCGCCTACCACGAGGCCGGTCACGCGGTGATGTCGCATCTCACGGGCGAGCTCTTCCCGGTGCAGAAGGCGACGATCGTCTCGCGCGGCGAGGCCCTCGGATACACGCTGAACATGCCTGCCGAGGATCGCTACCTGCACACACGCGAGGAGTTCGTCGATCTGATGATGGTGTTCCTCGCCGGCCGCGCCGCGGAGCAGGTCGTGTTCGGTCGCATCACCAACGGCGCGGCGAACGACCTCGAGCGTGTCACGCAGCTCGCTCGCTCGATGGTCTTCGAGTACGGGATGTCCGAGATCGCCCCATCGCGGACGATGCGGGCGGACAACTACGCGCTTTCGGAGGAGACGAAGCGCCTGCGGGACTCCGAGCAGGCGCGTCTCACGGATCAGGCGTACGACGAGGCGCTGCGCCTCCTCCTCAAGCACCGCAGCCCCCTGGATCGCGTCGCCGAGGCGCTGCTCGAGCGGGAGACGCTCGACCGTCTGGAGCTGGAATCGTTGCTCTCGGACGTCAAGGCGGAGTCGCGCTCCTCCGAGACCGTCGGCACCGTTCGCGTCCTGCCCATGCGCGACTGAGTACGATCGGCCGCGTGCAGGTCCGCGGCATCCATCACCTCGGGGTCGCGGTCGCCGATCTCGACGAGGCGGTCGAGACCTGGGAGCGGCTGTTCGGCGCCCGTGTCGAGCACCGGGACTCGCTGGAGAGCCAGGGCGTCGATGCCGTCTCGCTCCGCGTCGGCGAGAGCCGCATCGAGCTGCTCATGCCCACCGGGGAGGACACGCCGGTCGGGCGCTTTCTTGCCAGGCGTGGTCCAGGCATGCACCACGTCGCGCTCGCGACCGACGACATCAACGGCGCACTCCGAGATCTCGACGCCGCGGGCGCGCAGCTCATCGACCAGATGCCGCGGCGGGGTCTCTACGGGCTCGAAGTCGCGTTCGTCCATCCCGACGCCCTGCACGGCGTCCTCACGGAGGTGGTTTCCACTGACTAGCGAGAACGAGTTCGCACGCGTCGAGATCGGCCTTGACGGTGGGCAGATCCTGAGCATGCTGGTGACATCGAAGAGCGCCGATTCGCTCGAGCAGGCGCTCAATGCTGGCGCGGCGGGCGCGCTCACGCTCGAGGCGCAGGACGGGAACGTCCTGCTCGCGCTTCCGCGCGTGCTGTATGCAAAGCGCTTCGCGCGCGAGTCGCGCGTCGGCTTCGGGGAGTAAGCGGCTCTGCCTCTGCAGGTCGGGATCGTCGGCCTGCCCAATGCCGGCAAGACCACGCTCTTCAACGCGCTGACGAGCGCTGGAGGCGAGGTGACCGCTTACGCGTCCGTGGCCGAGAAGTCGAATGTCGGCATGGCCCTCATTCCCGACGATCGAGTGGGTCGCCTCGCGGAGGTGATCGGGTCCCGCAAGATCACGCCCGCGGCGATCCGCGTGGTCGACGTGCCTGCGACGAAGGTCGACGTTCCCGGCGGCTTGAGGCAAGCCGACGCGCTCGTGGCCGTCGTCGACGGCTTCTCGGACGACGCCGATCCCGCGCGCGATCTCGAGACCTTGAAGCTGGAGATGATCGTCGCCGACCGCGACCATGTCGAGCGCCGCCTGGAGAAGGTGCGCAAGGACGCGAAGTCGGGAGACTCGGCGCCGAGGCAGGAAGCCGTGCTGTTGGAGGCGTTGCTCGTGCACCTCGAAGGTGGGGCCCCGCTGTCGACATGGGACAAGGAGCTTCCGCGCGAGCTCGAGCCGCTGACGACGAAGCCGTTGCTTCCCGTCGAGAACGGCCCCGGGGGAATCGACTGCAAGCTGGAGATGGAGCTCGCCGAGCTCTCCCCCAAGGACGCGGCCGAGTTTCGCACGGCCCCGTCCGCGCTCGACGAGGTCGTCAGGTCGCTGAAGGCCGCTCTCGACCTCGTCGTCTTCTACACCGTCGGGGACACCGAGGCACGCGCCTGGACCCTGCGTTACGGCGAGACGGCGCTCGCTGCCGCGGAGGGCATCCATTCCGACATCGCACGCGGGTTCATCCGCTGCGAGGTGATCCGCTGGGACGACTTGCTCGAGTGCGGATCGCACGCCGAGGCCGCGCGCCGCGGGCTGCAACGACTCGAGGGGAAGAGCTACGTCATCGAGGACGGCGATGTCGTGAACGTGCGGTTCAACGTGTGACCTGGCTCGCCACCTTCCTCGTCATCTGAGCTCTCGGCGGACCGACGCGATCGTGGGCACGGCGCGGCCTACCCGGTCGCGACGAGCGTGGCGCCGGCGAGAGCGATTACGCCGCCGACTCTCCGGGAGATGCGCAGCTGCTCTTTGAGCACGAGTCGGGCGAGCACCACCGTCACGACCGGATAGAGAGCGCTCAGCACCGCGACGATTCCGGCGGCGCCTCTCGTTGTGGCGTACGCGACGAGGACGTTCGCGCCGGTGTCGAAGACGCCGATGGCAACGAGCGCGGGCAGGAGCGCGCGCGGCGGGCGGAGTGACGTTCGCGTGACGAAGACGGCGGCTGCAACGGCGAACGTAACCGCCGCCGACCGGGCTGCCACCACTGCCCAGGACGCGCTTTCGTCCGCCCCGGCGTCGAGCCCGACGAAGAAGAGCCCGAACCCGAGAGCCGCGACGATCGCCAGACCAGCACCGGTGGCGATCCGCTGGCTGCTGCTCGGCTCGCGCGAGAGCGTGACGATCCCGGCGAGGACGAGCGCGACGCCGAGCCACTGCAATGCGCCCGGGACGACACCCCGTGTGGCGTCGACGGCCAGCGGAACGACGGGCGCCGCCGCGGAGATCGGTGCCACGATCCCCATCGCGCCGACCGCGAGGCCGCGATAGAGCGCCGCGAGCCCGATCGCCCCCGCCAGGCCGGCGAACGCCGCGGGGAGGAGCTCGACGACCCCTGGGAACGGGTCGCCCGCGAGCACCACCCAGAGCGCGATTCCCGCGAGGCCGATCGCCTGCGAGAGAGCGAGCACCGTGAAGACGGCGATCCGCCTTGCTGCCAGGCCTCCGAAAAAATCGCCGAGGCCCCACGAGAGGGCGCCACCGAGCGCCAGCAGCGAGGCCACGGTCGGTTAGTCGCCGACAGGGCGCGTCGCGGCCTGCGCGTCGAGCTGGTTCGCGTGGTAGAGCACCGCGGCCTCTGCCGTGCGAGCCGCGGGCCGGTCGTGATGTGCGGCGATCGCGTGCAGGAGCTCTGCGAGGGCTGCCGCGTCGAGATCGTGGGCGCGTTCCTCGATCAGCCGCAGCCCGAGATGTACGTGTCCAAGCAAGCGTCCCTCCTCGGTCTGGCGAAACGCGGGACCGCGGCCGAGCTCGCGGACGCGACCGACGTCGTGCAAGAGCGCGGCGCCGAGCAGGAGATCGGTCCGGAGGCGGGGATGGAGCTGGGAGGTCTCGCGGCAGAGGGTTGCGACGCCCACCGTGTGCTCGAGGAGACCCCCCGCGTAGCCGTGATGGCCGTCGGCCCCCGCGGCGGGAAGTGCCCTCATCCCGGAGCGGATCTCCGCGTCTCGAACAAACGAGTCCACGACCGAGGCGAGCCCCGGATGGGCAATCTCGGCTGCCAGGAACTCGAGGAAGCCGTCGAGCTCGTCGGCATCGCGGCGGAGAGTGGGCGTCAGCGCGGACGGGTCTGCGTCGTCCACTGACTCGACCGCCCGAACCTGCATCTGCAATCGCCCGCCGAAGCGCTCGACGCGTCCCAGGACGCGCACCGCGTCGCCCTCCCCGAACCGTTGGTCGAGAAGGTCGACGTCGCTCCAGACCCTCGCCTCGATACGACCGCTCGCGTCAGCGAGCTCGAGCGCGAGGTACGGGGCGCCGGCCTTGGTGTGCCGCCGCTCCTTCTTCGTGACCGCGAACACGCCCTCCACGGTCCTGTCCTCTGCGAGCTCGGCGATCGTGGTCACGGCTCGGGAGTCTAGGCTTGGGAGGCGTTGGTACGCTCGCCGCGATGGGCGACCTGCAGCCGTTTCGCGCCGTCCGCTACACCGACGCCGCCGGGCCGCTCGTCGATCTCGTCGCCCCTCCCTACGACGCAGTCGGTCGGGAAGAGCGCGAGCAGCTCTTCTCTCGCAGCCCGTACAACGTCGTCCACCTGACGCTGCCCGAGCAGCCGGAGGAGGCCGCCGGGGTGTACGGCGACTGGCTCTCGGGGGGAATCCTGGAGCATGACGACGAGGCGGCTGTGTGGCTTCTCTCCGAGGAGTACGTCGGACCTGACGGGGTTGGGCGAGAGCGCCGCGGGATCGTCGTCTCGCTCGCAGCCGAACCGTACGAGACGGGGCTCGTCCTGCCGCACGAGCGGACACACCCACGCATCCGCGAGGAGCGGCTGCGCCTCCTTCGTGCGACCCGCGTTCAGCCGGAGCCCATCTTTCTGCTTCTGGACGGGGAGCTCGACGCCGAGCTTCCGGACCGCCAGCACGATCTCGAGGCAGGCGGCTCGCGGCTCTGGCGGCTCGACTTCGATCCGAGCTCGCTGGAAACCCGGAGCCTGCTCATCGCGGACGGTCACCACCGCTACGAAAGCGCGCTCGAGCTCGGAGCGGAGACCGGCGCGAGCGCGCGGATCATGGCGTTGCTCGTCTCGATCTCGGACCCCGGACTACAGGTGTTCCCGACGCACCGCACGTTTTCAGGACGTCCCGAGCTCGCGGACCTCGAGGAGGGTGAGGCAGTCGAGACCATGGACGAGGCGCTCGCGCGGCTCGCGGGCGAGCCTCGAACACGGTCGGCGGCCGTGGCGTATCGCCGTGGGCGGATCGGTCTCTTGCGAGGCGAGGAGGGCGAGCTGGACGTCGAGCTCGTCGACCGCTTCGGCTTGAACGGGATCGGATACACGCAGTCGGCCCTGGAGGCTGTCGCATCCGTGGATCGCGACGAGGCGGACGTCGCGTTCCTGCTCCGTGCGACGCGGGTCGAGGACGTCTTCGCGGTCGCGCGGAGCGGACGGCGGATGCCGCCCAAGAGCACGTACTTCTTTCCCAAGCCACTGTCGGGGCTTCTCTTCCATCCACTCGGGCCGTGACGGACTGGGTCGCCATGTGCCGGCTCTGCGTGGCCGACATCCGCGATGTGCTCGACCTCCTCCCTACGCGACTCGAGCGCGAGCCGGTTCTCCGGCGCGGCCAGGGCGGAGACGACACGACCGCGATCGACCAGGCCGCCGAGTTCTTCGGCTACGTCTACGACTTCGGCACGGGCGAGGAGTGGACGGCGGAGCGCGGTACGGGCGCATTCCTCCAGGGCGAGCCTCTCGGGCCCGTGACGCCGAAGGACCGGATCGAGATCCTCTCGTTCGAGGGCACGACAGCCTCGGCCATCGCCGAGCGGATCCCGAGCGTTCTCGGGCTCGTCGATCGCGTGAGGGTGATGGGGTCGCTCGCACTGTCGCTCTGCCAGCTGGCGGACGGACGGGTCGACGCCGTCTGCTCGCTGAAGGAGGCTCGCTCGGTGGACATCGCGGCCGCCCAGCTGCTCGTGCGCGAACGGGGACTTGCGATCGAGCTCTTCGAGGATCCGCCCTTCGGTTCCGCTCGGCTCGACCTGGTCACGCGCTCGCGCGTCGCCGCGGCCGCATCGCCGGAGCTCGTGGACGCGCTCTCTGGGGCACTGCGCTAGGTACGCTCAGCCGATGAGGCCGGACCGCGACGCGATCCTGAAAGCCCTCGAGCAGGTCATCGATCCGGAGATCCGGAAACCGGTGACCGAGCTCGACATGGTGCGCGACGTCCTCGTCGAGGACGACGGCGCTGTCTCCGTGACGATCGCGCTCACGGTCGCCGGCTGCCCCCTTCGGCATTCGTTCGAGGAGCAGGTGGGCAAGGCCGTCGGGGCCGTCGAAGGCGTCACCTCGGTGCGGTTGGGCTTCGACGTGATGAGCCCGCAGGAGAAGGCCGCGCTCGTCTCGCGCTTGCAGGGCGGGCGCCAGGGCAAGGAGAGGACGATCTCGCTCTCCCCTGCGACCCGAGTGATCGCCGTCGCGTCGGGCAAGGGCGGAGTCGGCAAGTCGACGCTCACCGCCAATCTCGCATACGCGCTCTCCACGCTCGGCGAGGAGGTCGGAATCCTCGACGGTGACGTCTACGGGCACTCGATCCCGCACATGCTCGGCGTCCACCAGAAGCCCATCGCGGTGGACGAGATGATGGTGCCGCCCGTCCGCGGAGATCTCAAGCTGATGTCGATCGGGTTCTTCCTGGAGGAGAACGCACCCGTCATGTGGCGCGGGCCGATGCTGCACAAGGCGCTCGAGCAGTTTCTCTCCGATGTCCACTGGGGCGATCTCGACACGCTCCTCGTGGACATGCCTCCGGGAACGGGTGATGTGGCGATGTCGCTCGGCCAGCTTCTCCCGCGCGCCGAGGCGCTGATCGTGACGACGCCGCAGCCGGCCGCGCAGCAGGTGGCCGTGCGCGCAGCGCAGATGGCGCTCAAGACCGGAATGCGGATCGTGGGAGCGGTCGAGAACATGTCGTATCTCGTCGGCACTGGTCAGGAGCTCTTCGGGTCGGGCGGCGGGCAGGCGCTCGCCGACGAGATCGGGACGACGCTCCTCGCGCGCATCCCGCTCGACCCTGTGCTGCGCGAGGCCGCCGACGACGGAACGCCGGTGCTCGAGGTCGCGCCGGACTCCGAAGCCGCCCAGGCGATCCTCGCGCTCGCGAAGTCGGTCGCCGCGTCGCGGGCGGGGACGATCCGCAAGCCGCTCACCGTCCTGTAAGTGGGGGTCAGGCTTCAGCCTGATCCCGGTCTGGGACGTTTCGACCCACGGGCGAAGACCGAAATGACGGGGTCAAGCTGAAGCTCGACCCCACACGGCGGGATTGGTGACATCACCTGTGACTCGGAACGAGGCTCGGGCTCGGCTCCAGGCCCTCGAAATCGAGGACGCTGACGTCGCTGCGCTCGTCGCGCACTTCGAGGACGCGGAGCTGCGGGGAAAATCCGGCCACGGCTTCTCACGGATCGCGTGGCTGGAGACGATCGACTTCGATTCCCGAGCTCGGCCCTCTCGAGTCGCGGCCAAGGACGGGTTCGAGCGCTGGGACGGCGGTGGCGCGCTCGGCTACCTCGTCCTGGAGGAGATCGTCCGCGAGACTCTCTCCAAGCCGCCCGAGCACGCGCGGCTCGTCGTCGCCGAGCGCTGCTTCCCGAGCGGCGTGCTCGGCTACTGGGTCCGGCGGCTCGCCGAAGGCGGGCTCGTCGCAGTGTTGACAGCGACCTCACCCCGTCGGCTTCCTCATCCCGACGGCGGGCCGCCACTAACAGGCACCAACCCGCTCGCGATCGCGATTCCCTCGAGCGACGGGCACCCGCTCGTCGCGGACGTGTCCATGGGAGCGGTCACGTACGGAGATGTGCTCGCGGGCCGAGCTCGACCCGAGGAGCTCGTGCCCTTCGGCGGTGAGCATGCGCACAAGGCATTCGCGCTCGCGGTCGGGCTCGAGGTCTTCGTCGGCGCCCTCGCAGGGGAGGAGCACGGAGTGGTGCTCGTTGTCGCGCAGCCGGAGCACGATCCCGTGCCGGGCCTCCGGGCCCTCGCCGAGGGGGTGCGGCTCCCAGGAGACGAAAAGCCAGCGTGAGACGGCGGTTCAGCGACCTTCGGCGAGCGCGGCTTCCGCGAGCACCTGGGCAGCGGCGTGCGTCGTCATTCCGCGCTCACGGGCACGCGCGAACACCCGAGCCAGCGTTTTCGGTATCTCGTGCACCCGCTGCTCCGCGAGCTCGAGGTCGTATCCGCCCGGTCGCAGCTCGCAGCTGATGTTGATGACACCACCCGCATTGATCACGTAGTCGGGGGCGTAGGCGATCCCACGCTCTCGCAGCATCTCTCCGTGCCGGTGCTCGTCGAGGAGCTGGTTGTTGGCTGCGCCTGCGACGACGGCGCAGCGGAGCCGGGGGATGGTGTCGTCGTTCAACACGCCGCCGAGCGCGCAGGGTGCGAAGACGTCGCACGCGACGTCGTAGATCTCTTCGGGTGCGACGATCTCCGCGCCGAGCTCGGCCGCGGCACGCGCGAGACGCTCACGGTTCACATCCGCCGCCACCAGGCCGGCGCCTGCCTGCACGAGGTGCTCCGCGAGCCCGCGGCCGACGCTTCCGAGCCCCTGCAGGGCCACCGTCTTCCCGGCGAGGTCGGTGCTCCCCGTCGCCTCGAGCACCGCCGCGCCGACTCCGAGGAAGCAGCCGAGCGCTGTCGCGGCACGAGGATTCCCTCCACCGCCTTCCTCGACGCTCAGACCGGTGACGTGGGAGGTCGTCCGGCGGACGGAACGGAGGTCCGGGATGCCCACGTTCACGTCCTCCGCCGTGATGTACGTGCCGCCGAAGTCCTCGACGAAGCGCCCCATGGACTCGAAGAGCTGCTCGGACTTGTCGTGCGGATCGGCGATGACCACCGACTTGCCGCCGCCGAGACCCGTCCCTGCGACCGCCGACTTGTAGGTCATCGCCCGCGAGAGCCGGAGGATGTCGTCGAGCGCTGCGTCGTCGGTCGCGTACGGCCACAGGCGCATGCCGCCGAGGGAGGGGCCGAGTCGCGTCGAGTGCACGCTGATATACGCGCGAAGCCCGCTGGCCTCGTCCTCCGCGCGGGCGACCCGCTCGTAGCCATCCACTTCCAGATCCGTGATTCTCAACGTCTAGCCGTAGGTCAGCTCTGCGAGGTCGAGCTCGAGGAGCGCCTCGTCCCGGACCAGCGCGCACGCCACCTCGCCGCGCGAGAGCGCGCTCACGACCTCCTCGGCGCTCTTCGCCCGGACGACGACCGGCGTGCCCGCGACGTGCGCCGCGCGAATCCGCTCGACGTCGGAGATGTCGTCGAGGACGAGCGCGCCTTCGAGCTCGATGGTGCCCTCGAGGACGACCTCCGGCACCCGGCGGCCGGTCGAGCCGAACCAGCGCTCGCGCATCAGAGGCTCAGCGTCTCCCCGGGCTCCGGCGAGAGGATCTCGATCCCCTCTGTCACGAGCTTCCGGAGATCGTCCGGCGTTCCTGTCAGGAGCGGGAACGTGCCGTAGTGGCAGGGGACGCAGCGAACCACGCCGAGCAGTTCGATCGCGACCGCTGCTTCGCGCGGGCCCATCGTGTAATGGTCGCCGATCGGGAGAACGGCGACGTCGGGAGCGTAGATCCGCCCGATCAGGGACATGTCCCCGAAGACGTTGGTGTCGCCGGCGAAGTAGATCTTGAAGCCGTCCTCGAGCTCGATCAGGTATCCGCAGGACTCGCCGGTGTACAGGAACTGCCCGTCGGCGAAGATGCTCGAGGAGTGATTTGCGTGCGTCAACGTCAGCTTCACGCCGGCCGTTTCGATCGTGCCGCCCTTGTTGATCGCCTGGGATGGATCCATGGACAGACCGTTCAGTGAGAGCCAGCCGCGCAGCTCGACCTGCGCGATGACCGGGCACTCGAATCGCTGGGCGATCGCGAGGGTGTCGCCGAGATGGTCGTTGTGGCCGTGCGTGAGGGCGATGAGATCGCAACGTTCGGGCTCGACCTCGCTCTCGGGACACTTCGGATTCCCGTTCAGGAACGGGTCGACGTAGATGCGCTTGCCGCCCGGCGAGTCGATCCGGAACGCCGAATGGCCGAGCCAGGTTAGTTCGGTAGCAATGATGAGAATCTAGTCAGAAGGAGAGCGAGCTGGCGGCGTCGGACGCGAGATCGAGGATCGGCTGCGCCGCGAAGAACGAGCCGACGGTCACGACGACCGCCGCTGTGACTGCCACGCCGAGGGCGAGCTCGCGCGGTGGCGACCCGCCGGCGGGCGCGAGGCGGAGCTCCGCGCCCGAGCGCATGTAGAGCCAGCGCACGATGTTCAGGTAGTACGCGAGCGAGAGCGCCGTAGCGGCGACCCCGACGAGCACGAGCCACCAGTCTCCGACCTCGTACGCGGCCGAGAACACGAAGAGCTTCCCGAAGAAGCCGCCGGTGAGTGGGAAACCCGCCATGCCGAGCACGAAGATCCAGAGCGCGGCGCCGTAGAAGGGCCGCTCCCAGCCGAGCCCCGCGAGCCCTTCGAGCGTTACCGGTGCGGCGAGCTCGCGCTCACGCGCGGCGACGACTGCGAACGCGCCTACGGACATCGCGGAGTAGGGGACGAGGTAGTAGAGAAGCGCCTCCGTGCCCTGTTCGCTCGCCGCCGCGACCGCAATCAGCATGAACCCTGCGTGCGAGACCGAGGAGAACGCGAGGATCCGTTTCACGTCTCGTTGCGCGAGCGCCGCGAGATTGCCCCACGCGAGCGAGATGCATGCGATCACCGCGACGGCGATCGTCCAGATCTCGCTCTCGTCCGGAAACGCCGTGACGAGCACGCGCAGGGTGACGACGAGCGCGGCGGTCTTCGTCGCGGCAGCCATGAACGCGGTCACGGAGGTCGGCGCGCCCTGGTACACGTCCGGTGTCCACATGTGGAAGGGGGCAGCGGAGACCTTGAACGCAAGTCCCGCGAGGATCATCGCCAGGCCGGTAACCAGAAATGCATCGTCACCGGCCTCCGCTGCCGCGATCTGCGCGAAGCCGAGCTCGCCGGTCGCGCCGAAGACCAGGGCAGAGCCAAAGAGCAGCACCGCCGAGCCGAAGCCGCCGACGATCACGTACTTGAGCCCGGCCTCCAGCGAGGTCGCGCGATCGGTGTCGATCGCGACGAGGATGTAGAGGCAGAGCGAGAACCACTCGAGCCCGAGGAAGAGCGTCATCAGGTTCTCCGCCTGGACGAAGAACATCATCCCGGCTCCGGCAGCAGCGAGGAGCGAGTAGTACTCGGCGTCGTGGCGCCGGCGTCGCTCGGACCAGGCGGCGAACACGATGACGGCGCCCGTGATCGCTAGGATGAGCTGCGCCAGCGCCCCGAGCTGGTCGCGGATCATCGACTCGGAGAGCAAGACTTCCGGTTGCGGTGTCTCGTCGAAGACGATGCCGGCGAACACCGCCGCGACGACGAACCCCGCGAACACGGCGACGGCGGAGACGGTCTTGCGCATCCAGGGGGGCACGAGGACAGCCGCCATGAGCGCGACGCCCGAGGCTCCGAGCAACGCGAGCACGGGGGCGAGCGCGAGCCAGTCGACCTTGGGGGTCTCGATCACCTGAATCTCTCCGAGATCACGCGGGCCGGTCGATCGCCGGGGAAGGAGCTCTGGCTGACGAGCGCCGGCCAGACGGAGAGTGCGATCAGGCATGCCACGAGGGGGAGGACGAGAGCGAGCTCTCCGAGCCTGAGGTCGAGCGCCTCGTCCCGCACCGCGCTCCCCGGACGCACGTGCAGCACGGCGGAGATCAGTCGCAGCACGTACATGGCCGCGAGCACGATCCCGAGCGCGACCACCGCCGCGTATCCCCAACCCTCCTCGTAGACGCCGGCCATGATCAGGAACTCGCCCGCGAAGGTGACCGAGCCCGGAACCGCGAGCGCGATCATCCCGGCGACGAGGAGGACGGTGGCCAGAACGGGTCGCCCGCGGGCCATGCCGCCGAGCACCTCTAGATCTCCGCTACCGCAACGGCGCTCGACCATCCCGACGAGCAGGAACATCGAGGCGGAGATGAGCGCGTGGGCAACCGACTGCAGCACCGCGCCGTCCAGGCCGAGGTCGTTCAGCGCGAAGAGCCCGAGCATGATGAGACCCATCTGCGCGAGCGACGAATAGGCGACGATCCCGCGCAGGTCGGGAGCGCGAAACGCCAGCAGCGAGCCGTACACGAGCCCCGCCGCTGCGAGAACGAGGATGACCCCCGTGAAGTCCTCGACCGGCTCGGGGAACTTCGCGAGCACGATGACCAGGAAGCCGTACACGGCGGTCTTCGAGACGATCGCCGAGAGAACCGCCGCGACCTCGGGCGGCGCCTCGCGATACGTGAGCGGAAGCCAGCCGTGGAAGGGAAACAGCGGCGCCTTAACCGCGAAGGCGACGGCGAACCCGAGGAAGATCCAGACGTTGTCGCTCGTCCCCGAGTCGAGGAGGCTGAAGGTTTCCTGGGTCACGCCGAAGGCGACGACCGAGGCGAGCATGAGCAGTGAGCCCGCCATCGTGTAGACGACGAAGGTCAGAGTGGCAGCCTGACGACGTGCGCCGCCCCACACGCCGACGAGCACGTACAGCGGGATCAGCATCGCCTCGAAGGAGACGTAGAAGAGGAGCAGGTCCTGCGCGGCGAAGGTCGCGACCACCGCCCCGGTCAGGAGGAGCATGAGCGCGTGGTACGCCTGCGGCCGGTCGCGGCCGACCCAGAGGGCGTAGCCGATCGCGGCGGCCGAGACGACCACTGTCACGCCCGTGAGCCAGAGCGAGAAGCCGTAGAACCCGACCGAGTACGAGATCCCCAGGCTCTCCACCCACTCCTCGGTCGTGCCGAGCTGCAGACCACCCTCGTCGAAGTCGAAGCGGGCGGCGGTCGCAATCCAGAGACCGACCTCCATCAGCGCTGCGAGGAAGGCGAGCCCCGCCGTCATCTCCCGCGGCAGCGGCAGGATCGCGATGACCAGCGCGGCGGCGACGGGGAGCAGGATGAGAGCTGTCGTCAGCACCAGACCACTTACCTAGCGGACCGCCACGAAGACGACGATGAGAACCGAGACCGAGACCGCGATGGCGAGCGCATACGTGCGAAGGAGCCCGCTCTGCGCGCGCGCGAGACCGTCGCTTGCCAGGATCGTCCCGGAGCCGATCTCGTTCAGCGACCGCTCGATGACAGGCTCCTCGACCCTGCGTCGAAGCGCGTGCGAAAGCCCTGCCGCCCGCCGGTGAAAGAGCGCGTCGTAGAGCTCGTCGAAGTAGAACTTGTGCTCGAAGATGCGCCAGGCGGTCGGCGCGGTCACGAGCTGACGGTCACGGAGGAACGCGCGTCGCGCAAGGAGGAGTCCCACGATTCCGAGCGCCACCGAGATCGCGCTGACCAGGTAGTCCTGGCGGGCAGTCGCCTCGACGAGCGGCTCGCCCGTTTCCTCGACCCAGTGCGTGAACGGGTGCCAGACGCCGGGAATCGAGAGCAGCCCGCCGATCGCAGCGAGCACCGCGAGGACGCCGACCGGCACGAGCATCGACAGCGGCCCCTCCCCGCGCCGTTCGTGTGCGTGGGCCTGCTGGGCGGCCGCCTCCTGCGGCTTGCCCTGGAAGACGGCGAAATAGAGCCGGAACGAGTACGCGCCCGTGAGCAGGACGCCCAGGAGACAGGCGACGAACAGTGTCCAGCCCAGGGCGTCGCCGCGGGCCAGCGCGGACGCGATGATCGCGTCCTTCGACCAGAACCCTGCGAAGGGCGGCAGACCGACGAGCGCGACCGTCCCGATAAAGAACGCGACGTGCGTCCGGGGCAGTGCCGTCTTGAGGCCGCCCATCCGGCGGATGTCCTGCTCGTCGTTAAGGTGATGGATGACGACGCCGGCCGCAAGGAAGAGCAGCGCCTTGAAGAAGGCGTGCGTCATCAGGTGGAAGATCGCGAAGCCGTAGGCCCCGATCCCCGCCCCGAGGAACATGTAGCCGATCTGGGACATGGTGGAATAGGCGATCACCCGCTTGATGTCCCACTGCACGAGTGCGACCAAGCCTGCGACGAGCAACGTCACCGCGCCGAGGATCGCCGCGAGGCTCTGGATGTCGGGCGCCGCCTCGAAGATCGGGTGCGCCCGTACGAGCAGGTAGACGCCGGCGGTCACCATCGTCGCGGCGTGGATCAGCGCCGAGACCGGGGTCGGGCCTTCCATCGCGTCCGGGAGCCAGGTGTGCAAGGGGATCTGGGCTGACTTCGCGACGGCTCCGCCGAGCAGGCCGAGCGCGATGAGGTTGACCGTCGTGTTCGAAAGCCCGTCGACCTCTGCGAAGACTCCGAGGAGCTCGAGCGTCCCCGTGCTCCAGATCAGCAGGACGATCGCGAGCGCGAACGTCGCGTCGCCGACGGCGTTCACGATGAATGCCTTCTTCGCGGCCGCGACTGCCTCCGGACGCCTGTGCCAGAACCCGATCAGGAGGTACGACGCAAGCCCGACGAGCCCCCAGCCGACGAGCAGGAGCAAGAAGTTCCCCGCCTGCACGAGCAGGAGCATCGAGAAGACGAAGAGGGACATGTAGGCGAAGAACCGGCGCTCCTCCTCGTCGCCGGCCATATAGCCCATCGAGTACCAGACGATGAGCCCGCCGACCCCGGAGACGACGAGCATCATCACCGCCGAGAGCGGGTCGACCAGGATCTCGAAGCCGACCTGGAAGTCTCCTGCCGCGAGCCAGGTGTACGCCGTCGAGAGGTGCTCCCGATCGTCCGCGTCTCGTGACCAGAGGCCGAAGAAGGCGACGAGCGCTCCTGCGAAGGCGAGGAAGGTCGTCAGTGTCGAGATGTAGCCCGCGACTCGACGCGAGATCCACGGCCCGAGAAGGGTGATCGCCAACGCGCCGCCGAGCGGTGCGAGCAGGCAGATCCAGGCGCCGACGATCATCTGCTAGCCGCGGAGCGCGCTTGCCTGGTCGACGTCGAGAGGCATGTCGCGCCGGGCCATGGCCACGATCAGCCCGAGGCCGATCGCGACCTCTGCAGCTGCGACCGCCATCACCGCCAGCGCGAAGATCTGGCCGTCGAGACTCCCGTGCTGGCGTGCGAACGCGATCAGGGCGAGGTTCGCGCCGTTCAACATGATCTCAAGGGAGAGGAGGACGACCAGAGGGCTGCGCCGGAGCATTACTCCGAGCGAGCCGATCCCGAAGAGGGCTGCCGCGACAATCAGGTACCAGCCGACCCCGGGGCCGCTCACAGAGGCCTCTCGCCAGACTCGCGTTGTAGGGGCCGGGCATGCCCGGCCCCTACGTCGTCAACTCTTTCGTGTGTCGTTCCAAGCACGACGCCGCCGATCGCGGCGACGAGCAGCACGATCGAGGTGATCTCGAACGCGAGCAGGTGGTCGGTGAGGAAGAGCTCGCCGATCGCTGCCGGGCTTCCGAAAGCGTCCGAGACCTCCGCCGGATCCTTCAGATCGTCACCCCAGGCGAGCCCGAGCACGACGACGACCTCGACGAGGAGCGCGACCGCCGCGACCACCGCAGCCGTCTGCAGGATCGGCGAGCCGCCCGCCCACGGCGCGTCGGCGCGGCCGCCGAGGTACGCGATGACGAAGAGGAACATGACCATCACCGCCCCGGCGTAGACGAGCACTTGGGCGGCGGCGAGGAACTCCGCCGCAAGCAGGAGGTAGAGGACGGCGAGCGAGGCCAGGTTGCCGATCAGCGCGAGGGCGGAGTAGAACGGGTTCGTGAGGCTGACGACGGCGATGCCGCTGCCGAGGCAGGCGCCCGCCGCCACGAACCACACGATCCATACGACGACGTTCCCCATCTACGAGTGCGTCTTGTAGGACGGCTCGGGCGTGTCGTAGCGCGCCGCGTCGGCGACCGGAACGCGCTTGATCGGCTCCGCCAGGAGCATGTCCTTCGTGTAGATGAGGTCGTCGCGCGAGTACTCGGCGATCTCGAACTCGTTCCCGAGCGTGATCGCGTCGAACGGGCACGCGAGCTCGCAGTACCCGCAGAAGATGCAGCGGCTCATGTTGATCTCGTAGATGCGCGCGTAGCGCTCTCCCGCGGAGACGCGGTTACCGGGCGTGTTCTCCTCGGCCACCACGCGGATGCAGTCGGCGGGGCACGCCGCGGCGCAGAGCGAGCAGCCGACGCACTTCTCGAGCCCGTTCTCGTGCTTCCAGAGCCGGTGGCGCCCACGAAAGCGCGGGTAGACGGGCCGCTTGTACTCGGGGTATTGCTGCGTGATCGGCCGCCGAAAGATCTGCTTGAACGTGATGGCGAACCCTTTCAGCGAGTCGAGCGGCTGCGGCATCAGAGCCACACCACCAGAACGGCGGTAACGATCGCGTTCAGCGTCGCGATGGGCAGGAGCACCTTCCAGCCGAAGCGCATCAGCTGGTCGTAGCGGAGACGCGGCAGCGTCGTCCGCATCCAGATGAAGACGTAGAGCAGGAGCAGGAGCTTGAGGAGGAACCAGAGCGGACCCAGCCAGCTCGGCCCGTCCCAGCCCGGCCCGTGCCAGCCGCCGAAGAAGAGCGTGACGCAGAGGCCGGAGAGCGTGATGAGGTTGATGTACTCGCTCATCGTGAAGAGGCCGAAGCGCATGCCGCCGTACTCGGTGTGGTAGCCCGCGACGAGCTCCTGCTCGGCCTCCGGGAGGTCGAAGGGCGCGCGGGCGGTCTCGGCGGTGCCCGCAAAGAGAAAGATGATCAGCCCGACGAACTGGGGTACCGCGTACCACACCGGGCCCTCCTGGGCGGCGACGATCTCGGTCAGCGAGAGCGATCCGGCCATCAGCACCACACCGAGCACCGAGAGCGCGAGGGAGACCTCGTAGGAGACGAGCTGCGCGCAGGTGCGCATCGAGCCGAGAAGCGCGTACTTCGAGTCCGAGGCCCAGCCCCCGATGATGAACCCGTAGACGCCCACCGAGCCGATGGCGAAGACGAGGATCAACGCGATGTCGACGTCTGCGACCTGGCCGGGGATGTAGACCCCGCCGACCTCCCACCCCGGCCCGAACGGGATGACGGAGAACGTCGTCAGGGCGGTGAACGCCGCGAGGAACGGTGCGAACAGATAGAGGCGGTCGATCGCTGCGGTGGGATAGAAGCTCTCCTTGTTCAGGAGCTTCACGAGGTCGGCGATCGGCTGCAGGAGCCCGTATGGGCCAGCCCGATTGGGCCCGTAGCGGAGCTGCATTCGCCCCATCACCTTGCGCTCGGCAAGGGTCAGGTAGGCGAACGTCGCCATGACGAGGTTGATCACGACGGCCGCCTGGATCAGGCTCACGTACCACTCGACCTTCACGCCTTGACCACCTCGACCGCCGCGTGCAGGTCGACAGCGTGCTCCTCGGCCACCCGTGCGATTCCCTCGACGAGGCGCCTGTTGACGCGTGCGCGGAGCTCGACGGACGTTCCGTTCGAGCGCACGTGCACCGAGTCCCCGGACGAGATCCCGCGCTGCCCGGCGTCGATCGCGGAGATCTCGATCTCCGGCTCGGGGCGCTGGAACTCCAGCTCTTGCACCCGCTCGACCGCAGGCCCGGAGAAGAGCGCGCGATAGCGGTGCAGCTGAAGCTCTCCGGCCTGGCGTTCGGGCAGCGATGCGGGCTGCGCGGCAGGCGCGGGAGCTTCGTACGGCGTTCTCGACGGAAGCTCTGTTCGCAGGCCGATCTCCTCCAGGGAGAGATCCTGGAAGAGATGTTCCGAGAGCTCGGCGAAGACCGCCGACACGTGCGGTGAGATCTCGACGTCGAAGCGCGCGGCGAGCTTCGAGATCCACGCGAGCTCGTCCGGGCACGGTGGCATGACCGCCCGGCGGAGGCGCTGCAAACGCCCCTCGAGGTTCATCGTCGTGCCGTCGCGCTCCAGCGCACCCGTGGCGGGCAGGATCAGGTCCGCCCAGCCTCCGGCCAGCTCGTGGAACATCGTCACGACGATCACGCGCTCAGCCTGCTCGGCCAGCGCTCGGACGCCCGGGTCCGCCGCTGCGTCCTCGCCCGAGACCACGAGCACGCTGATCGTCTCCGGCCTCGTCTCGTCGGCATCCGCGGACGCCGACCAGGCAGCGGCGACTGCGCGCCCGTTGGGGGTGACGGGAAGGTGGAAGGCACCACAGCCCGGCTTGTCCCCGAAGCCGAGCTCGTGCGCGAGCTCGGCGATCCGAGCGCCGCCGCCACCGCCCGCCCCGGACCACACGAGCACGGCGCGCGTCGCAGCCCGCAATCGCTGTCCGAGCTCGTTATCTGCTGCCGCGATCTTCCGGCAGAAGGATGCCGAGCCACCCGGCGCGACCTGGACCGTTCCCCCGGGTGAGCCAACGACGACGTCTGCTCCGCGACGACGCGCCTCTTTGATCCAGAGGTCTACGATCGGCGCCCGCTCGACCACCGGGTCGTCCCCGACGACGACGACGAGCTCCGCCTCGCCGATGCCGGACAGCGGAAGCCGGAAGGCCCCCAGCGCGTCCGAGGTCGCTTCGGGAAGGACGGCCGAGTGTGCTCCGACACCTCCTCGCAGGAGCCGTCCGAGCGCATAGGCGATCTCGGTCGTCTCCGCACCGGAGAGCGCGGTGACGATCCCACCTTCGGCCTCGCGGAGAATCTCTTCCGCGGCGTCGAGGGCCTCGTCCCAGGAGATCTCCTTCAACCCTTTCGACCCCCGCTGGAGTGGCGCGGTGATGCGATCGCGCGCGCTCAGGTGCGGGTAGGTGAACCGCCCCTTGTCGCAGAGCCACCCGCGGTCGATCTCGTCGTGGTTGCGGGAAAGGACCCGCTTGACCTTGCCCTCGCGAATCGTCACCGTCGTGTTGCATCCGGTGGCGCACCCCGTGCACACGGTGGGCACGTTCTGGATCTCCCACGGCCGTGCGTCGAAGCGGTACATCGTCGACGTGAGCGCGCCTACAGGGCAGAGCTCGATCACGTTGCCCGAGAAGGCGGAGCGGTAGGGCTCGTCCTCGAAGGTCGCGATCTCCGAGCGCGCGCCGCGATTCCGCGCGATGAGGAGCCCGTCCTCGGCCACCTCCTCCGAGAAGCGCGTGCAGCGGTAGCAGAGGATGCAACGCTCGCGATCGAGAGCGATCAGCGGCGACACGGGGATCGGTTTGTCGAACGTCACCTTGGGGAAGGTCATGCGCGTCGCCCCTGGCCCGTAGCGGAACGTGAGATCCTGGAGCGGGCACTCGCCGCCCTTGTCGCAGACCGGGCAGTCGAGCGGGTGGCTGACGAGGATGAACTCGAGCGTCGCCTCCTGGCCGTCCGCAGCCTTGGCGGAGGTCGCAGCAGTGCGTACCACCATCCCTTCGGTGGCCGTGAGCGTGCAGCCCGCCTGCAGCTTCGGGATCCCCTCGATCTCGACGAGGCACATGCGGCAGGCCCCGATCGGTGCCCCGAGACGCGGCTCGTAGCAGAACACCGGGATCTCGACCCCGGCCGCGAGCGCGGCCTCGACGAGCCCGCTGTTCGCGGGCACCTGGACGGGGCGGTCGTCGACCGTCAATGAGACGAGCCCGGGCATGCTCATGCGCAGATCCCCTTGTGACACTGTGTCACTTGGCGTCTCATGTGTGCACCTGCTCGACCGGATGTGGGTGGGCGTGCTGGTCGATAGGGGCGAACGTGCCCTCGATCGAGCTCTGCCCGCCGAACGGGCAGCCCTGCCCGTCGACGTGAGCCTCGAACTCGGCGCGGTACTTCTCGAGATAGCTCGCCACCGGGTACACGGCGAAGTCGCCGAGGGCGCACAGTGACTTCCCGAGCATCCGGTCGCAGACCTGATCCAGGAGATCGAGGTCGGCGCTCTCGCCTCGGCCCTCCTCGAGCTTCGTCAGGATCTGCACGAGCCAGCGCGTGCCAACGCGGCACGGCGTGCACTTCCCGCACGACTCGTGCATGTAGAACTGCTCCGCCCTGAGTGCCAGTTGCACCATGCAGCAGCGATCGTCGACGACGATGATGGCCGCCGACCCGAAGAACGATCCCGCCGCCTGGATCGAGTCGTAGTCCATCGGCGTGTCGATCTCCGCAGGTGACAGCACCGGAACCGACGAGCCTCCGGGAATGACCGCCTTGAGCTCGCGCCCGTCGGCGATGCCTCCGGCGACGTCGTAGATCAGCTCGCGCAGCGTGGTTCCCAGCGGGCGCTCGTAGTTCCCGGGCTGAGCGACGTTCCCGGAGAGCGAGAAGACCGCGGTTCCGGGCGCGGAGGGAACCCCGATCTTGGAGAACTCGGCCGCGCCGAGCTCGATGATCTTGGGGACGAGCGCGATCGTCGACACGTTGTTGATCTGGGTCGGAGCGGCGTAGAGCCCGTTCACGGGTGGGAACGGCGGCCGAGGGCGCGGCTGCCCGCGCTGGCCCTCGAGCGACTCGAGGAGCGCGGTCTCCTCACCGCAGATGTAGGCACCGGCGCCGCGATGCAGGACGATCGTCACGCCGCCCGACAGGCCGGCGGTGCGCGCATCCTCGAGCGCATCGCGCATGACGTCGAACTCGTGCGCGTACTCCCCGCGGATGTAGATGAACACGCTCTCCGAGCCGATGCCGTGCGCGGTGATCAGGCAGCCCTCGATCAGGCGGTGAGGCGTCATCCGCAGGACGTCGCGGTCCTTGAACGCGCCGGGCTCGGACTCGTCCGCGTTGATGACGAGGTAGGTGGGCTTGCCGGTGCCCTTCGCCAGGAGCGACGCCTTGCGGCCCATCGGGAAACCGGCGCCCCCGCGCCCGCGCAGGGTCGCAGCGCTGATCTCGTCCATGACCGCCTGCGGCTCCATCCCACGAGCTCTTGCGAGCGCGCCGTAGCCTCCGACCGCGCGGTACTCGTCGAGCCGCGTCAGGTCGTGCTCTTCGGTTCCCGCCATGAGCAGCATCGGGCTACTCGCGTCCACGGAGCTCCTCGAGGAGGTTGGGCACGTCTTCGGGGCGCAGCGGCTCGTGGTATACGTGGTCGACGACGACGACCGGGGCGCGGCCGCAGCCGCCGGCGCACTCGACCGCACGCAGTGTCACCTCGCCGTCAACGGTGGTCTCGCCCGGCCGGACGCCGAGCTCGCTCGCGAACGCGTCCAGGACGGCCTGGGCGCCGGCGAGCGCGCACGAGAGGTTGGTGCACACCTCGACCATGTGCTTTCCGACCGGCTCCAGGTGGTACATGTCGTAGAAGGACGCGATCGAATGGCAGAACGCAGGTGTCACGTCGAGCGCGTCCGCGACCTCGCGAAGCGCTTCGGGCGGGAGCCAGCCATCGTGCTCGGCCTGCGCGAGCCGCAGCGCGTCCATCACCGCCGAGCGGCTCTGCGGGTACTTCCGGCGCAGCACCTGGATCTTCTCGTAGGTCTGCGGTGTCACCGGTCTGCGTCTCCCATCACAGGATCGAGCGAGCCGGCGATGGCGACGAGGTCGGCGACCAGGCATCCCTGCACTGTCGTGGCGGTCGCCTGCAAGGCGGCGAAGCTCGGCGCACGGAACTTCACGCGCCAGGGCCGCGGTCCGCCGTCGGAGACGAGGTAGCAGCCGGACTCGCCGCGCGGAGACTCGATCGCGAGGTAGACCTCGCCCTCGGGCACGACGTAGCCCTCGGTGACGATCTTGAAGTGGTGGATCAGGGACTCCATGGACGTGTGCAGCTCGTGCCGGGGTGGGAGGACGACCTTGCGGTCGTCGGCGATCCACGGCTCTCCGTCCATCTCGTCGATCCGGTCGAGGCACTGGCGGACGATGCGCACCGACTCGCGCATCTCGTCCAGGTGCACCTTGTAGCGGTCGTAGACGTCGCCGTTCGGGTAGACCGGGACGTCGAACTCGACCTCGTCGTAGGCGAGATAGGGCATCGTCTTGCGCAGGTCCCAGTTCACGCCCGAGGAACGGAGCATCGGCCCGGACTGCGCGAGCGCGAGCGCGTCGCCCGCGGAGAGCAGCCCGATTCCCTTCGTACGCTCGAGCCAGATCGCGTTTCGATCCAGGAGCGACTCGTACTCGTCGAGCGACCGGAGCATTCTCGGTAGGAACTTCCGCGTCTCCGCGGTAAACGCAGGCGGAAGATCCTCGGCGAGACCGCCCACCTGGAAGTAACGCGTGTGCATACGCGTTCCGCCGGCCATCTCGAACAGGTCAAGGATCTCGTCGCGGTCGTCGAACGTGTACCAGAGGAGCGAGATCGCTCCCAGCTCGAGCGCGGAGGTCCCGAGCCAGATCAGGTGCGAATGGATGCGGTTGAGCTCGGTCAGCGCCATCCGCACCCACGTCGCTCGGCGCGGGACTTCGATTCCGAGCAGCTTCTCGATCGCCAGCACGTAGACGAGCTCGTTCGACTGGAAGGAGACGTAGTCGACCCTCGGCGCGTACGTGACCGACTTCCACCACGTCTTCGACTCCATGTTCTTCTCGAAGCCGGTGTGCAGGTACCCGATGACTGCGCGGATGCCCGCGACCGTCTCCCCGTCGAGGTCGACGATCAGCCGTAGGACGCCGTGGGTGGACGGATGGTTCGGCCCGAAGTTGATGGTCAGGATGTCCTCGAGGTCGTGCTTGTCCGGGTCGACCTCGAGAATCGTCGGGACCGGGCTCGGGATCCGCGTGCCCTCGTAGATGCGGGTGGAAGGAAGAACGGCCATGTCGTTATTCCTCGTCCGAGAAGCGGACCGGCTCCCCGCCCAGTGGGTAGTCCTTGCGGTGGGGATGCCCCTCCCAGTCGTCGTCCATCAGGATACGGACGAGATTCGGGTGTCCCTCGAAGCCGATCCCCATCATGTCCCAGGCCTCGCGCTCGAACCAGTCCGCCGCGGGCCATACGGGGAGAACCGTCGCCACGGGCTCGCCGTCGTCGAGCCAGACCTGGACGCGAACTCTCGCGGGCTCGTCGCTCACACGGAGCAGGTGATATGAGACGGAGAAGCGCTTGGGCTTCGGCTCGGGCAGGCGCGCGAGACCTTGAGAGCCGGGTGCGTTCAGGTCGCGTCCGGCTGCGGTGCCGAAGTACCCGGCGACTCCGACCTCTCCCCAGCCGAGGTAGTCGGTGGGCGTGATGTCGCTCAGGAAGTTGAAGCCATGCTCGTCGCGCAGGCTGAGGCAGGCCTCCACGAGGCGGGCGGGATCGACGACGAGCGTCGTCTCCCCGTAGGAGTCGCGCGTCTCGATCACGCCCGGAACTCCCGCGTTCGTCACTCTGCGACTCCGCGGATCTCGTACGCGGGAGGCACGCCCGCCCGGATCTTCTCGTGCAGTCGGATGACGCCCTCGATCAGCGCCTCGGGGCGTGGCGGGCATCCGGGAACGTGCACGTCGACGGGCACGATCTTGTCGACGCCCTGCAGGATCGTGTAGTTCGCGAACATCCCTCCAGAGCTCGCGCACGCTCCCATCGCGATCACCCATTTCGGCTCGAGCATCTGGTCGTAGACCTGAACGAGTGGGGGCGCCATCTTGTGCGTCACCCGCCCCGAGACGATGAGCAGATCTGCCTGGCGCGGCGACGAGCTGAACCGCTCCATCCCGAAGCGCGAGATGTCGTAGCGCGACGAGACGACCGCGATCATCTCCATCGCGCAGCATGCGAGCCCGAAGGTATCGGGCCACACCGAGCTCGACTGGGCCCACGCCACTGCCTTCTGCACGGTCGTCAGGAGCAGCGCGTCCTCCACCATCTCGACCTCGCGCTCGAAGACGCCCGGTCCCTTGTCCGGCCAGAGCACCCGCTCCGACTGGAGGCCCGCGCTTGCCAGCGGACGATCGCTGACCACCGGCAGTTCGCGTTTCAGTGCCAGTTCAACGCTCCTTTCCGCCAGATGTAGACGTATGCGACCGCCAGGATCACGACGAAGACGAGGAACTCCACGAGCCCGAACCACCCGAGCGCGTCGAGCTGCACGGCGAGCGGGTAGAGAAACACGATCTCGATGTCGAAGAGGATGAAGAGGATCGCCGTCAGGTAGAAGCTCACGGTGAAGCGGCGCTCCTGGCTCGGTGCCTCGACTGCGACCCCGGACTCGAAGGGCAGCATCTTTTGCCTCTTCCTGGCAACGGGCCGGCGGGGGAGAATGACGGACGCAAGGATCAGGGATGCCGGTATCGCCGCCGCGAAGAGCGCGTAGATCAGGAACGGCAGCCAGTTCGAAAGCACGCCTCGCTACCCCCGCGTGGGCCTCGGTCGTCTGTCTCGCGGCGAAACCTAGCACTCCCCTTTCCGACGCACGAAGGGATCGGGGATTCCGCGCAGAATGCGCGATACGAGTGTCACAAACTCGGGTCTGGAAACGGCACCCCCGTCCGCTACCATGCGGTTCACATGGCAACAATCGAGCATCCCACTGAAACCTTGATCTCGCTGACGCCGGTCGCGGCGTCGAAGATCAAGGAGCTTCTCTCCGAGGAGACGGACGAGAACCTCGTCCTGCGCGTGGCGATCCAGGGTGGTGGCTGCTCGGGCTTCCAGTACGGCCTCGGGTTCGATACGCAGGCCGAGGGTGATCTCGAGCTTTCCCTCGAAGGCGTGCCGGTTGTGGTCGATCCAGTCAGCGCGCCGTACCTGCAGGGCACCACGATCGACTTCCTGAACACGATCCAGGAGTCGGGCTTCAAGATCGACAACCCGAATGCCGTCTCGTCCTGCGGCTGCGGCCATTCGTTCCAGGTCGCGGAGGACGAGGAGCTGCCCGAGGGAACGCAAGTGGGCGGCTGCGGCTCCGGCTGCTCGCACTGACGTATCCGACGAGCAGCGCTGGCTTCATCGTCTCGTAAGGCGGACGTGAGAGTGGTGTAAGCGCTTCGAGGTTGAATGGGCGTTGAATCCACCAGGAGGACAGCGTGACCTCGAAACGATCGGTAGCTCCCTTGCTCGCACTCGTAGCGCTTGCGCTGTTGGCCACCGGCGTCTCGAGCCGGCCGACCGCTGCGCACGCGACACCGCAGGGAACAGACGCGGTTCAGGCACCGGCAACCCTGACCGTCCGGAATACCCGCTATGGCGCGATCCTCTTCGACGGCTCCGGGCGAGCCCTGTACGGCTTCACCCGCGACCGGCGAAACGGGCCGAGCCAGTGCTACGGCGCCTGCGCCGTCGCGTGGCCCGTCTACTTCGCGAAGGCACAGTTGCGCGCTGCCAACGGCGTGAAGAAGGCGCTCATCGGCACGACTCGGAGGCGGGATGGACGGCGGCAGCTCACATACAACGGGTGGCCGCTCTACTACTACATCGACGATACGGCGCCCGGCGAAGTCTCGTGCCAGAACGTTGACGAGTTCGGCGGACTCTGGCTGGTCGTCAGGCCGAACGGTGGGCTCGTGCGCTAGACGGAAGCCGCGGCCGTACCGCGCGTCGTGACGGCAGGTCGCGAATTAGCATGGCCGCTCGTGAGCGAACGTGGCGCAAACCCGACCCTGCGCGTCGCCGTGGTCGGGTCAGGGCCCGCGGCGTTCTACGCAGCCGGCCATCTTCTCGCGAGCACGGATCCTCCGGCCGAGGTGGACATGATCGAGCGGCTGCCGACGCCGTGGGGGCTCGTTCGGCTCGGCGTCGCCCCTGACCACCCCAACTTGAAGACCGTCTCGCGCGCGTTCGAGCGGATCGCGGAGCGGCCCGGGTTTCGATTCTTCGGCAACGTCGAAGTCGGGAAGGACGTCTCGCACGACGAGCTCACGAGCTCGTACGACGCGGTCGTGTACGCCGTCGGTGCGCAGACAGACAGACGGCTGGAAATCCCCGGCGAGGATCTGCCCGGATCCTGGGCGGCGACGGAGCTCGTCGCCTGGTACAACGGCCACCCGGACTTCCAGGAGGTCTCGTTCGATCTGTCGGCCGAGAGCGCGGTTGTGATCGGCAACGGAAACGTCGCCCTCGACGTCGCGCGAATGCTCGCCCTGACGCGCGAGGAGCTTGCGCCGACAGACACGACTGACGCGGCGATCGAGGCGATCGCGAGCTCCGGAATCCGTGAGATCGTCGTCCTTGGGCGCCGCGGTCCGGTTCAGGCGGCCTGGACGTCGACGGAGCTCCAGGAGATGGGAGAGCTCGCGGGCGCGGACATCCTCGTCGACCCGACGGAGCTCGAGCTCGATCCGACGAGCGAGGCAGAGCTAGCCGTCGCGTCGAACATCGTCCAGCGAAACGTCGAGATCCTGCGCGGCTTTGCGGGCCGGAAGCCGAGCGGCACGCCCCGGACAGTGCGGCTTCGCTTCCGTGTGTCTCCGGTCGCGCTTCTCGGCCAGGATCGCGTCGAAGGGGTCGAGGTCGTGAAGAACCGGCTCGACCCCGACGGGAGGGGAAGCGTCAGGGCGGTGGCGACGGACGAGCGAGAGATCATCCCGTGCGGGATCGTCTTTCGCAGCGTCGGCTATCGAGGTGTGGCGCTGCCCGGGACCCCGTTCGACGAGGCAAGCGGGACGATCCCGAATGCCGTCGGGCGGGTTCTCGACGATTCGGGCATGCCTGTTCCAGGCGTGTACGCCGCCGGCTGGATCAAGCGAGGCCCGACCGGCGTGATCGGAACGAACAAGAAGGACGCAACCGAGACCGTCGACCACCTGCTCGAGGATGCTCGCGCGGGGCTGCTCGGAGCCGCAGAGGACGGCGGGTCGCTCGAGGAGCTTCTTGCTCTTCGCGGGGTCGAGGCGGTCGTGTACGCCGGCTGGCAGGCGATCGACGCTCGTGAACGCGCGCACGGCGAAGAGCAGGGCCGCCCGCGCGTGAAGCTCTGCACCTGGGACGAGCTCCTGTCGGGAGCCCGCGCATGATGTTTTAGTACGCTATTTGACCAAATTAGTCTGATACCGTACTATCTCGTGCGTGATCAGGAACAGCTCTCGCGCGACAACCTCGGCTGGCTGCTCGCCAAGTCGTCGCAACGCTGGAACGAGGTCCTCGCGGATCAGTTTCGCGAAGCCGGGTTTCCCGAGGTCCGACCGTCCTTCGGCTCCGTGCTCGTTCCCCTCTACGAGCGGGACGGTTTGCGCATGGGCGAGCTCGCCAGGTGCTCAGGCCTTTCCAAGCAGGCTCTTACCACGCTCGTTCGCAAGGTTGAAGCGGCAGGCCTCGTCGTCCGCACGCCGGACACCAAGGACGCCAGGGCCGTTCGGGTCTCTCTCACCGAGCGCGGTGAGGAACTGCGCCCGGTCGCGGAGCTTGTCTTGAGCGAGCTGGAGGCGCGGGTGCGAATCCGACTCTCCGAGACCGACCTCGACTGTGTCGTCGACGCACTGAGAAAGGTGATGGAGCTATGAGAAACCGAACCGTGACCACTGTCATTTCGGCGCCTCGCGACGACGTGTTCGAATACCTCTCGAACATCGACAACCTGCCCGATTGGGCCACCGAGTTCGCCCGTGAGCTCCGTTGGGAAGGAGGCGAGGCACTCATCCGGAACGGCCTTGGCGAGTTCGTCTTCCGGATCGCCGCTGACCCGAAGACCGGCGTGATCGACATGTTCGCGGGGCCGACGCCGGACGAGCTCGCACTGTTTCCCACGCGGGTCGTCGGTCTGCCTGCGGGCGACACCGCGTTTACGTTCACGATGTTCCAGGCACCCGGGATGCCGGACGAGCTGTTCGACTCTCAACACGCGTCCCTCGTCCGCGAGTGCGAGAACATCCGCGCCCGTCTTGGCAGCTCTGGCTCGGGGATAGACTCGACGCGTGGGTGAGACCTCCGAACGCCGGGCGCTCTGGGGCGGAGAGACGGACAAGGCGGTCGACAACTTCCCGGTCTCAGGCGAGCCGATTCCCGTCTCGGTCGCGCGGTGGCTGGGCCGGATCAAGGCCGCCGCCGCGCGGGTGAACGCCGAGCTCGGACTGCTCGATGCAGACATTGCCGAGCGAATCGCGACCGCCGGCGATCGCGTCGCGGCAGGAGAGCTCGACGACCAGTTCCCGATCGACGTCTTCCAGACGGGCTCCGGGACGAGCTCGAACACGAACGCGAACGAGGTGATTGCGGCGCTCGCAGGGAATGGCGCGCACCCGAACGACCACGTCAACATGGGTCAGTCCTCGAACGACGTCTTCCCGTCCGCCGTCCATCTCGCCGCTCTCGACGAGATCGTCGGCGACCTCCTCCCGGCGCTCGCTCGGCTTGCCGAGTCGTTGGGCCGCAAGGCGACCGAGTTCGACGAGATCGTCAAGTCGGGCCGCACGCACATGATGGACGCCGTCCCGGTGACTCTCGGCCAGGAGTTCGCCGGCTATGCCGCCCAGGCGCGTCAGGGGATCGCTCGGCTCGAGGACACAATGCCGCGTCTCGGGCAGATTCCGCTCGGAGGGACGGCGACCGGCACCGGCCTGAACACGCACCCAGAGTTCGCCGAACGCGTGCGCGCGTTACTCTCGGAGCAAACCGGCCTCACGATCTCCGCGCCTGCCGATCCGTTCGAGGCGCAGGCCGCACGCGATGCGCTCGTCGAGACTTCGGGAGCGCTCAAAGTCGTCGCAGTCTCACTGACGAAGATTGCAGGCGACCTGCGCCTGATGGGGTCGGGGCCGCGTGCGGGACTGGCCGAGATCCGCCTTCCCGAGCTGCAGAAGGGAAGCTCGATCATGCCCGGGAAGGTCAATCCCGTCATCCCCGAGGTCGTCACCCAGGTTGCAGCGCAGGTGATCGGGAACGACACGGCGATCACCGTCGGTGGGATGAACGGCCAGTTCGAGCTGAACGTGTACGTCCCGCTGATCGCCCGAAACCTGCTGCAGTCGATCGCCTTGCTCTCGAGCGCGAGCCGGCTGCTCGCCGAGAAGTGCGTGGACGGTATCGAGGCGAACCGAGAGCAACTCGAGCGCTATGCAGAGCTGACGCTCTCGGCCGCGACCGCGCTCAACCCTCACATCGGCTATGACAAGGCCACGGAGATCGTTGCCGAGGCCGCAGCGTCGGGACGATCGCTTCGCGAGGTCGCCCGCGAGGCCGGCGTCGAGCCGTCGACTCTCGATGAGGCGCTCGACTATCGCGCGATGGCCAAGCCGCACGACCCGTAGGCGCGACTGGGGCGACCAGGTGCCGGCGAGCACGAGCGCGCCGACGGCAATCCACACCCACGCACGATCCGCCAAGGCCTGGGTCAGGATGTTCCACGCATTCGAGTCCGGCTCGCGACTGCGACCCACGCGTCTTGCACTCGAGGCCGGTCGAGGAGCCTCACTGCGGCGTCTTCAGCCGCCTGCCGAGAAAGCGCGGCGAGGGTGGGCGCCAGTCCGCGCTGCGTCTCGGGAAGGCGCGCGGCGAGGCGTGCTTCGTGCCCTACGTCGCATCGAGGAGCGGCTGGCTCAGATGGAGGGCTGGTCCGCGCCTTCCCGACGAGCCGGTCTAGTACGCCACCGCTCCGCGTCCCGTTTCGGCAGCGTGCCGCTGCTCGTCCGCGCGGTACGAGGAACGAACGAGCGGCCCGGAGAACACTGAGCCAAAGCCCAACGCCTCACCCTTCTCGCGGAACCAGCGGAACTCGTCGGGATGCACCCACCGGTCGATCTCGGCGTGCTTCGGTGAGGGCTGCAGGTACTGCCCGATCGTGACCACGTCGACGCCGTGCGTGCGCAGGTCGTGCATCGTGTCCGCGACCTCGTCGTTCGTCTCGCCGAGGCCGACGATGATCCCAGACTTGGTCAGCACCCTGTATCGCGCGATCTCCTTGACGCGCTCGAGCAGCCACAACGCCTTGTCGTAGCTCGCCTTCGCGCCTCGCATCCGCGCATGTAGACGGCGAACCGTCTCGATGTTGTGACCGAAGACGTTGGGCCGAGCGTCGAGAACCGTCGCCAGGGCAGCTTCCTCGACTCCGAGGAAGTCGGGCGTGAGGATCTCCACGGTTGCGCCAGGCAGCTTCCGCTGGAGCGCGCGGATCGTCGCCGCGTAGTGGGCGGCGCCGCGATCGGGAACGTCGTCGCGGTCGACCGAGGTCACGACGACGTGCGAGAGCCCCATCTGGTGCGCGGCCTGGGCGAGGCGGAGGGGCTCGAGCGGATCCGGGGCCTCGTCGGGTTTCCCCGAGTGGACGTAGCAGTAGCGGCAGGCTCGCGTACAGGTGTCGCCCAGGATCTGGAAGGTCGCCGTACCGCGCCCCCAGCACTCGCCGATGTTCGGGCAGCGAGCCTCCTCGCAGATCGTCACGAGCTGGCCCTCGCGCATGAGATCTTTCACCTCGTGGTAGCGCGAGTTGGCGCTCGGCGCGCGCACCTTCATCCAGTCGGGCCGGCGCGGCCGTTCTGCCACAGGCAACGACTTCTGCATTCGCGCTGACTAGTCTAGAGACGTGGTTCGGATGCAGGATCCCGGGGTCGAAATC
>Ga0208612_1000089_pt1 | contig 57486 bp, 52 predicted proteins | sample AntDryMetagUQ889_FD_188089 | JGI IMG/M metagenome (GOLD analysis project Ga0208612, IMG submission 188089) | Polar desert microbial communities from Antarctic Dry Valleys - UQ889 (SPAdes) | ecosystem: Environmental > Terrestrial > Soil > Desert | place: Antarctic Dry Valleys | collected 2008-12-31 | reverse complement strand
GACCCAGGCTATCCGGTCTACACCGGCGGGCCGCTGCTGGCCGGCGCGGAGGCGGTCCTGATGCGCCTGGAGCCCGAGCGGGGCTTCGTCCCCGACCTCGAGGCGATCCCGGCCGACGCGGTCGAACGCGCGCGGCTGATCTACCTCAACTACCCCAACAACCCCACGGGCGCGATCGTCCCCGAGGGCTTCTTCGAGTCGGTGGTCGAGTTCGCCCGCCGCACGGGCGTGCTGGTCGTTCACGACAACGCCTACTCCGAGACCACCTACGACGGCTACGTCGCGCCGTCCTTCTTGGGCACGCCGGGCGCCAAGGAGGTCGGGGTGGAGGTCTTCTCGCTTTCCAAGGGCTACAACATGACCGGCTGGCGCTGCGCCGCGATTGCCGGGAACGCCGAGGCGATCGAGCACTACTGGCGACTGAAGTCCAACGTCGATTCGGGGAACTTCGAGGCAGTCCAGCTCGCGGGCATCGCCGCGCTCTCGCCGGCGGCGGACGCGGAGGTGGCGGCGATGAACGAGCTCTACCGCCGCCGGCGCGATCTCGTTTGCGAGGCCCTCGCCGGGATCGGGGTCGACGTGATCCCGCCGAAGGCCACGATCTACGTGTGGGCGCCGGTGCCCGCGGGGTTCGACTCCTCGGCCGCCTACTGCGAGCACGTGCTCGAGGAGGCGGGGGTCGTCGTCTCCCCGGGCGGTGCCTACGGTCCCAACGGCGAGGGGTTCTTCCGGATCTCGCTGACCACGCCCGACGAGCGCCTGCTCGAGGCCGTGGAGCGATTGGGACGCCTGGCGGGCTGAGGCCCCGCCAGCACGCCCGGGCGCGATCAGGCCAGGCGGCGCTCGAGCACGGTCTCGAGGTCGCGGCTCTCGCCCGGGCCGGCGAGCGCGCGCTCGATGCGCAGCGTCAGGAAGCGGCCGTCGATGTCGAGCGTGGCGACCTGGTTGTCGAACCACGGCCCGTCGCAGATGCGCCACCGGATCGAGGGATCCTCGACCCTCGCCGAGCGGGCCAGTGCACGCGCGACGGCGTGCGCCGGGCGCGACATCGCGGCGCGGATGGCGCGCTTCTCGTTGGAGTCCAGCGGGTTGCGCAGCGGCGAGCAGACGGCCTGGTAGACGGCGCTGCGCGCCGACGATCCACGGCGGAAGGCGACCTCGGCCAGGTAGGCGTGGTGGACGTCCCCGGAGAGCACCACGATGGACGCCGGAGCGCTGCCGTCCTCGCCGACGGCGCGCGCCTGGAGCAGTGCCGCGAGCAGGTCGAAGGAATCGTCGAACGCGCCCCAGTGCTCGAGGTCGAGCCCCTGGCGGATGCGCTCGCCCGGGCCCCTGAACCAGTCGCCCCAGGCGCCGCCGCAGACCGCCTCGTTCCAGGCCTCGAGGTGATGCATCGCCGGGGCCAGCAGCGCCGGCAGCGACGTGCCCAGCAGCAGATGGTCGAAGTCGCCAGTGGACTGCTCGACGATCCACTGCCACTCGTCGTCGTCGATCATGCAGCGGCGCTCCGGCCGCAGCACGCGTCCACCGCGTGAGTCGATCATCACCAGGCGCGAGCGCCCCAGGTCGCGGTGATAGCTCCAGCGCGAACCGTCGGTCTGGTGGGCGTCGCGGGCGGCGAAGTCGCGCAGGATCGCCCCCGCGTCGTCGGCGGCGCAGACGCGCTGGAAGAGCTCGTCCTCGGCCAAGATGGCGGGGGAGAGGTTGCCGATGTGCTGGTAGATCCAGTAGGTCATGATCGCCGCGGCGATCCGCTTCTCCCACCACGGCTTCTCGCGCATCTCCTCGAGCCACGCGGCCGACGTGTTCCAGTCGTCGTGCACGTCGTGGTCGTCCCAGATCATCGAGGAGGACACGGTGGATAGAAACCAGCGCATCGCCGCGTCGCGCCACGACTCCCAGTAGAGCCGCGTGTACTCCTCGAAGTCGGCGACCTCCTCGCCCGGCGGGCGCTCGACGTCGCGCCGCGAGCGGATGAACTTGACCGTCTGCGGCGAGACCTCGTCGCCGTAGACCTGGTCGCCGAGGAAGAGCATCGCGTGGGGCCACTCCGCCGGCGGCTCGCGGCGCATCCGCTGGACGAGCGCGTAGACGGCGTCGACCTCACGGCCGCGGTCGTCGTCGTCCTTGCGCAGCGTGTAGGGAGACTCGTGGGGCACGGAGACGCGGCAGGAGCCAAACGCCACCCGCAGCCGGCCGTCGGCCGGCAGGGTCCGAATCGCCGGAGCCGGGAAGGGATCGCGATGGGGTGGCCAGACGATCTCGCCGTCGAGCTTGAAGTCGTAGGGGTTCTCGGTCCCGGGCTCGAGGTCGTGGACGGCCACCAGCGCGTAGTGATGGCCATCGACGCAGAAGGTCCGGGCCGAATGGCCCAGCACCGTCGCCTCGCACGGGGCGTCCGTCTCGACCCACACGGTGGCGTCGGTCTCGCTGACGTAGCGCAGCACTGGTCCGAGGAGAAGGTTTGCCACGCCGCTCTTCTACCCGATCGTGCGCTCCCCGCGCGCCGGGCGCGGACGATCGTCGAGCGACCCCGGCGGGCGACCTACACTTGGGGCATGCAGCGCAGCCGCAACGGGCGTAGGCAGGACACGGCAGCCGCCGGCTCCGCGGGCGGCGGCCGCGCGCGCCAGCGCGCGTTCTGCATCGCGGCGCTGCGCGAGGGCGAGGACGTCGCCGAGCTCGAGGAGCTGCTCACGACGGCGGGCGTGGCCACCGTCGGCACGCTGGTCCAGCACCGCGAGCAGCCCCATCCCAACACGTACCTCGGGCCCGGGAAGGTCGAGGAGCTCAAGCAGCGCCTGCAGGCCGCCGACGCCAACGTCGTCGCCTGCGACGACGAGCTCTCCCCCCGCCAGGAGCGCAATCTCGAAGCGGCGCTGGGCGTGCCGGTGGTCGATCGCACCGCGGTGATCCTGGACATCTTCGCCGACCACGCGCACACGGCCGAGGGCAAGCTCCAGGTCGAGCTCGCCCAGCTCGAGTACAACCTCGCGCGGATGCGGGGGTTGTGGACGCACCTCGAGCGCCTCGGCGGCGGAATCGGCACCCGGGGACCCGGCGAGACCCAGATCGAGACCGACCGACGCCTGGCGCGCGACAGGATCGCGGCGCTGCGCCGGAGACTCGGCGCCGTGCGCGCCTCGCGCGACACGATGCGCGCCGAGCGCGAGCGCGCGCAGCTGCCCGAGATCTCCCTGGCCGGCTACACCAACGCCGGCAAGTCGACGCTGCTCAACGCGCTGACCGCGGTCCACGGGGCGGGGGAACGGGCGTCGGTCGAGGTGCGCGACCGGCTCTTTCACACGCTCGACCCGACCACCCGCACGCTGCGCCTCCACGGCCGCGTCTTCCTTGTCACCGACACCGTCGGCTTCATCCGCAAGCTGCCGCATCAGCTCGTCGACGCGTTCGGCGCCACACTGGAGGAGACGCGGGTAGCCGACCTCGTCGTGCACGTCGCCGACGCCTCAGCTCCCGAAGCCGACCTCGACGCGATGATCCGTGCGGTGGACGAGGTGCTGGAGGAGATCGGGGCAGGCGAGACGACGCGCTTGCTGGTGCTCAACAAGGCCGACCTGCTCGACGACGAGCGCAGGCGCGAACTCGGCTTCCGCCACCCCGACGGCCTCCTGGTCTCCGCGACGAGCGGCGAGGGGCTGGAGGAGCTGACGCGTCGCCTCGAGGAGGAGTTCCGCCGCACGCTGCGCAGCGTCGAGCTGCTGGTGCCCTACGCGGAGGGCGGCCGGCTGGCCGAGCTGCACGAGCTCGCCGACGGGCTGCGCCGCGAGGAGACCGCTGAGGGCGTGCGGGTCTCGGCGCTGCTCCCCGAGCCGGTTGCCGCCCGCTACGAGCGCTTCGCCGTCAACGGTCGCCGATGAGGCTGGCCGTCCGGCGCCTCGACGAGCGCGCGATCCTTCCCGCACGGTCCTACGACGCCGACGCGGGCTTCGACCTCTGCGCGATGGAGGACGCGACGATCGGCCCCGGGGACCGGGCCTCCGTGCGCACGGGCATCGCCGTGGAGATCCCGGAGCGCCACGCCGGTCTGGTGCTGCCGCGCTCCGGCCTGGCCGCCCGGCACGGGATCGCGCTGGTCAACTCCCCCGGGCTCGTCGACGCCGGCTACAGGGGCGAGATCCGCGTCCTGCTGCTCAACACCGACCGCGAGGCGGCGTTCGAGGTCCGGACGGGGGAGCGGATCGCGCAGCTGGTAGTGGTCCGCGTCGAGGCCCCGGACGTCGTCGAGGTGGCCGAGCTGCCGGGCAGCGCCCGAGCCGAGCGCGGATTCGGGTCGAGCGGACGCTGAGCGGAGCTACGGCTAGGGGGCGGGCGCGATCGCCGCGGCGCCGCTCAGGCGGCGGCCGGTCTCGCGTACAGGCAGCTTGAGCACGACGTTCGAGAGCTGGAGCGACGAGCTCTGGTTGGACTGACGGATGTACGGGTCGTCGTCCTGGGCGAGCTCGATCCGGATCCGGTGGCCGGGCGCGAACTTCCAGCCGTTGCCGTTCAGGTCGATGCGGGTGGTACCGCTCGCCTGGGTCTCGGGGATACGGCGAAAGCCGCGATCGACGAGGACCTGCGTCCCGTCGGGAAACAGGTCGTACAGACGCGCGTTGAGCTGCAGGCCGCCGGCGGTCGGACTGGTCAGGGTGTGGGTGGCGAGCACCCGGGTCGAGCCGATCAGATGGAAGGCGCGCGGCAGGGGCACGGAGTCGTACGTGGCGACCCCGGGACCTGCGGTCGCGGCGCCGCCCGGTGAGCTCTCGATCATGCAGCTATAGCCATTTGCCGTGTTGCCGACGGGGTCAGAGCGGACGGCGTGCTCGTTGGGAGCCGCCTGGCTGGTTGTCGCCTGAAGGCCCGCGGCGGCAACCGAGAGCATGTTGCGCGTCAGCCCGCGGAAGCTCCCGGCGCTGAAGCGCTGGCCCGGCTCGTCGGCCGGGAAGGCTGCCGAGGCGGTCTGGGGGCAGATCTGCAGCCCGACCGTGACGTCGAACTTCGGCCGTGGAGGATCCGGGTTGGCGGGGGTGCGTGCGAAGTGGTCCAGGAAGCGGTTCAGCCGTGTCGTGATGCCGAGGCGAACGAGATCCTGCGGATCGGCGTTGAGGTCGCCGTTGGGATAGTCCGAGAAGCGGCAGCGGTGATGGTCCGCGCCGCACACGTCGCCCCATTCCTTGGCCTTGTTCTGCGTGAAGTGCTGGTAGTCGCCGTAGTACTCCTGGATTGGATAGTGCGGGGAGCTGGCCTTGAGTCGCTCGGCCATCCGCCGGTGCTCGTGCATCGGGAAGAGCGGATCGGTGAAGGTTCCCGCGCTGTAGACCGGGACGCGGGCGCGAACGTCGGTTGCCAGCCTCGCGAAGAAGTTGTTGCGGTAGTAGGCCGAGCGGAACTTGATGAACTCGGGCAGCAGCTCGCCCAGCGTGTTGGTGCAGGCCGGATTGGTCTCGTAGGGATCGCCGGACTGCAGGCACGCGACCGCCTCGCCGATCTCCGCGGGGAAGGTGGCGTGAGGGCTCGTCAAGGGGGGCACCCCGGTGGTCCCGCTGGCGTAGAGGGCGGCGGTGATCGACTGCTTCGGGAAGCCGATCGGCTGGGACGATCCGGTGCCGTCGAAGGGTGGGAGCTCGTAGCGCTTATGGGCGCCGTTGGGAACCAGGGAATACACGAGGTCGGTCCATCCGTACTTGGTGGCAATCGCCGCCAGGCCCATGTCTCTGCCCTGGGGGCTCGTCCAGGTTGGGTCCGTGAGCGCGAGCCAGGAGAACCCGCCGCCGTAGGAGCCGCCGGTGGCCACCACGCGTCGTGGGTCGATCTCGAAGTCCGGGTCGTCGGCGAGCTGGCCGGCGAGGTGCTGGTAGTCGTTGATCTCGTAGCGCAGATCGTCGATCTGGGTCTCACCGGTGGAGCCCTTCCGGCCGGTGGCGTCAGACGAGACGAACCCGCGCGCGGTGTAGTTGACGACCACGAAGCCGCGCGAGGCGAACCAGGCGTTGTTGTAGTGCCAGCCCTCGGCGTCGCTCGGCTCGATCGTGGAGCGCTCCCAGCTCGTCTTGTTGCCCGAGCAGCAGCCGTGCATCATCACGATCAGCGGGTAGCCGCTCGCCGGTCTGGGATGCGCTTGCGGATCGGGCAGCGAGACGTCGACGTCGAGCGCGATCTTTCCCGTTGCAGGATCGGCGCCGGCGTTGGGGTCGGGCGCGCGCTGGGGCGGAAGTCCCTCGACGCCGGAATAGCGCTGCGGGACCGCAACGGCGGCGACCGCCCCCACGTTCGGGGTCGTGCCGCCGGTCGGCGGCACGCCGTCGTCGCAGAACTGGTAGGGCATCTGGGTCCCGTTGGTCGTGTCGTTGTCCAGCGCATCCCTGGCGACGCACGCGGCCTTCAGCGACGCGAGGTCGGCCGAGGCCGGCCCCGCGGCGCCCAGCGCGACACCGAGCGAGGCGGCGATTGAGCCAATCAGCAGCGCCGTGCGGCGCAGCCGGGACTTCGGGGTCATGCGGGCCTCTCCTAGGGGACGACGCCCAGCGCATCGATCTCGATGCGGTTGCGGGGCGCGCGCAGACTGGTATTCAGGATAGCCAACCTGTTAACACGGCCCGCCGGTAGGGCGCGCGTGAGCAGGACCTGACGTTCGAGCCGGCGTGGTGAGAAGGTCGACACGGAGTACCGGCGCCCGCCGACCGAGACGAGCATCCGCCCGCCCAGCGGCCCGCGGCGCCCGATCAGGTAGAAGCGCGAGCCGCGGATGACGGCGACGGCGGAGTCGCCGCGACGGTAGGAGCGGGTGTAGGAGTGGCCGTAGGCGACGAGCGTGGTCACCCGGTACCAGCCGCGCGAGAAGCGCGGGTGGCCGAGGCCGCGGATGTCGTCGAGCGGGGACACGGTCCCGGCGTAGGCCCATGGGCCGGCGCGGTTTCCGCGCACGAGCGCGCGTGCGCGGAACCGGTAGGCGCGGCCGTAGACCATGCTGAAGCGCTGTCCCGCGGCGCCCAGGAGGGTGCTCACGGTCAGCCACCTGGATCCCGGCAGCGGCTGGACCTGCAGGTGGTAGCGATCGATCAGCGCCGGCTTGCCGCCCACCGGCGCGGGCACGACCGAGAACCGCGGCAGCCCGCTGACGTCGCTGGCCAGGCGGGGGGCCCTCAGCACGATCCGCTGCATGCTGGCCCCGCCGGCGCCGGGACGGGCGTTTGAGACCGCACGGGGGTCGGCACCGCTGTCGGCGGTGAGGGCCTCGTCGAGGTAGGAGTAGCCGGGCGGCTCGCCGTCCGGCGCGAGCGCCGTGCACCCCTCGGTGCCCGCGCGAAGGTCCTCGCACGTCACCCGCCGGCCGCCGCCAAAGCCGACGTCGAGCCGGGAGCGGTAGTAGCGCGAGAAGAGGTTGCCATCGCCATCTGGGTCGATCTGGGCGCCGCGGGCATCGGCCAGCCACCGGTCGGTGAGCAGGCGTCGCTCGGCGCTCGCGTCGCCCTTGACGTAGCGGTCCAGCCATGCTCCGGTGTACCAGGCGGCCATGTCCATCCCGCGCAGGGTCGCGCCGAAGCCGGGGTTGGGGATGTAGGACCACTCGTAGTGGGTCCCGCCGCGGATCGACACCTCCGCGGAGTCCACGCCCGTCTCGCTGTAGCGGTGCGACGCCGCGTTCTTGGCCTGCGGATCGGGCTCGGCCGTGTTGGGCTGTGGTGTAAGGCCGTAGTCGGCCGCCATGCCGAGCGCGGGCACGCGGGGCGTGATCGGGTCGACCGTCTGCCCGAACATCGAGCCCCCGCCGGCGCTCAGGTTGTCCCAGGCCACGAGTGCACGCACGCGCGCATCGGCAGATCCGACCTTGGACACCGCAAACGCTCCGAGCGAGTGCCCGGCCAGCCCCACGCGACCGGGGTCGACGAGCATCGAGAGCGGGTTGTGGGCGGCGTTGTGGCCCTCGCGGACGCGACGCTCCTGCTTGGGGGCATGGTCGGCGGCGATGCCGGGCGCCGGGAAGCGCGGCCGGTAGGGCCGGGCGGGGGAGGAGAGCAGGAAGTCGAGGCCGTCCTCGGTGCCCTCGACGAAGCCGCCGGGCGCCTGGGCGGGCACGTTGTGGTTGCGGTCGGCGCCCTCGCCGTAGGTGTCCGAGCGCCCCTGACCCTGGACGTCGTAGGTGAGCACGACGTAGCCCTTCTTGGCCAGCGTGGTCGCGGCGAAGCCGTAGAGCTCCTCGGGCGCCTGGACGGAGCCCGGGGTGATGACCGCCGCCGGTCGCAGGCTCGGGCCCGCGCGCGTGGCCCACACGTGGCCGGAGATAGTCGCGCCGTCGCGAGCGGTGAAGAGCACGGGGATGCGCAGCCCGTGCCCGTCGCGCTCCCAGTCGTAGAAGCGCACGTCGCCCGCGCAGCCGTCCCCGTGATGAGCGCACAGGTTCCCGCTGAAGTCGCGCTCGGGGTCCTTGGCCTTGATCGCGACGATCTCGGCCTCTGACTCGAGCCCCTTCTCGACCAGCAGCGCGCGGTACTCCGGCGTGCCGGACTCGTAGCGGTAGCGCTCCTGGATCTTGGAGAAGTTGCGCGCCTCGTAGGCGGGGTCGAAGGCGGCGGGGGCCGCGGCGGGTACGAGGGCGGCCAGCAGCACGCCGGTCGTGACGGCGGCGATCGCTCTGCCGATGGTCCCTGTCTCCCTCATGCGAGGCGCACTGAGAAACGCGGCGCGCCGGCAACGAGGCTAGCGGAGGCGGATCAGAGGGCACGCCGCCGTCGCCGGGCTGGGGCCACCGCTCGCACCGTGTGCGCAGGCGGGATAGGATCGCCCCGCTCGAGCCGCCGCGTCACCGTCATGGAGATCACCGTCATTCGTCCGGCCGCGCGACCCCGGCCCCGGCGGTGCCCGCGATGAGTGAGCGACCGCAGGGCGAGGCCGCCGAGATCGTCTTCGACGCCGTCACGAAGCGCTATCCGGGCCGCCAGCAGCCGGCCGTGTCGTCGCTCTCGCTGACGATCCCGGCCGGGGAGATCTGCGTTCTGGTCGGCCCTTCGGGCGGCGGCAAGACGACGGCGATGAAGATGGTCAACCGGCTGATCGACATCACCGACGGGGACATCCTGATCGACGGGCGCAGCGTGCGCTCGCTCGCCGTCGCCGAGCTGCGCCGCGGCATCGGCTACGTGATTCAGCAGGTCGGGCTCTTCCCGCACATGACCGTGGCGGGCAACATCGCCACGGTCCCGCGGCTGCTGGGGTGGAGCGGGGAGCGCATCGCCGCGCGGGTGCGGGAGCTGCTGGAGCTGGTGGGCCTCGACCCGGTGCACGACCGCGCCCGCTATCCCGCCCAGCTCTCCGGCGGCCAGCGCCAGCGCGTCGGCCTTGCGCGCGCCCTCGCCGCCGACCCGCCGCTGATGCTGATGGACGAGCCGTTCGGGGCGATCGACCCGATCACGCGCGAGCGCCTGCAGGACGAGTTCCTGCGCCTGCACCGCGAGATCCGCAAGACGGTCATCTTCGTCACCCACGACATCGACGAGGCGATCAAGATGGGCGATCGGATCGCGATCCTCGAGGAGGGCGGGGTGCTCGCCCAGTACGCGACTCCGGAGGAAATCCTCGCCCGGCCTGCGACCGAGTTCGTAGCCCGCTTCGTCGGCCGCGATCGCGGACTCAAGCGCCTCGCGCTGACCCGCCTCTGCGAGCTCGAGCTGCTCGAGCCGGTCACCGTGCGCGACGGCGAGGCCGTGGATGCGGCCGCCACGCGGCTGGCCGCCTCGGAGCTCGACTTCGTGATCGTGGTGGACGCGCAGGGACGCCCCGTCGGGCGTGTCGGCGCGGCCGCGGGCGGGGGCGTGCAGGCGGTCCGACCGGGGGACCTGGGGCCGCACGCGGGCCTCGAGACCTCGCTGCGCGACGCGCTGTCGATCATGCTCTCGGACAGCGCGCGCCCGCTCGTCGCCCTCGACGGGGAGGGTCGCGTCGCGGGCGTGGTCTCCTACGAGCTGATCTCCCGCGCGCTGGCCGGCGGGACGGCCCCGTCGCCGACGACCGCGCGCACGGAGGCGGCGTCGTGACGCGGCTCGCCGCAACGGAGCCGGTGATCCCCGACTTCGGGGGCGGGGGGGAGTGCGTCGAGCGCAACCGGACGTTCTGCTGGGACTGGTTCTCCGACCACTGGGGCGACATCTTCGGCCCGGCGCTGCTCGATCACGTCGTCCTCACGGCGATCGCCGTGTCGATCGGTTTCGTGATCGCGCTGGCGGCCGCCCTCGTGGCCCACCGCCGCGGGTGGTTCGAGACGCCGTTCACGATCGTGGCGGGCATCCTCTACACGATTCCCAGCCTCGCGCTCTTCCAGCTCCTGGTGCCGATCACCGGCCTCACGGTGACGACCGCCGAGATCGCGCTGGTCTCCTACACGCTGCTGATTCTCTTCCGCAACATCCTCACGGGACTGCGTGGCGTGCCGGAGGAGGTGCGCGAGGCGGCGCGGGGGATGGGGCTCACGGAGCGCCAGACGCTGTGGCGCGTCGAGCTGCCGATCGCGCTGCCCGCGGTGATCGCCGGCCTGCGCGTGGCGGTCGTGACCGTGATCTCGCTGGCCACGGTGGCCGCGCTGATCATCGACCAGGGGCTCGGCGCGCCGATCTTCAACGCGATCAACTCCCCGTTCAACACCGCCTTCATCGCGGCCGGCGGGCTGGCGGTCGCGCTCGCGCTGACCGCCGACGGCCTGCTCGTCCTCGTCCAGCGGCTCGCGTCACCGTGGGCGGCACTCGACCGCGGCTGACCTGCTGCGATGCGCGACTTCGCCGACGCCTTCACCTTCATGGCCGACAACGCGCAATTGCTGCTGGACAAGACCGGCGAGCACCTGCTCCTCAGCGGCGCGGCGATCGTCGTCTCGCTCGTGCTGGCGATCCCGCTGGGCGCCTGGCTCGGGCACCTGCACCGGGGGTCCTTCGCGGCGATCAACATCTCCAACGTTGGACGCGCCCTGCCGTCGCTCGCGGTGATCGCGATCGGCATCGGCCTGCTGGGGCTCGGCTTCCTCAACGTGATGGTGGCCCTCGTCGTGCTCGCCGTGCCGCCGATCCTGACCAACGCCTACGTCGCCGTCGACCAGGTGGATCGCGACGCCGTGGAGGCGGCGCGCGGGATGGGCATGACGGCGCTCGAGGTGTTCCGGCGCGTGGAGCTCCCGCTCGCCGTCCCGCTGATGTTCGCGGGGATCCGCACGGCGGTGGTCTACGTGATCGCGAGCGCGACGCTGGCGGCGATCGCCGGCGGCGGCGGGCTGGGCGAGATCATCGTCAACCAGGCGTCGTTCGGGATCGCCGGGGTCCTCGCGGCGGCGATCTGGGTCGGCGTTCTCGCGATCGTCGCCGACGTGGGCTTCGGGGCACTGCAGCGCGCGATGACCCCGCGCGGCCTGCGCAGGGAGAAGAGCGGACCGGTGGTGGGCGGCGCGGCGATCGAGTCCGCCACCCAGCCGTCCTAGGAACGAAAGACAGCACACGACCATCAACGGAGGGACTCAAATGAGGCACAGGAGAACGATTTGGGCGGTGCTTTGGGCCGTCCTGGCGCTGGCGCTCGGTATCGGGGTCGCGGCGTGTGGCGATGACGATGAGGGGAGCGGCGGGGGCGACAAGCCCGGCCAGGGCAAGCCGCCCGTGACGCTGGGCTCCAAGAGCTTCACGGAGCAGACCGTCCTCGGGCAGCTCTACGCCCAGGCGTTGGAGGCCAAGGGCTACCAGGTCGAGCTGAAGGCCAACATCGGCCAGACGGAGATCGCCGACAAGGCGCTGACCAGCGGAAAGGTCGACATGTACCCCGAGTACACGGGGACGACGCTCTCGGTGGTGGCCCAGGAGAAGTCCAAGCCCAAGAGCGAGGACGAGGCCTACACGGCCGCCAAGCGGTTCTACGAGAGCCGCGGTCAGACGCTCACCGACCCGACGCCGTTCTTCAACAGCGACGGCGTGGCGGTCAAGAAGGACCTCGCAACGGAGGAGGGCCTGAAGTCGCTGGCCGACCTCAAGAAGCTCGGCGCGCGCGCGACGATTGCCGGCGCACCCGAGTTCAAGACGCGCGAGGAGGGCCTGCTCGGCCTCCAGAAGGTCTACGGCCTGTCCGACCTCAAGTTCAAGCCGCTGGCGATCGGCCTGCAGTACAAGGCGCTGGACTCCGGCGACGTCAACGTGATCGAGGTCTTCACCACCGACGGGCAGCTCGAGGGCGAGAAGTACACGGTGCTGGAGGATCCCGAGAAGGTCTTCGGCTTCCAGAACGTGGCGATGGTCGCGCCCCAGAAGGTGCTCGACGCACAGGGCCCCGAGTTCGTCGAGACGATCAACGCGGTGAGCGAGAAGCTCACCGTCGACGCGATGCGGCAGATGAACGCCGCTGTCGACCTGCGCAAGAACCAGCCCGCGCAGGTGGCCCGCCAGTTCCTGGAGGCCAACGACCTCCTCTAAGCGCGAGCGCATACGCGGCCCGGACGTTCGCGTCCGGGCCGCGCTCTCGCTCTCGCCTTGCGGGCGGCGGGCGCTCAGGCCGCGCGCAGGACGACGACCCGGCTGCCCACGTGGTCGTCGGTTGCTGCGATCTCGCGTGACGGGAGGATCTCGAACCCCTCGCCGTGGGCCTGCGCCTCGAGCTCGAGCGGCGTGACGGCGTCCAGGCGAACCACGTCGTCGGCCACCGTGCGCCGCCCGTCGGGGGCGACTGCCTCGCGCCGGCGCTGGATCACCGCGCAGTCCGGCTCGACGCGCACGGCGACCGGCTGGCTCGAGTAGACCCAGCCCTCGTGCTCGGCGATGTCGGGGAGCGGGAGGCCGCCCTCGCCGGTGTCGGCGAACGCCTCCACGACCTCCGCCAGCGCCGCGGCGAGCAGGCCGCCGGGCTCGAGGTGCTCGCGCGCGCAGCGCAGGAAGGCGGCACGCCCCTCGGCCCCCCCGAGCACCTGGACGGTCTGCATCGGCGCGAGGCAGAGGGCGAAGCGCCTCGAGAGGCGGAAGGCGCGCGCGTCGGCGGTGGCGGTGCGCACGGGCAGATCCCCGGCGCGCATGCGCAGGCGTTCGAGCAGCGCCGCGTCGCTGTCCAGCGCCGTCACGGCGTGTCCGCGGCGGGCCAGGTCAAGCGAGACGCGGCCGCTTCCGGCGCCGACGTCGAGGACCGGACCGTCCGCCGCGGCCGCCAGCTCGCGCCACAGCGGCAGGTCGGCGGTGTAGGCGCCGCATTCGACGTCGTGCCAGACGAGCTCGTCCGGAGCCTGCGGGGGCGCGTGCCCCGTCACGCCGGCGCGATCACCCGGAGGGCGCGATGGCGGGCGCGCACCGTCACCGGCAGCTCGCCGATCGGGTCGCCGTCGGCGTACATGGTGAACGGGCGGTCCGCACTCACGCGCACCTCGGTGGCGCGCATCACGCGGACGGACGGCGACTCGACGTGGCGGCCCTCGAAGAGCTTTGGCAGGTTGTAGACGCAGCGCCGCCTGGTCCCGAGACCCGTGCAGACGACGTCGAGCTTGCCGTCGTCGAGCTCGGCATCGGGTGCGATGAACATCCCGCCGCCGTAGGCCTTCGAGTTGGCGCAGGCGACGCTGTAGCCGCTGTAGGCGATCCGCTCGCGACCGTCGAGCTCGAGCTCGAACCGGGCCGGCGTCCAGGCGAGCAGCGCCCGCAGGGCGCCATATGCGTAGACGAGGTTGCCCCTGACCGCCGTGGTCTCGTTGGCGATCCGGTTGGCCTCGGAATCCAAGCCCGCGCTCGCCACCCCGATGAAGGTCCGCTGGTCGACCTCGCCGACGTCGATGCAGCGCTCGACGCCCGCGGCGACCACGGCGCAGGCCGCGTCGACGTCGTCGGGGACGCCCAGCACGCGTCCGAAGTCGTTGCCGCGACCTCCCGGCAGGATCCCGAGCACGCCGTCGGTGCCCGCGAGCACTCCCGCGACGCAGCCGATCAGTCCGTCGCCGCCGAGCGTGACGGCCGGCTCGCCGGCCTCGCTGGCCGCGCGCGCCAGCTCGCGCGCGTGCTCGAGCCCGCTGGTGCGCTCCGTGTGGAAGTCCACTCCATGCAGCGCCAGCGCCGCCTCCACGCGCGGCAGCAGCCGGGCCGCGCGGCCGTGGCCGGCGGCGGGGTTGACGAGGAGCGAGACGCGGCGCGCCATCGCCGCGAACCCTAGCCCCGCGCGGACTCGGCGCGGCGGCGCATCTCAGGCGAGCAGCAGGTCGGCCAGCGTTTCACGCACGGCGACCGGCTTGGGTTCCTTCGTAGCCTCCGCGTCCTCGCGCGTGCTCTCACCGGTGAGGACGATGGCCCCGTCCAGCCCGGCGGCTTGCGCGCCGGCGAGGTCGGAGTCGATCCTGTCGCCGACGACCAGCGCGCGACCGGCGCCGAGTCGATCCAGGGCGGTTTCAAAGATCGGCGCCTCGGGCTTGCCGACGACGAAGGCGTCGCTTCCCGTCGCGCACTCGATCGCGGCCGTGACCGCCCCGGTCCCCGGCCATGGGCCGTCGGGCATCGGGAACGTCGAATCGCGTCCGAGCGAGATCAGCTGCGCGCCGCGCGTGATCGCCTGGACGGCGGTGCGCAGCTCGGCGTAGTCGAAGGCCTCGTGCGCGCCCACCACGACGACGTCCGCGCGGGAGGCGAACTCGGTGTGGTTTACGACGCGCAGTCCCGCGTCCTCCACGTGGCGGAAGACTGGCTCCGCGGCGACCACGTAGGCGCTGCCCGCCCGGTCGCGGCGCACGGCGAGGAAGTGCTGCAGCGCGCCGCCCACGGTGACCACCTCCTCCAGCGAGGCCTGGAAGCCCAGGCGCCAGAGCTTGCGCACGAAGTCCTCGCCGGCATGCCGGCCGTCGTTGGTGATGAACGCGATGCCCTTGCCGGCCTCGCGCAGGCCGGCGACCGCCTCCACCGCCCGGGGCGTGGGCTCCTCGCCCACCCACAAGCATCCGTCGAGGTCCAGCAGGAAGTGGTCGTAGCGCCGCGAGAGGGGGGAGAGGGTGGAGAGGGTCACGTCACGTCATTATCCTTCGCCGCCGTGCCCCGGCCGTGGCCGCTCATCGCCCCCGTGCTCGCCGCCTGCGCTCTCGCAGGGTGCGGCGGCGACGACGAGAAGGGGCAGGGCCAGAAGACCGGCGGGGAGCGCGACGCCGCCACGAGCACTGGCGCGCAGACGACGACGGGCGCCACCACCACCGCCCGCTCGCCCGAGGCGAGATGCCGCAAGGTGCCGGCACCCAAGCCCAAGCCCCGTCAGAGGCTGCCTGCGCCGACAGTTCGGCTGGACCCCGAGATGACGTGGCGCGCGCTCGTTCGCACCTCTTGCGGGGAGTTCACGATCACGCTCGACGTGGAGCGGGCCCCCAGGACGGCGTCCTCGTTCGCCCACCTCGCGCGCCGCGGGTTCTTCGATGGGCTCACGTTCCACCGCGTGATCAACGCGTTCGTGATCCAGGGCGGCGATCCACAGGGCAACGGCATGGGCGGTCCCGGCTACAAGGTGGTCGAGCCCCCGCCGAAGAACCTCCGCTACACGCGCGGAATCGTGGCGATGGCGAAGACCGAGATCGAGGAGCCGGGGACGTCGGGCAGCCAGTTCTACGTCGTCACCGGCCCCGACGCCCAGCTCCCGGCGGAGTACGCGCTGGCCGGCCGGGTGACACAGGGGCAGGAGGTGGTGGACGCGATCGACGTCATCCCCACGAACCAGACCTCACCCGATCCCGAGCAGCGCGACCGCCCGGTCGACCCGGTCGTGATCGAGAAGGTGACGATCACCGGCACGAAGGCCGAGCAGGACGACTAGCGGCGCGTGGCGCTCAGCCCGGCGGTCGCGCCTGCGCGCGGGCGCGGGCCTGGCGGCGCCGGCCCACGAGCGTCAGCACTCCGAGCGCCGCGACCACCACCAGCAGCCCCAGCAGCAAACCGCCGGCCAGGCCGACGCCGCCGAAGGGCAGCGCGACCAGCTCGACCAGCCCGAGGCCGATCGCCAGCAGCAGCACGATCAATGCCAGGGCGATGACGATGCCGCGGGCGCGTAGGGCGAGGCTGGCGCCGGGCGGCGGCGCGAGCAGGCCCATGAAGCGCAGGGCCAGCAGCTGCCGGCTGCTCGGGCCCTCGTGGCCGAGCTTCTGCACTGCGTCCTTGAGGTCGCCGGCGCGGCGCTCGGCCAGCGCGATCGATGCGTCGGCCATCCGCCGCAGCTGCATCCGCTCCTGCGGCCGGGCTGCCGCGATCGCGCGCTGGAAGTGCGCCCGCGAGGCCTGGGCGTCGTAGCGGTCGGCGGCGCGCGCGCCGAGGATCGCCTGCGCCGCGGCCCTGTGCTTGCTCTCGCGCTCGAGCTCCTCGTCCGAGCGCGACTCGAGCTGCTGCATCGCGGCCAGGCCACCGCGCTGCTCGATCCGGATCTGGCGCTGCTTCGGCGGCATGCGCGGGACAGTCTAGGGTAGGCGCATGGACCTCTCGCAGGCCACCGACCGCGCCAATCGCGCGATGATCGCGTTCGACCTCGTCCTCGGGACGGGGACGGTGCTGGCGCCGGGGGCGACGCTGCGAGTCCTCGGCCACGATGCGCCGTCGCCCGACGCCGAGCACCTCTTTCGCCGCTGCGGTCCGATCTGGTTGACGTTCGCCGCGGCCCACGGCCTCGCCGCCGCGCGTGGCCGGCCCGAGGACTGGTGGGCGCTGGCGTGGCTGCGGGCCACCGAGTGGGGGACCGACGCCTTGTGGTCGCGCTCCCCGGCCATCTCGCGCCCGGGGGCGCGCCTGGGGATGTGGCTGGCGGCCCTCACCAACCTGGCGCTGTCGGTCGGCTTCGCAGTGCGGAGCCGTCGCTAGGCCGGCGCCGAGGGAGGAGCGCCATGGCCTTCGTGGTCGACGAAGCAATCGAGCGGTACGCCGAGGAGCACACCACCGCACCCGCGGACTTCATGGTCGCGCTGGCCGAGGAGACGCGTCGCACGCTGAGTGCCCCGCAGATGCTCACGGGCACGATCGAGGGCCGCTTCCTCGAGCTGCTCGTCTTCGCCGGCGGCGCGCGCCGCATCCTGGAGCTCGGGACCTACAGCGGCTACTCGGCGCTGGCGATGGCCGCCGCGATTCCGGCGGGAGGACGGATCGACACCTGCGAGCTCTCCGAGGAGCATGCGCGCTTCGCGCGCCGGCACATCGAGGCCAGCCCGCACGCGGACCGGATCACGATCCACGTTGGGCCGGCGCTCGAGGCCGTGGCCGGGCTCGCAGGTCCGTGGGACCTCGTCTTCATCGACGCCGACAAGCCCAACTACCGCGCCTACTACGAGGCCGTGTTGCCCAAGCTTGCCGAGCGCGGGCTGGTGGTCGTCGACAACACCCTGTGGAGCGGACGCGTGGTCGACGAGTCCGACGACTCCGAGTACACCACGGCGATCCGCGCGTTCAACGACCACGTCGCCGCCGACGAGCGCGCCGTCGCCGTGATGCTGACCGTCCGTGACGGGATGACGCTGATCCGCCGGACCTAGCGGTCGCGCCTACCGGGAGCCACTCGGCCTGCATCGATCCCTGATTTCCGCATGCTGTTGACATAACGGGCGTTATCGAGCATTCGCTCAGGCGTCGGGCGCCCAGCCCGGTACGGTCACGCGGTGGCCTCCCTCGCCCTCACCGAATTCACCGACCCAGCGTGCCCGTACGCGTTCTCGGCCGAGCCGCAGCGCCGGCGCCTGGAATGGCTCTACGGCGACCAGCTCGACTGGACGATCCGGATGGTCGTGCTGCGCGAGCCCGGCGACTCGCCGCCGTTCTCGACTGAGCGCCACGCGCAGGCGCTCACGCGCGTGCGCGACAGCTACGGGATGCCGATCGACCCGCGCGAGCGTCCACGCCTGGCGGCGACCGAGCCCGCGTGCCGCGCGGTCGTGGCCGCGCGCCTGCGCGCCGGCCGCGACGCCCAGCGCGCGCTCCTGCGCCGGCTGAGGGTGCTCGACATGACCGGTGAGCTGATCGACGAGCCCGAGGTGATCGACCGCGCGGCGCGCGAGGCCGGCCTGACCCCGGAGTCTCTGCGGGCATGGATGCAGGAGGACGAGGTCCACGCGGCGCTGCGCGAGGACATGGCCGCCGCTCGGCGTCCCTCCCGCGAGGGCCGCGCGCTGGGCCACAAGCTCGGCTGCTCGGGCGACATCGAGCGCTACACATGCCCCTCCTACCTGCTCGAGTGCGGCGGGCGGCAGTTCACGGTGCCGGGCTTTCAGCCGATCGAGGCCTACGAGGTGGCGATCGCCAACCTCGCACCCCACCTGCAGCGCCGCGACGCCCCTGAATCCGTCGACGAGGTGCTCGCCTGGGCCGGCGAGCCGCTGTCCACGGCCGAGGTCGCGGCAGTGTGCGAGATCGATCCCGACGAGGCGCGCACGCAGCTCGCCCGGGTGGCCGAGCTCGAGCCCGTCGGCGCCGACGGCTACTGGGCGCCCGGCGCGCTGCGCCGCGCGGCGTGAGCCTCTTCCGTCGCTAGGGTCGGCGCCCGATGCGCGTCTCCGCCCACGCCGAGAACCCCTTCGAGCGCGCTGCGATGGCGATCGGCGGGATCGTGCCGACGCCGCTGTTCGACTCCTATGTCGCGCTGATGATGGCGCGCACGATCATGGCCGGCGTGTCGCTCGGCGTCTTCGAGGCGCTGGCGGAGCGGCCCGACGAAGCCGCCGGTCTGGCGCGGCGCTGCGGGCTGGATCCCAAGGGGACCGACATCCTGCTCACCGCGCTGCACGCGCTGGGTTATGTGCGCGAACGCGACGGCACGTACGAGAACGCGCCCGAGACACGGCGCTGGCTGCTGCGCGGCGCGGAGCGGTCACAGGCCGACTGGACCGGGCGCTTCGGCTACGACATGTGGGAGGCCTTCGGGGAGCTCGAGCACTCGGTCCGGACCGGCGAGTCCCAGCGGATGCACGAGATGGCCGACGACGACCCCTACTGGGAGCGCTACATGCGCGGTCTGTTCGACCTGTCCAAGCTCACCGCCGACCTGCTCGCGCGCCAGATCGGCGCGAAGGACCCCAGGCGCCTGCTCGACCTCGCGGGCGGCCACGGCGGCTACGCGATGGCGCTGTGCCGGCGCCACCCGGGGCTCGAGGCGACGATCGTGGAGCTCGAGGGCGGCGCCCGGATCGGACGCACGATCGTCGAGGAGAACGGGTTCGCCGAGCGGATCTCCTACCGCGTCGGCGACTTCTTCGAGCTCGACCTGGGCCGCGACTTCGACGTCGCGACCGCGTTCCAGATCGTCCACCACCTCGAGCCCGACCAGAACGTCGAGCTGCTGCGCCGCGCACGCGCGGCCCTGCGCGATGGCGGCACGATGGCAGTGTTCGACCTCGAGCGCCCGCCCCCGGGCAAGGCGGGCACGCAGATCGGCACCCTGACCGGGATGCTCTTCTACATCACCTCCAACGCCCGCACCTACACGGCCGACGAGATCGCATCGTGGTTCGACGCCGCGGGCTTCTCGCGCGTACGCCGCAAGCGAGACCCCCGGACCGCCGGCAGCGTGCTGGTGCTCGGCCGGGCCTGAAGCCGACTCAGCGGTGCTCGCGGCGCACCACCAGCCGCAGGCCCGACCAGACGTCGTCGATCGCGCAGACCTTGTTGTCGACGAGGCCCAGCGGCAGCGCCACCTCGCGCACGACGTCCTCGGTCATGTCGGTGGGGACGCCTGACGCGCGCTTGGGCCACGCCACCCACAGGCCGCCCGCCGGCTCCAGCGCCGCGATCAGGCGCTCGATCCGGCGCTCGAGCTTGGCGCGCGAGGCGGTGAAGAAGACGATCACGTCGAGCGGCCCGCGCACCCGCACGCGGACGTCGACGGCGGCGGGCAGGTCTCCCAGCGTGAGCGGAAAGCCCTCGGGCGCGTCGGCGAAGGCAATGCGCATTCCCTCCTTGATCCCGAGCTTGCGCGGCAGCGGGGTGCCGGAGTAGCCCGTCGCGCTCATCGCAGAAGCCCTTCGCGCGCCGCCTCGGAGGCCACGGCGCCGATCACGCGGGAGAGCTGTCCGCCCTGCCAGGCCAGCGGCGACTCGCCGGGCGCCTCGCTGACCAGCCGGGCGTTTGCCAGCGCGCCGGCGTAGGCCTCGGCGAGCGCGTACGGGTGCTCGGGATCGGCCCCGTCGTGGCTCGCGACGACCACCGCCGGCGCGTCGATCGCGCGCAGATCCTCGAGCGAGCCGAACGGCTGCGACCGCGGGACCACCTCCAGCGCGTCGGCGACCGCCTCGGGATGCTGGTGGCGCGCGAGGCGCTGGCGCACGACGGTCTGCACCGTCTCGCGCCAGCGCTCCGGGAGCGCCTCCTGCTCGTAGACGGCCATGAAGCCGTCGACTCCGCCCGCGCGCAAGCCCTGCGCGAGCGCGTCCCAGCGCGCGAGCCGCTCCGGATCGCCGGCCTCTGCCGGGTCGTGCCCCGGCGTGATCAGGACCGCCGCGGCCACGCGGTCGGGGCGCTCCAGCGCGAAGCGCGCGATCGTGTGCGCGCCCATGGAAGCGCCGGCGAGCACGGCGCGCTCGACCGCGCGTTCGTCGAGCACCGCCGTCAGGTCGCCGGCCAGGTCCTCGTAGCCATAGGCGCTGGGATCCGGCGCGGGACCGGAGCCGCCATGCCCGCGCGCGTCGTAGGCGATCACGCGGTGGCCGGAGCGCTCGAGCGTGCGCGAGCCCATCAGGACATAGTGCCGCGTGGCCGAGAGGCCGTGCAGCGCGACGACCGGGATCCCCTCCCCCGCCTCGGCAAGGGCCAGCGCCACGCCGCTCGCGTCGACGGTCTGCTCGGCCATGTCGCGCCTAGCGCCCGACGAGCGAGGCGCGAGCGCGCTGCAGCGCGAGGAACGACGACGTCGGCGTGCCGTCCACGCGCACCAGCCCGGAGTTCCAGTTCGAGCCGAAGGGACGCAGCTGGAGCTTGTAGTAGCCCAGCTGACGCACCCCGTGCCGGCGTGCCAGCGCGAAGGCGAAAGGGATCCAGCGCGCGCGCACCGCCTCCGCGGTGGGATAGGGCCGGCCGACCGGATAGGAGAACTCGGTGAAGTAGACCGGCGGCGTCAGCCCGCGGGGCGTGCGCACATACCCGTCGCGCGCGAGGTCGCGCACGCCCCGCATGATCGCCGGGGTGTTGGAGATCCCGAAGAAGCGCGTGTCCCGCTGCCACGGCGCGCGGTAGAACTGGTACGGGTGATAGGCGAACCCGTCGGCGCGCAGCCCGCGACCCATGCTCCGTACCCACGAGAACACCCGCTTCTGCGAGCCCAGCTCGCCGAGCAGGACCTGGTTGGCGGGGTCGACCGCCTTGATCGACCGGTACCCCGCGAGGTAGAGCGCGCGGTAGATCCGCGGGGCCTGCGCCGGCGGCGAGAGGAAGTGCGCGAGGTTCGGCTCGTTCCAGATCGAGTAGCGGCGCACGCGACCGCGGAAGTGCCGCGCGACGTACGCGGTGAAGGTCGCGAAGCGTCCCACGTGCGGCCGGTAGTAGTTGATCCGCCGGCTGCCGTGCGTGAAGCGCGGGGTCCCGTAGAGCACCATCTGGAGGCGCAGCCCGTGGCGGCGTGCGGCAGCGACTAGGTCGTCGTAGGGCCGCAGGCCGCGCGCGGCCACCGCGGCGTACGGGAGGTCGACCCGGATGTAGGTGGCGCCCACCGCTCGCGCCTGGCGCAGCGCGCGCTCACGATCGAAGGCCTTCTCTACGAACACGCCATCGTCCTGGACGGCGATCTCGAAGGCGCTCGCGGGAGCGGCGGCGGCGCCGGCGACCAGCAGGGCGAGCCACGGCGATGCTCGCATTGCACGTCGCACGAAGTCAGGAGATGTTAGCGGTGGGCGACCTGCCTCAAGGCCCGCTCGATCTGCGCGTAGGTCTCCTCGTAGGCGCCGTCGCCCTGACCGAACGGGTCGGAGATGAACAGCTCTCCTGCGTCGGCAAGGGCGCCGATCGGATGAACGCGCAGGGCCGCACGGGGGTACCGGCGCACCATCGCCACCCAGTTGCCGCGGTCGAAGACGTAGATCGCGCGTGCGGTCCTGACGAGATGCTCGTCGACGGGGCGGGAACGGTGCGCGAGCAGGTCGACGTCCTGCCGGTCCGCTGCCTGCACGGCCTGCGGTGGCGAGCGGCGACCGGCGACGGGAACGAACCCGGCGGAGAGGAACCGCTTCCCGCGCTCGACGTCGAGGTCACGTGCGACACGCTCGGCGAACGGGCTGCGGCAGATGTTGCCGAGGCACACGAAGGCGATCGGCGACCGCCGGCCCCACGCCGATCGCGCGCGCCACGTGAGCCACCGTCTCACCAAGCCGGCTCGCAGCGCGGCTTCGAAAAGGGTTCGAGCAAGCCGGCGGGCGGCCGTGGCGACCCATGGCCGCGCCGGGGCGCCGGGCGGGTGCGCGGGCGCGCGTCGCAGCGCCAGCACCGCGCTCGCGTTGCCGCGCACGCCGAGGTCGCTCACCTGCCTGGATCGCTTCGCGTCGCGCACCGCCGCGACCTCCCGTACGTCGCCTTGCCGAGCCCGCAACGCTAGGAGTCGATCGCCGGGAGCGGGTGAACTTCCGGTTACCGGCGGCCGGCGCGAGCGCCGGGCCGGCGTGTAATCGGGCCCGGCGTGGAGGCGGGCACCCAGCCCTTTTCCCCCACCAGCGGTTCCGTACCCTGTCGGGCATGGTCATCGACGTCTCCGAAGCCGACTTCCAAGCGCAGGTCCTCGACCGCTCCGCGCGCGAGCCCGTGGTCGTCGACTTCTGGGCCGAGTGGTGTGGCCCGTGCCGCGCGCTGGGCCCTGTGCTCGAGAAGGCTGCAGCCGCGCGCGAGGGCAAGGTGGTGCTGGCCAAGCTCGACACGGACGCCAGCCCGACCGTCTCGCGTGCGAACGGGATCCAGGGGATCCCGGCCGTCAAGGCGTTTCGCGACGGCAAGGTCGTCGACGAGTTCGTCGGCGTGCAGCCCCCAGCGGCGGTCGAGCAGTTCTTCGATCGGCTGGTTCCCTCCGAGGTCGACGCGCTGGTGGCCGCCGGCGACGAGGCGTCGCTGCGGCGGGCGCTGGAGCTCGAGCCCGGCCGCGTGGACGCCGCCGTCGCGCTGGCGCAACTCCTGCACCAGCGCGGAGAGCGCGCCGCGGCGCTGGAGCTTGTCGAGCCGCTGGCGGGAAGCTTCGCCGCCGAGGGCCTCGCGGCCCGGATCCGGTTGGAGGACGGAGACGACGGCGAAGCGCTGCGGCCCGCGTTCACCGCGCTCGACGCCGGCGACCACGAGCGCGGACTGGACGTACTCGTCGAGGCCGTCGCGAGATCGACGGACGGGACACGTGACGACCTGCGCCGTGCTGTCGTCGGGGTTCTGAACGAGCTCGGGGTGGAGCACCCGCTGGCGCGCGAGTACCGCCGCCGGCTCGCCGCGGCGCTCTACTGACCGACGGGCACCGCGCCCGCCAGCTCGCGCACCAGACGCGCTGACTCGTGGGGGCGCTCCCACCAGAACAGGTGGCCGACGCCGTCGAGGATCTCCAGCTGCGCGTGGGGCATGCGCTCGGCGATCGCGCGCGCGTTGGAGACCGGCAGGATCTGGTCCTCGGATCCGTGGACGATCAGCGCCGGTGCGCTGATCTCGTGCAGGCGCCCGCTGGTGTCGTGCGCGCCGATCGCCTGCAGCTGGGCGAGCATCACGTCGACCGTCGTCGGCAGCTCGGCGGCGATCCGCTTGAAGGGCTCGAGGTTGGCCGGGTCGGCCGCGTAGGAGCGCGAGAGGTTGAACCGCATGCCCTCCTGCATCGCCGCGCCCACCTGTCCCGAGAGGAAGAGCTCGGCCAAGCGCTTGACGATCGCCGGATCCGTGCGCGCGCTGCCCGGTCCGCCCGCGTAGGTGCAGCCGAGCGCCAGGGTGCGCACCCTGTCGGCGTGGCGCAGCGCCAGCTCCTGGGCGACCATCCCGCCCATCGAGACTCCCAGCACGTGGGCCGACTCGACCTGCAGGACGTCGAGCAGCCCTGCCCCGTCGCCGGCGAGGTCGGCGATCGAGTACGCCTGGTCGGCGCCGCTCGAGTGCCCGATCCCGCGGTGGTCGTAGAGGATCAGCTCGAACCCCGGCTCGAGCGCCTCGAGGAAGGGCTCGCCCCAGTGCAGGTGGTTGCCGCTGAGCCCCTGGATCATCAACAGCGGCTCCCCCTCTCCCCTGCGGAGATGGTGCAGGCGGTGCCCGTTGACCTCGGCGTGCGGCACGGCGGCGAACCCTACCGTCGCGCGGACGGCCGGCCGGTCAGCCAAGCCGCGTCTCGCCGGGCGCGGCGCCGTCGAGCGCGAGGCTCATCTGCGGGCCGCTCGTTACCTGTACGCCGGCGGCGTCGGCGAAGCCCGCGACGCGGACCCCGAGCAGGCGCACCGGGCGCGGCGGGTCGTAGGCGGCGAGCAGCTCGCGCGCGACGCGGCCGACCACCGCCGCGTCGTTGGTGGCCTGCGCGACCGTCCGCGCCCGGGTCACGGTCGTCCAGTCGTCGAGGCGCACCTTGATCGCGATCGTGCCGCCGCGCAGGTCGCGCTGCGCAAGCCTGCGGCACAGGTCGGCCGCCAGCTCGGCGAGGGCCGCGTGCTGGCGCTCGCGGTCGGCCACGTCCTCATCGAAGGTGGTCTCGCTGGATTGCGACTTGATCGCCCGCACCGGCGCCACCGAGCTGTCGTCCTCGAAGTGCGCACGCCGGTGCAGGTAGGCGCCCTGGCGCTCGCCGAACGCGCCCCGCAGGCGCTCGACGAAGGCGGCGCGCAGCGCCGCCAGCGTCCCGATCTCCATCTGCTCGAGGCGCTCGACGGTCTTGGGCCCGATCCCCGGCAGCAATCCGGGAGAGGCGCCGGCGAAGCGCTCGCAGGCCAACTCGCGCGACAGAACCACCAGGCCCGCGGGCTTCTCGCAGTCGCTTGCCACCTTGGCGACGAGCTTGTTGGGGCCGATGCCCACCGAGGCGCTCAGGCCGGTGCGGCCCCTGATCGCGGCCACCACCCGGCGCATCAGCGCCTTGGGGGTGATCATCTCGCTGAGGTCCATGTAGCCCTCGTCGAGGCCGGCCTGCTCGACCGTGTCGGCATGCTCGCAGACCGTCTCCCACACCTTCCGGGAGGCGGCCCGGTAGGCGGGGAAGTCGGGCGGGATCACGATCGCCTGCGGGCACAGGCGCCGCGCGCGCGAGGTCGGCATCGCCGAGCCCACCCCGAACGCGCGCGCCTCGTAGGTCGCTGTGGTCACCACCGCGCGAGGGCCCGAGCCCGAGACGATCACCGGCTTGCCGCGCAGCGCGTCGTTGCGCAGCAGCTCGACGCTGGCGTAGAACGCATCGAGATCGAGGTGGGCGATGACGCGCCGGGCCATCCCCACCAGCCTACGATCAGGGCCGGAGCGCACGGCGGGCGCGCGATCGGACGCCCGCCGTGCTGCATCCGCGGCGCGGCCGGCGTCAGATGCTCGTGTAGACCGTCCCGACGCCGCTGAACCCGAGCCGGCGCGCCACCGCGCCCGCGAGGTCCCACTCGCGCCCGCCGACATACGGCCCGCGGTCCATCACCACCGCCTGCACGCTGCGCCCGCGGTAGCGGACGGTCACGCGCGTGCCGCACGGGAGCGTCTTGTGGGCCACGACCATCGAGTCGTAGCCAAGCCGCCCGCCGCAGGCCAGCGGCCCGCCGTAGAGCGTGTAGTACGAGGCCAGGCCGGCCCGGTACGCGCTCAGGCGCCCGATCCGCCGGTAGGTCCACCCGTTGGCAGCGTCGCCGCGGAAGGAGACGCGCACGTAGGCGCCGCCCGCACGCGTGGTCCGATGCGAGAGGCGGTAGTAGCCGCTGCTGGTCGTGCGCGCCGTGGCGATCGTCTGCCACGTGCGACCGACCAGCCGGTCGAGGCGCACGATGCGCCCTGAGCGCCCGGGCCGCAGGACGCCGGTGACGGTGGCCGCCTGGCCGCTCATGACGTCGAGCCGGCGCCCGTGCGCGGTCACCTGGGCGGCGACCGTCACGCGGCGAGCTGCGCTGCGCTGCGTCGTGGTGGCCGGTGCGCCACCCGCCGCGCGGGCGGCTGCCTGGTCGGCGATCGCCACGCGGACGGAGCCCGAGCGCGTCAGGCGTGCAGAGAGCGCGTAGCGCCCGTCGGCGGCGATCGTGGTGGTCTGCACCACGCGCCAGCCGGTCGAGTCGCCGAACTCCAGCGACGCGCCGCGGCCGGCCTGGTCGGCGGGCGCCTGCCCGCGGACGACCGCCGCCTGCCCGTAGGCGAGCGTGGGGTCGGCCACCGAGATCGCCGGCGTCTGCGCCGGGGCGGCGGGGGCGAATGCGCCCGCGGTGGCCAGGATGCTTGTGAGTGTCAATGCGCCGAGCGCGGCCGCACGGGCCGGCCGGGCGCGCAGGTTCGTCTGCGGCCTCATGATGAGGACCTCCTTGGTCTCGATCGAGGCGCCTACGGGGTTAGCTGCCGGGCTCGCGCGCGACGCTCACGCTCTGCTCGCGCAGTGCGTCAGGCCGGGCGCTACGACCGCATCAACGGTCGATTCGCCCCATGCCGGCTCGGGCACTGCCCGCCGACCCTGGGTCCCCCGCTTGCCGCTGCATCGTGCGGCGGCAACTCGGCTGGATCGAACAACCGTTCGTAGGTTAGGGATGAGTCACGCGAGATGCGTGACCGCGGTCACACATGCAAGCCGAGTTGCACCGACGGGGTTCCCGCCAGCAGCGCGGCGCTCACCGCCGGCCCGACCACCCGGCGCAGGGAGCCGGGCAGCTCGGGACAGGCCGACTCGGAGGCGGCGATCATCGTCTCCACGCGCTCCAGCAGCGGGCGCTCGGGGTCGTCGTCGGGGACGTCGCAGGCCAGGCGCGCGAGCGCCAGCGGCTCCGTTGGGTCCCCCCCTCCCATCGCGCGCGAGATCGCGCCGGTCAGATGCTGGACGACGCGCGGCGCAGCAGGCGGTTGCGGCCGGCGCGGCGCGCCGGGTGCCGGGCCGAGATCCCGTGGCTCCTCGCCGGCCAGCAGGCGCGCGAGTTGGCCGCCCGCGATCTCGGCCAGCGTCTCGCCGTCGAGGCCCACGGAGAGCCCGCAGCGCACGAGCGCCAGGCCGTTGAAGACCGCGTGGCCGTAGGGCATGTCGCTCGCGTAGAGGATGTGGCCGGGGGGCACGAGCGCGAACAGGGCGATCAGGTCGGCCACGTTCCACCACGCGGTATCGAAGAACAGGTTGGGGCACTCCGCCGTCGCGCGCCAGATCCAGGCCAGGTCGCTGATGCCCGCGTGGGCGAGGATCAGCCGCGCGCCGGGGTAGCGGCGGGCCAGCGTCACCGTGTCACGCCCCAGCGCCGGGATGCCGCGCCCCGCGTGGATCATCACCGGCAGTCGCCGCTCGTGGGCGATCGCGACGACCTGCTCGACGCCCGCCTCGGACATCGTGAAGCGCTCGGCCCGCGGGTGAAGCTTGATGCCGACGGCGCCCGCGGCGAGGCAGCGCTCGGCCTCGCCGACCGGATCGCGGTGGGGATCGAGCCGGCACAGCGCGCGCAGGCGCCCGTCCGAAGCGGCGGCCTCCGCGAGGACGCGGTCGTTGGCCGGCGCGTAGCCGTCCGGCTCCATCGAGGAGAAGATCAGCGCGCGCCGGTGGCCGGCCTCGTCGAGCCCCGCGACGATCTGACCGGCCGTGGCGGAGAACCCGTCGGGGTCGTTGAAGCCCGTGTGCGTGTGCGCGTCGAACCACGGCGTGTCCTTCGGCATCGCCGCCTCGACGTGACGCCGGTAGAGGTTGGTGATCGTGGCCTCGAACGGCTCGACGGACGCGCGCATCGCCCGGCGAGGCTAACCGCTGTTTGCATGGCGGGGCCATTCCCGCGAGAATCGGCGCGTGCCCAACCCGGACCGGCTCACCGGCCTCGACTCCTCCTTCCTGCATCTCGAGCGCAACGCCGCGCACATGCACGTCGGCTCCTGCCTGGTCTTCGAGGGCGATCCCCCGGCCTACGAGGACCTGGTCGAGCACATCGAGCGCCGGCTGCACCTGGTCCCGCGCTACCGCCAGCGCCTCGCCTTCGTGCCGCTGGAGCAGGGCCGGCCGGTGTGGGTCGACGATCCGCACTTCAACATCGCCTACCACGTGCGCCACACGGCGCTGCCGCGGCCGGGCACCGAGACCGAGCTCAAGCGGCTCGCGGGTCGCCTGTTCTCCCAGCAGCTCGACCGCTCGAAGCCGCTGTGGGAGATCTGGCTGGTCCAGGGGCTCGCGGGCGACCGCTTCGCGCTGGTCGCCAAGACCCATCACGCGCTGGTCGACGGCGTCTCGGGCGTGGACATCACCACCGTCCTCTTCGACACGACTGCCGAGCCGCCGCCAATGCCCGAGCCCGAGCCATGGATCCCGCGGCCCCTGCCCAGCGGCGCCCAGCTGCTGGCCGACGCGCTGCTCGAGCGCGCGACGATGCCCGGCGAGGTGGCGCGTGGCGTGCGTGCGCTAACGCGCGCCCCGCGCCAGGTGCTGGGCCGGGTGCGCGACAACCTCGCCGCGGTCGGGGCGCTCGCCTGGGCCGGAGTCGACGGGGCGCCCCCCAGCCCCCTGAACGTCCCGATCGGGCCGCACCGGCGCTTCACCTGGGTGGAGGGCGACCTCACGCGCTTCAAGGCGATCAAGGACGAGCTCGACGGGACCGTCAACGACGGGGTGCTCACGGCGGTCACCCTCGCGCTCGGCAGCTTCCTGCGCGGGCGCGGCCACGCGACCGAGGAGCTCGAGCTCAGGGCGATGGTCCCGGTCTCGGTGCGCGCCGACGCCGACCGCGGCGCTTTGGGCAACCGCGTGGCCACCATGTACGCGCCGCTGCCGGTGGGGATCCTGGACCCGGTCGAGTGCTTCGCGGTGATCCACCGCGCGATGGCCGACCTGAAGTCCTCCGGCCAGGCCGTTGGCGCTCAGGTCCTTACCGAGCTGACGGGCTTCGCGCCTCCCACGATCATGTCGCAGGCGGCGCGGCTGCAGACGCGCCAGCGATTCTTCAACCTCGTCGTGACCAACGTCCCCGGCCCGCAGTTCGGCCTCTACGTGATCGGGCGCCGCCTGGAGGCGATCTACCCGCAGGTCCCCCTGGCCCAGAACCAGGCCCTGGGGATCGCGATCATGAGCTACGACGGGCGCCTCTTCTTCGGCCTGCTCGGCGACTTCGACGCGATGCCCGACCTCGAGACCCTCGCCGATCACGTCGGGGCGGCGATCGACGAGCTGGCCCTCGCGGCTGGTGTCGCACCGAGCGAGCCGGGAGCGGTCGAGCGCCCCGGCGGCGACGGCCGTCCCGTCCTGGGCATCGAGATGCCTCGCGAGCGCCCGGGCGCTCGGATCCGCTCGTCGTCTTCGCGCGCCCCGCGCTAGACCCGCTCGGTGCGCGACCGCCCATCCGGACGCAGCGAGCACCGGCTCGGCCGCCGGTTGCTCGGCGCCCTGCTCACCTTCCTCGTGTCCGCGGCCGGCGTGATCGGGCTGCTGCTGTTCTTCGCGGCCCGTGACGCCGGGGAGGTCGAGCCCGCCCGGCGCCCCGAGCTGCGGGGACCCGGGCAGCGGTTCGGCGACCAGGGCGCGCGCCACCTGCGCCGCGGCGAGCGCTCGTCCGTGCGCCCAAACTCGAGCCCGCCGACCAGCGGGCCCCACGTGCCGGCTCCGGTCCGCCGAGCCGAGACGACGCTGTCGCGCGACCAGCTCCTGCACGCGCTCGAGCTGGGCAACGTCGTGCTCCTCTACGGCGACTCGCGCGCGCCGCCCGCGCTGCAGACGCTCGTCGACGGCTTCTCGGGCCCGTTCGAGCCGGCGCTGGCGGCCGGGGGCCAGGCGGTCATCCTCGCCCAACGCCCCGGGACCACGGGCGTGATCGCGCTCGCGTGGCGCCAGCGGCTCCAGGTCCCATCCCCCGTGGACCCGCGACTGAGCGAGTTCATCGAGTTCTGGCTCGGTCGCGGGCGCGCCTGAGCGGTGACGCCGAGCCTGGGCGGCCGGCGGGCGCGGCGATAATGGCTCCATGCCTCCCTCCCCCGCTCCCCTGCGGCTAGCCCTCGCGCAGCTGAACCCGACGGTCGGCGACCTCGCGGGCAACGAGGACAAGGCGCGCGAGGCGCTCGCCGCCGCACGCGAGGCGGGCGCGGCGCTGGTCCTCTTCCCCGAGCTTGTGGTGACCGGCTATCCGCCCGAGGACCTGCTGCTCAAGGAGCACTTCCTGCGCGAGGCGCGAGCCGTGGTCGAGCGTGTCGCGGCCGACGCGCACGACATCGTCGCGGTGCTCGGCTTCCCCGAGCGCGACGCCGACGTCTACAACGCCGCCGCGGTGCTCGCGGACGGCGCCGTGCGCGGGGTCTACCGGAAGATGTTCCTTCCCAACTACGGCGTCTTCGACGAGCAGCGCTACTTCCAGGCCGGCCTGCGCGGAGCGCTGGTGGAGCTGGGCGGCGTGCGCGTCGGGCTGACGATCTGCGAGGACTGCTGGGAGCCGGGACCGCCGCTCTCCGACGAGGCGCTCGCCGGCGCGACGGTCGTCCTGAACGCCTCCGCGTCGCCCTATCACGCGGGAAAGGGAGCCGAGCGCGAGCGCATGCTGGTCCAGCGGGCGCGCGACTCGCTGTCGGCAGTCGCCTTCTGCAACCTGGTCGGCGGACAGGACGAGCTGGTCTTCGACGGACACTCCCTGGTGATCGATCACCACGGCGAGGTGGTCGCCCGCGCTCCCCAGTTCGTCGAGCACCTGCTCGTCGCGGAGGTCGATCCGCACGGCCCGGCCACCGCCCGGCTGCGCGACGCGCGCCACCGGCCGGCGGCGCGGGGCGTCGAGTCGAGCGTCGATGTGCTCGCGCGGCTTCCGGCCCCCGCGTCGGCGGCCGGCGCGCTGCCCTCGCCCATCGCGCCGCCCGCGTCCATCGCGCCCCCGCTCGCGCCCGAGGCGGAGGTGTACGCAGCGTTGACTTGCGGCCTGCACGACTACGTACGCAAGAACGGCTTCGAGCACGTCGTCCTGGGCCTGTCGGGCGGGATCGACTCCGCGCTGGTCGCGTGCCTGGCCGTCGACGCGCTCGGCGCGGCGTGCGTGACCGCCGTGGTGATGCCCTCGCCCTACTCGTCGCCCGAGACGCAGGCCGACGCGCACGCGCTGGCCGCCGCGCTCGGGATCGAGCATCGCGAGCTCGACATCGAGCCGGCGATGCGCGCCTACGAGGCGGTCCTGGCCGACGTCTTCGCCGGCCGCCAGCCCGACATCTCCGAGGAGAACCTGCAGGCGCGCATCCGGGGCAACCTCCTGATGGCGCTCTCCAACAAGTTCGGCTGGCTCGTGCTCACGACCGGCAACAAGTCGGAGATGTCGGTCGGCTACTCGACGCTGTACGGCGATCTCGCCGGCGGCTTCGCGGTGATCAAGGACTGCTCCAAGACGCTGGTCTACGCGCTGGCGCGCCACCGCAACGAGCGCGATCAGGGCGACGGCCCGATCCCGGCCGGGGTGCTCGAGCGCGCGCCGAGCGCCGAGCTGCGGCCAGATCAGCGCGACGAGGACACGCTGCCACCCTACGACGAGCTCGACCGGATCCTCACTGCCTACGTGGAGCTCGACGCCGGTCGCGAGCAGCTCCTCGCCCAGGGACTCGATCCCGAGGCCGTCGACCTCGCGATCGCGCTCGTCGACCGGGCCGAGTACAAGCGCCGTCAGGCGCCGCCGGGAGTGAAGATCTCGACGCGGGCGTTCGGCCGCGACCGGCGCATGCCGATCACCAACCGCTATCGCGGCTGACGGACGGCCACCGTGACGCGCGAGAGCGCGCACAGCCGCTGCGAGTCGTCGAGGAACTCGACCTCCCACACCCACGTCGTGCGCCCCCGGTGACGCGGGCGCGCGAGCGCGTTGACGTGTCCCTCGGTGATCGGGCGCATGTAGGACGTGTGGTTGGCCTGGCCCATCGCGATCTGCCCGGCGCGACGCACGGCCACGTACGTGCCCGCGGAGGCCATGTTCTCGGCCATCGCCGCGTACACGCCCCCGTCGATCAGCCCCGCCGGCTGCTTGAGCTCGTCACGCACCGCGACGCGCGCCCTCATCCCGTCGTCGTCCAGGGACAGCAGCTCGAGCCCGTAGTGGGCGGCAAAGCCGCCGTCGAACAGGGCTGAAGGGCGTTCGTCCATGCCCGCGCAGGATAGGTGCGGCGCCAGCCCCGGCGCGTGCCGGGAGCGCCTCGACTACGCTTCCCGCCGGACATGAGCGATATCGACGACCTCCCGGCCGACCAGCGCGCCGCGCTTGGGCTGCTCCTCAAGCAGGGCCAGAGCTACGAGCAGATCGCGGGCCTGCTGGGAATCGAGGCCGACTCGGTGCGCTCGCGCGCGCACGCCGCGCTGGAGGCCGTCGGTCCGGACGCTGGACGGCGGCTGCCCGCCGATCGCCGCGGCGAGATCGCCGACTACCTGCTCGGCCAGCAGGGGGTATCGGACCGCGAGGCCACGCGCGACTTCCTCGCCGGATCGGCCTCGGGGCGCGCGTGGGCCCGCAGCGTCGCGGGCGAGCTGCGCCCGCTCGCCGGCGACGAGCTGCCCGAGATCCCCGCGGAGGCCGAGCCGGCCCCGGCGCCCGAAACCGACCGCGACGCGCGTCCAGCTTACGAGCGTGAGCCCGAGCCCACGCGACGCGAGCAGCGGCGCGGCGGCCGCGAGGGCGACGGCGAGGGCCCCACGTACGGCCAGCTCCCCGGCGAAGGGCGCCCTGCGTCGCGCCTCGGCGGCGCCCTGCTGCTGGGCGGGATCGCGATCGTGCTGGCCGTGGTGATCGTGCTCCTGGTCTCCGGCGGCGACGACGACGGCGACAAGGGCAGCACCGTCGCCCCGACGCAAACGACCGGGACCTCCACCAACGCGCGCCAGCCCGAGCCGATCGCGCAGATCAACCTCTTCTCCCCGGCTGGAGGCCAGCGCACCGTCGGTCTCGCACAGGTCTATGCGCAGGGCCAGCAGCGCCTTGTGGTCGTCGCCGGCCAGGGCGTGGCGCCCGGCGCGTATGCGCTGTGGCTCTACAACTCGCCGACCAGCTCCCGGCTGCTCGGGTTCGTGCCCCAGCGAGTCGGCCGCGATGGCCGCTTTGCGACGCAGGGCCAGCTGCCGGCGGACGCGCGGCGCTTCAGGCGGCTGGTCGTCACCGCCGAACGCGTGACCAACGGCACGCGGCGCCCGCCCGCACGCCCGGGGCGCATCGTCCTCCAGGGCGACCTGAGGCTCCCCTCCTAGGACGCGTCGGGCGCAGCGTCCGGCAGCAGCTTGCCGGGGTTCATGATGCCCGCCGGGTCGAGCTCGCGCTTGACGGCGCGCAGCGTCGCCACCCCCAGCCGCCCGACCTCCGCGGGCATCCATTCGGCGTGATCGCGCCCGATCGCGTGGTGATGGGTGATCGTCGCGCCGGCGGCGACGATCGCCTCGGAGGCCGCGCGCTTGGCCGCGCGCCACTGATCGAGCTCGGCGCCGCGCTCCTGCCGCGCCATGAAGGTGAAGTACAGCGAGGCGCCCGACGGGTACAGGTGGGAGACGTGACAGAGCACCAGCGGCGGCGTCCCGCGGCCCTCGAGCGTCTCCTGCAGGGCCCGGGAGACTGCGCCGTGCAGCTCGGTGAGCGCGGACCACCGCGTCGCGGTCTCGAGCGTCTCGACCATCACGCCACGCTCGAGCATGTCGTCGCGCAGGTAGGGCGTGGCGTAGCGCGAGCGTTCCCACGCGGCGCCCGGCGAGCGTCCCAGCGCCAGCCCGTCGTGACGGCGCAGCAGCTCGGCGCTCCGGGCGCGGCGGCGCGCCACGTCCTCGCGCGCGCCCTCCCACCCGGCGATTGCCAGGCAGCCTCCACTGCGGCCGCGAAGCCGCAGGTAGGCGTCCCCGACGCGCGCCTTGAGCCCCGAGCCGCCGGCCAGCGTTATCGACAGCCGCGTCTCGGCCTCGTCCGACAGGCGCGCGATATCCGGTGCCGCGTGCTCCTGCTCGAGCGCGCGCAGCGCCTGTGCCCCCTCCTCGAAGGAACGGAAGAACCACCCTTCGTAGCGGCGCGCCTCCGGTGCGCGGCGCACGCTCAGCGCCGCCTCGGTGATGACGCCGAGCGTGCCCTCCGAACCGACGACCAGGTCGCGCAGCCGCGGGCCCGCCGCGCTGGCCGGGGCGGGGGCGAGCTCGAGATCGCCGGCGGGGGTGGCGCACCGCACGCCGAGCACCAGCTCGTCGATCCGCCCGTAGCCCGTCGAGGCCTGGCCGGCCGAGCGGGTGGCGACGAAGCCTCCGAGCGAGGCGTACTCGAAGGACTGGGGAAAGTGGCCGAGCGTGAGCCCGTGCGGCGCGAGCGCGGCCTCGACCTCCGGTCCCCGCAGGCCGGGCTCGAACACGGCGGTGAGCGACACGGGGTCGACGCCGACCAGCCGGTCGAGCCGGCCGAGGTCGAGCGACACGAGGCTGTCGAACGGCCCGCGCGCGGGTTCGACGCCGCCGACGACGCTGGTTCCCCCGCCGAACGGCACAACCGCGACGCCCGCCCCCGCGCACGCATCGAGCACCGCGCGCACCTGCTCGCGGGAGCGGGGCATCAGCACGGCATCGGGAGCTTGCTCGCAGTCGCCGGCGCGCTGGCGCAGGAGGTCGGGATAGCTCTTGCCTGCGGCGTGCATCACGCGCGTCTCGCGATCGTCGCGCAGCCCGTCCTCGCCGAGCGCCGCGCACAGGCGGTCGCGCACCGGCTCCGGCAGGCGCGCAGGCGCGAGGCGCACGTCTTCGAGCGCCACCGGCGGACGCAGCTCGCCGTCGAGCTCGAGGTGATCGCCCAGGAACGTGGCGGCGTGATCGGGCAGGCGCGGGCGCTGCGCAGGGTCCCCCCAGCCCCACCACTTCATCCGGCGGCCCGTACGCTCAGCCGGCACAGGCGCGATCCAGGGACTCCAGCGCGTCGTCGAGCAGGTGCCGGTTGGCGCGTGCGACCATGAACCAGCCCAGCCGAGCGAGCCCGCGCAGCTGCTGTCGCAGCTCCAGCGTGACGCGCGTGCCCCGCGGCTCGGGCTCGAGGCTCAGCTCGGTCACCGCCTCGTCCATCAGGTTCTCAAAGGGGGACTCCGCGAGCTCCTGGGTCCACGTCCGCCGGCGGGGCGGGTCGTCGGCCTCCAGCACGTAGTCCGCGCGGACCGGCTTGCCCTTGCGCGTGGCGAACACGACGGTCCAACGGCTCGCCTCGACGGCCTCGACGCGCTGCACGCGCGGCCACCAGCGCGGCAGGTGATGAGGGTCGGCGGCCACGCGCCACACGTCCTCCGGGGAGGCGTTGAGCGTGCGATCGCGGCGGGTGCGGGGCATCAGCGCTACTCCGACTCGTGGTCGATCAGCGCATCACCCGGTGATCTTGCGCAGATCGCGGATCAGCAGCAGATGCTTGAGATGGGTGGCGACCGCGGCCAGGTTCTCCAGCGTCTCGATCGCCTCCTTGCGCCGGTCGGGATTGCGCGATCGCAGGGCGGGCGCGAGGATCTGCTGGAGCAGGGCCGCCTCGCGGTCGGCGGAGGTGCGAAAGACGCGCAGGTTGCGCCCCGCGACCCCGTGCCTGGCCAGCTCGGTCACCGCGCGGATGATCTCGCGCTCGGTCTCGTCGTAGTGGCGCACGCCGCCGCGCACCTCCCCCTTGATCACGCCGTACTCCTCGAGCTCGCGCACGAGCTGGGGCTCCGCGTGGGTCTCCTCGATCACGTCCTCGAGCGAATGCAGCGTGCCGCGCTCGCCGGCGGTCACCGAGGCGCGTCGCAGCCCCCCGCCGTCGCGTCCCGCCGGGCCCGCGCCCGTCGCTCCCTCTGTGCGGCCCGCCGCAAGCTCCTGGCGGATCACCCGCAGCGGCAGGAACTCGTCGCGCTGCAGGCGCAGGATCGTGCGCAGGCGCGCCACATCGCCCTGGGAGTAGAGCCGGTATCCCCCGGCCGTCCGCCGCGGCGAGAGCAGCTTCTGGTCCTCGAGGTAGCGGATCTTCGAGATCGAGATGTCGGGGAACTCCTGCAGCAGCGCCTTGCAGACGGCGCCGATCGTCATCGACTTCTGCCGCGGGACGCCCTCGAACGGCTGCCCGTTGGGCGCCGGACCGGCGGGCTTCTCGGTGCGCGGGGTGGCCATCGTTCAGCGGACCAGGTAGGAGAGCTTGTACTTGCCGATCTGCAGCTCGTCACCATCCTCGAGGCGGTGGGAGTCCACGCGCTGGCGATTGACGTAGGTGCCGTTGAGCGACCCGAGGTCGTCGAGGTAGTACTCGTCGCCCCGCTGCACGAGCAGCGCGTGGTCGCGCGAGACCGTCACGTCGTCGAGGAAGATCTCGGACTCGGGCCGGCGCCCGATCGACATGCGCTCGCCCTGGATCGGGAAGGTCTCCCCGACGCGGCCGCCGCCGGAGCGGATGACCAGCCCGGCGCCGGAGGCGACCACCTCTTCGATCTCCACCGGCTCGATCTCACCCGTCTCGCCGACGCGGTAGGTCGCCGTCGTCGCGTCGCCCTCGCCGGTGCCGAGATAGGCGCCGCACTTCTGGCAGTAGTTGGCGCCCTCCGCGTTGACGAAGGAGCACTCTGGGCAGTGAACGGCCACGGCTCGCCCGTGTGGCGTGCGGCGTTACTCGTCGGCCCCGGCCGGGACCTTCCCGGCGAGGATTTCGGTCAGCTTGTCGACGTCGGCGCCCGAGATCACGTCCTCCCCGCCCTCGTGCTTCTTGTGCAGGCGGTTGACCAGCTCCGCGCGCAGGATGTCGATCTTCCCGTGCAGGATCCGGCGCTTGTAGGAGATCTCCTGCTCCTCCTCCTTGAGCTGCTGGATGAGGTCCTTGAGCTCCTGGTCCTCCAGCGAGCCTAGATCCGGGAACGTCTCCATACGTCTCTCCTCGGGCGTCGAAGCGGGAGCGGGCGAGGCGCGAGTATACCCCCGCTCCGAAGACCGTCAAGCTCAGCTTGAGGGTCTGGGCGCTGTCTTGCGCTCGCGCAGCGCCGCCGCGCCGTCGCGCAGGTACATGATCGTCGCGAGCACGGTCAGCGCGAGGCCGACGTAGAGCAGCACCTCGCCGACGGTGAGCAGCCCGACCATCGCGGCGAAGATCGCCGACATCGTGGGCCATACCGCGACCCGGCCCGGCCAGTTGATCTTCAGGTCGATGCCGCGGCGCAGACCGGCGCGGGCGAACGCGACGACGAGCAGCTCGCGCCCGACGAGCACCGCTAGGGCCCAGCGCGGAAGCAGGTCGAAGTGCCAGCACACGACGATCCCCGAGACGACCAGCAGGCGGTCCACCACCGGGTCCAGCAGCGCGCCGAGCCGGCTGTACTGGCCGGTCACCCGCGCGGCGATCCCGTCGAGGTAGTCGCTCCAGCCCACGACGGCGAAGACGATCGCCGGGAGCACGGCGCGGCCGTCGTCGGTGCGCAACGCCAGCACCAGAAACACCGGGATCAGCGCGAGGCGGACGAACCCGATCGCGTTCGGGATCGTCCACGGGTTCAGCGGACGCCCCGCGAGGGTCTCCGGCGGCGGCGGGCCGGACCGGTCCAGCCCCAGCAGCCGGCGGGTGCTCAGGCGGGCCCGCTGCCCTACGGGAGGCCGTTCCACAGCTCGCGCACCGCCTCGGCAGCCCCCTCGAGGGCGACCGTCCGCGATTCCTGTCCGCGCCGCAGCTGGACCTCGAGCTCGCCGGATTCGAGCGTCCGCCGCCCCACGGTCACGCGCACCGGGCACCCGAGCAGCTCGGCATCGGCGAACTTCTCCCCCGGCCCCGCGTCCCGGTCGTCGTAGAGCACGTCGAGCCCCGCGCCGCGCAGGTCGTCATAGAGGCGCTCGGCCGCCTCGCGCTCCGGCGTCCCCTCGCGGCCGAGACCGACGAGCTCGGCGTCGAACGGGGCCAGCGATCGCGGCCAGGCGATCCCCTGCTCGTCGCCGAACTGCTCGACCGCAGCGGCGGCGACGCGTCCGGGCCCGAGGCCGTAGGAGCCCATCACCACCGGCTGGGCGTCGCCCGACTCGTCCAGGTAGGTCGCGCCGAGCGGCTCGGAGTAGCGCGTCCCGAGCTTGAAGATGTTCGCGACCTCGATCGCCGGCTCGATCCGGATCGTACGCCCGTCCACCGTGTCCCCTGCCTCGACCCGCCGCACGTCCACGGTCTCGAAGGTGAAGTCGCGCCCGGGCTGTACGCCTCGCAGGTGCGCGTCGGGCCGGTTCGCGCCGGTGACGAACCCGGCGTTCCCGTCCGCCGCGGCGCCGCCATCCAGCAGCACCGGGATCTCGGCGCCCACCGGCCCGATGAACCCCGCCGGGCCGATTCGCTGCGCCACCTCGTCCTCGCGCGCCGGGCGGAAAGGCCGCCCGAGCGCGTTCTGGAGCTTGATCTCGTTGACGCGATGATCGCCGCGGACGAGCACCATCGTGAGCTCGCCGTCGTCCGGCACGACAGGAAAGGCCTTGAGCAGCGCGCCCGCCGGGACCTCGAGGGCGCGCGCCACCTGCTCCACCGTCGTCAGCCCTGGCGTGGCGACCTCCTGCGGCTCGCCCGCCGGCGACGGCAGCGCGACCGCCTGGGGCTCGGCGGACGCGACCTCCACGTTGGCCGCGTAGCCGTCGGCGAGCGCGACCTCGTTCTCGCCGGCCGTGCACGGGGCCATGTACTCGTGTGCGCCGCTGCCGCCCATCATCCCGACGTCGGCCTCGACCCGGTACCACTCCAGCCCGCAGCGGTCGAAGATGCGGTCGTAGGCGCCGACGTGGCGGTCGTAGGAGACCGCGAGGCCCTCCGCGTCGCGGTCGAAGCTGTAGGAGTCCTTCATCACGAACTCGCGCGTGCGCAGCAGGCCCGCGCGGGGCCGTGGCTCGTCGCGCTCCTTGACCTGGAAGTGGTAGAGCATCAGCGGCAGGTCGCGGTAGGAGCGCACCACCTGGGCGACGTGCTGGGTGACCACCTCCTCGTGCGTCATCGCGAGGACGAGCTCCGCTCCGCGCCGGTCCTGGAGCTTGAAGAGCTCGTCGATCGCCGCGCGGCCGCTGCGGCGCCACGGCTCGATCGGCTGCAGCACGGGCATCAGCATCTCGTGGGCACCGATCGCGTCGATCTCCTCCCGGATGATCTGGACCGCGCGCTGGTGGACGCGCCAGCCCGCCGGGAGATAGGACCACAGGCCGGCGCCCACCTGCCGTATCAGCCCGGCGCGGACCATCAGCTTGTGCGAGAGCGCCTCCGCGTCGGCCGGCGGTTCGCGCTCCGTGGGCAGGAAGTACTGCGACAGCCGGGTCATCGCCGCGTGAAGCGTAGTCGACGCCTGTCGGCCCCCGGGACCGCCGAGCGCGCGCTCCGCGCGCTAGGGAGCGACCGCGGTGGTCGAGCGGTTCGGGTCGCTCGCGCCCTGACCCGCCGGCGGGCGAGCGGTGCGCGCCCGCGCCGCGGCTGCGGCTCCGAACGGGCTGCGCTGGTAGGCGGCCATCAGGCGGCTGAACTGGAGCGCGTGGGACTCGGTCGGCCCGACGAGGCGCCAGCGCACCGAAAGCCGGCCCGAGCGCCCGCTCAGTGTGATGAAGCGCCGATCGCGCGAGAGGCCGCGCGCCACGACGCTGCGCACGGAGTAGGGCACCGGCCACACCAGGCGCGTGCCGGGCTGCACGTTGGCGTTCCAGAACAGCGTCGCGCCGCCCTGGGTCGGGATCAGCGTGTAGGTGACGCGACCGCGGGTGGTGGGTGCGTTGCGGATCGAGACGCGCTTGCGCGGCGTCAGCCAGCCCGGCGAGAGCGCCGACATCAAGAAGACCGTGGCGCCGTCCTCGCGCACGAGCATGTTGCGCAGCAGCGAGACGTACTCGGCGGCGAACCAGCCGTGCGGGACCGTGCTGTCGTCGACGATCCGGTCCCCGAACGGGGTGGTGCCCGCCTCGAAGCCCGCGTGCGTCCCGGTGGTGTGGGCGAGCTCGTCATAGAGGCCGCGGACCACCTTCTGCTGCTGGTTGGCCAGCAGCTCGGTCTGGAAGACGCGGAATCCGGAGTAGTGGTGCAGGCGCTGGCGGTTGCCGTAGGTGAGGATGCCCTCGCTGAACGCCGCCCGGGCCCGCGCCAGCGTGGCGCGCGTCTGGGGCGATGTGGCCGAGTACACGCCGCCCGGGCGCGTGCCCCAGAGCATGCCCCAGATCTGCCCGCCCGGGACGTCCAGCGACGGCGGGATCGGCCCGTTGGGCCGCGCGACGCGGGCGATGTGGCCGCGCAGCGTGTCGCGGAAGTTGATCAGCTCGGCGGCCCACTGGTCGGCCGCGGCCTGGTCGCCGGCGGCGCGCGCGACGTCGACGGCGGCCGCGATGCCGGCGGAGGCCCAGAAGTTGTCGCCGGTCAGGTGGCCCGCGACGAGGTCGTTGTCGAACGTGGTCGTCATTGGCGCCATCAGCGCGAGCGGGTCTCGCGCGCGCTGCTCGCGCACGTAGTCCATCGCCTCCGTCACCGCCGGCAGGAAGGCGCGCGCGAATGCGGTGTCCCCGGTGCGCCGTACGTGCTCCCCGATCGCCCACAGCGCCTGGCCGTGGCCGTCGAACTCCTCGGGACGCGAGAGGAACAGCCCGCTGTTGCGCTGCCAGGTGAGGAAGAAGTCGAGGTTCTCGCGCGCCAGCCGGTGCAGGCCGACCAGGTCGAAGGCGTTGGTGATGACTGCCCCGTCGCGCAGCCAGAACGCGTGATAGCGCATCTTGTTGACGGTCTGGACCCACTGCCCGTTCGCCAGCTGGTAGCGCGGAAGCGCGTTGTTGATGATCGAGGTGTAGAACGCGTCCTCCACCTTGGCCTCCGGCAGGTCGACGCGCATCGCCCCGCCGAGGAGCCGCTGCCAGAACAGCCGCGTCTGGGAGCGCGCTGCCGTGAAACGGGCTCCCGCGATCGCCCCGTACTCCGAGGTCCCGGGCGTCACGGGCTCCACCGGCAGCTTGAAGTCGAGCGCGGCGTAGCCCAGCCGCGGCAGCGTGACGTCGTAGAGCGTGCGACCGAAGGGCGTGCGCGGGATCACCGCCCCGCTGTCCGAGCGCAGCTGCTGGCTGACGCGGGTGCGGCTGTTGCCCGGCGGGTAGAGGAGCATCGCCTGGCCGTCGCGCAAGAGTGCCCCTCCGGCGAGGGAGTACTGCGCATCGGCGCGGAAGCCGGCGCCGGGCTGGAAGTAGAGGCCGGGGCGCTCCGGGTCCCGCGGGCGGGGGAAGCGGTTGATCCGCACGCAGCAGCGCTGGAAGCGCGGCGCGAGCTCGCCGCCGTCGTGGCGGAAGGCCGCGGCGACGCGCGCCCGGTTCACGCGCGCGCTCAGGTTGCGCATCTCAACGCGGGCGAACGTCACAGGACGCCCGGCGACCGAGGTCTGGAAGGTGCTCAGCTGGTAGAGGATGTCGCGGTCGACGCGGAAGGCCCGCACGATCGGATAGCGGTTGAGCTCCAGCGTGCGCGTGATCGGGCTGAACCCCTTGCCCTCCGGACCGAGGTTGAGCGTCAGCTCCCCCCATCCGGTGAAGAGGTAGCCCTCCGGGGTCACCTCCGTCCCGGCGGCCTGCCCGGGGAAGCCGAGCTGGTCGGTCGGGGCAAGCAGGTAGGACTTGGGCAGCGGTGGGAGCGGGACGTTCGGGCGCGGGGCCTGGGCGGCCGCCGGGGCGGCGGCAAGCAGGACTCCGGCGATGGCGGCCGCTGCGGCGGCGCGCAGGCGCGCGCTCGGTCGAAATCGCTCCAGGGGGCCGGAAAGCACCGTGGCAGGGTAGCGATGAGGTCGGCGTGGGGCGTCGGACGTCGGCGCCGCCAGGTGCCGGGCGGCTTGTTACCCTCGCCGCCGGGCGGGCGAGCCGGGTCCGACGGCTCCGCGGATCGACGGCATGAACTCGAGGATCTCATCCAGCGATGGTGGCCGCCGCGCGCGCGGGTGGGCCGTGCGCGGCGCAGTCGCGGTCCTCGCCGCCGCGGCCGGGTCCGCATGGCCGGCCGCGAGCGCCCACGCCGGCCCGCATCAGCTCTCCGTCGTGATGGAGGACAACCTCCTGATCTACGGAACCGACCAGGAGCGGACCGCCAGCCTGGCCTCCATGAAGTCGATCGGCGTGGACGCGGTGCGCGTCTCGGTCAGCTGGAACTTCCTCGCCGGACCGTCGACCAACACGCCGGCCGAGCGCCGCGGGTTCCGGGGCGACCTACCCTCGTCCTACTCGCCGTTGCTGTGGAACCGCTTCGACCGCCTGCTCCGCGATGCGGACGCCATCGGCGTGCTCGTCTACCTCAACATCGGCGGCCCCGGGCCGCCGGCCTTCCACGGCTTCACTCGCGACGTCCATGCACGTCTGGCCTACAAGCCCAGGCCGTTCGAGTTCTTCAAGTTCGTGCGCGCGGTCGGACGGCGCTACTCCGGCTCCTACGTCGACGAGAACGAGGGCCGGCGCGTGCTCCCGCGCGTCGGCGTGTGGTCGATCTGGAACGAGCCCAACCAGCAGGCCACGCTGACGCCCCAGTCCGAGTACAGCCCCCTCCTGCGCCGCGTCATCCCGGTCGCCCCGATCATCTATCGCGACCTCTATGTCGCCGCCACGCGCGCGCTCGAGCTCAGCGGCCACGCCAGGGACGTGGTGCTGATGGGAGAGACCGCCCCGTTGGGCAAGACCGTCCTCGGACCACGCGTCCACATCCGGCCCAAGCTCTTCATGCGTGAGTTCTTCTGCATCGGCCCCGGCGGGCGTCCCTACAGCGGTCTGGAGGCTCGCGCGCGGCGCTGCGACGTCCTCACCCGCAACGCGCCGCTGATGATCGGCGGCTTCGCCCACCATCCCTACACGCAGCGGTTCAACCCCTTCCGCCGCGACGCCCACCGGGACTCGATCAACTTCGGCAACATCGGCGAGCTGCCCATCCTCCTCGACGACCTCGCGGCCAAGACCCGGGCGATCCCGAGGAACCTCCCGGTGTGGCTGACCGAAGCCGGCTGGCAGACCCGCCCGGACCCGATCGACGGCATTGCCCCCGTCCTGCAAGCCGACTACCTCAACCTGTCGGACCACATCGCCTACGACCAGCCACGGATCGTCGCCCAGACCCAGTTCCTGCTGCGCGACGTCCATCCGCGCGCGGACGTCCGGCGCGTCCCGCGCCTCTACTGGTCGACCTGGCAGTCGGGCCTGCTCTACGCCGACGGGCGCCCCAAGCCCTCCCTGGCCGCCTACCGCCTCCCCTTCGACCTGCGGCGACGCGGTCCGCGGGGGCCCAACGGGGCGCAGGCGCTCGACCTGTGGGGTCAGGTGCGCTTCCTTCCCTACGGCCGCGCCAGCCGCGTGGAGTTCCAGTTCCGCCCCGCCGGCTCGGCGAGCTGGAGCACGGCGGGCGCCCGGGAGGTCACCAACCCGCAGGGCTTCTACGAGGCCCAGGTCGTCGCGTCGGGCCCCGGCACCTGGCGCGCGATCTGGGGCGAGGGGGGCCGCTTCGTGGTCAGCCGGCCGATCCTCGTCACCTAGCGCCGTGAGCCCCGGGGCGCAACTTCTTCGCGCGCGCGGAGTTGAGGGCGCAGTGCACGGCCCCGCCGACACGCTCGGCGCCGCCCGGCGCCACCTGCTGCGCGCGCTCTCCCTCGCCGGCCTGCTGCTCGCAGTCGCCTGCGGCACCCCGTCAACGGCCGGGGCGAACGCCTTCCAGGAGTCGATAGTCCAGGATGACCGGCTGCTGCTCTACTCCGGCGACACGGTGCGCGAGGAGACGCTCGACGAGCTCCAGGCGATTGGCGCGGACACGATTCGGGCCTTCGCGTCCTGGAGCGCGATCGCGCCCAACACGAGCTCGACGACGCGGCCGGCCTTCGACGCCGCCAATCCCGCCGCGTATCCGGCCGGGGCGTGGGATCCCTTCGACGACCTCGTCCGCTCCGTCTCGCGTCGAGGGCTGCGCATGCTGCTGACCCCCACGAGCCCGATCCCGGCCTGGGCCTCGGAGTGTCGCGCCTCCGTCGCGGTGCGCCGCACGTGCAGCCCCAACCCGACCGAGTACGGCCGCTTCGTGATCGCGCTGGCGCTGCGCTACTCGGGCTCCTACCGCGACGAGAACCAGGGAGAGAACGTGCTGCCGCGCGTCTCGCGCTGGGCGATCTGGAACGAGCCCAACCTGGCGACGTGGCTGTCGCCGCAGTACGTGGTCCGCGGTCGCACGCTGGTCCCGGCGTCGGCCTACCGCTACCGCCTCCTGGCCGCGGCGGCGATCGGCGCGCTGCGCGCCGCCGGCCACGGGTCCGACCTGATCACGATCGGGGAGACCGGTCCGATCGGGCACATCGCCGGCCCGCTGTCGCGCCGGCCTGTGGCGACCGCCGAGTTCTTCCGCGGTGTCTTCTGCATCGACCGGTTCGGCCGCAGCCTCACCGGCCTGGCGTCGCTGCAACTCGGTTGCCGGCGCCCCACCTTCCTTGCCGCCTCGGGAATCGCGCACCACCCCTACGTGCAGGGCGGCAGCCGCTCGCCGCTCACGCCCGCCCGCTTCGACGAGATCCATATCTCGTCGGTCTCGCGCCTGAAGGCGATCATGGCCCAGGCCGCCGCGCGCGGCCGGATCCGCCGCGGGCTCGGGATCTACTACACGGAGTTCGGCTTCCAGACGCGGCCCCCCGACCGCGTGCTCGGAGTCCCCCTCGCGGTTCAGGCGTCCTACCTCAACCAGTCCGAGTACATCGCCTTTCGCGACCCCGCGATCCGGGGGGTCGGCCAGTACCTCCTGCGTGACGACCCGGGGCTGAGCGGGTTCCAGTCGGGCCTGCGCTTCATCAACGGCGCATCCAAGCCCGGACTGCACGCATACCGCTTTCCCATATGGGTGGTGCGCAGCGGCATCTTCGTTACAGTGTTCGGGCAGATCCGGGCAGCGGCCGATGGAACGCCTGGGACCATCCGCGTCCAGGTTCGCCTGCCCGGCAGGCCCTTCACCACCTACAGGACCGTCCAACCCAACCGAAAGGGATTCGTGCTGGTGAGGCTGCGGAGTCGTCGCGGCCGCTGGCGTCTGTACTGGGAGCCGGCAAACGGCGATCCGGTGCTCATCTCCCGCGAGACCCAGGAGGCTCCCCGATGATCCGTCGCACGCTGAAGCTCCTCTGCCTGACCGTCGCCGCAACGTTGGCGCTGGCTGCGCCCTCCTACGCCGATGCCACGGCGGAGGTGGGAATGGAGGACGGAGGAATCCTGCTCGGCGGCGGCGCGGACTCCGACATCGTCGCCGCGTCGTGGAAGAACGAGCTCGGCGTGGACGTGGTGCGGATCCAGGCCTTCTGGGACGCGATCGCTCCCTCGCGCACCTCCCTGCGCCCGCCGGTCGGCTTCACCGGGTTCTCGCACACCGACAGCCGCTACAACTGGGAGGCGCTGGACAACGCGGTGAAGATCGTGCGCCGCAACGGCATGGCCGTGATGATCACGATCAGCCAGAAGGGCCCGCGCTGGGGCAGCCGCTACCCGCTCGGGAACCGTCTCGGGACCTATTACCCCGACCCGCTGAAGTTCTCGCGCTTCGCCGGTGCCGTCGCGCGGCGCTACGGGTCCCAGGTCAACCGCTACCTGGTGGGCAACGAGCCCAACCAGTCGACCTTCCAGACGCCGCAGAACGTCTGCCGCCGCATCCGCGGCCGGCGCGTGTGCTCGCGCGTCTCGCCGCACCACTACCGCGCGCTGGTCAACGCGGCGTATCCCGCGATCAAGCGCAACGACCGCATCTCCCAGGTGCTGATCGGCGAGATGGCCCCGATCGGTGGGACTTCGTTGGTCGCCGGCTCGATCGCGCCGCTGGTCTTCCTGAAGGAGATGGGCTGCCTGAACTTCCGCTTTGCGCGGATGACCACGGGCCCGTGCGTGCGCTTCCGCGCGCCGCGCGGCGACGCGTTCGGCTATCACCCGTACTCGCTGCTCGCACGCCGCTCGCCGTTCCGGTTCGATCCCAACCGCAACCTCGCGGCGCTGGCCGACATGCGGCGCTTCTTCCTCACGCTCGACGGGGTCACGCTGCGCCGGCGGATCCTCGCGCCGCGCAACCGCTTCAACGTCTACCTCACCGAGTACGGCTACGAGACGCGCCCGCCGGACCCACGCTTCGGGCTCCCGCTGTCGACCCAGAGCACCTACCTCCAGCAGGCGGCCTACGTGACATGGGCCACGCCGCGGGTGAAGAACATCACCCAGTACCTGTATCGCGACGATCCCGACTCGTTCGTACGAGGCTCGAACGTCACGTTCCAGACCGGCCTGGCGTTCTCCGACGGCTCCCCGAAGACGTCGCTGGGGACCTTCCCCCACCCCTTCCACATCGCGAGCATCCTGCGCTCGCCGCGGAAGCGCTTCTGGGGCCAGGTGAAGCCCGGGGGCTATCACACGGTGCTCCTGCAGCGCTCGATCGCCGGTGGGCCGTTCAACAACGTCGTGGGCCCGATCAGGACCAACTACCGCGGGTACTGGAGCCGAATCCTGCTGCCCACGCACCGGGCTCGTTACCGCTACGTCTACGGCGGTCCGACCGGCGACGCGTTCGCGAGCGACGTGATCTACGTCCCCTAGGGACGGCAATCGCGCGCGGGCCCGGCTGGGCTCGCTGTGGTCGGCGCCGGGCGTGCGTGAGAGCGCGCTCGCGCTGGCCCTCTCGCGTCTGCTGATCTGGGCGGTCGCGGTCCCCGCGTACCTGCTGCTCGACCTCTCCCCGGAGGTCCGCTTCGACCACGGCGGGCTGACGCAGAGCTTCGGCGACGTGGGCAACGCGCTCGCCGCGCCGGCGGTGCGCTGGGACTCCAACTGGTACTTCGACATCGCCGACCACGGCTACCGTCACCAGACCGAGCGGGCCTTCTTCCCCCTCTATCCGCTGCTGATGCGCACGGGAGGCCTCGTCACCGGCTCGACGGTCGTCGCCGGCCTCGTGATCTCGATTGCCTGCTTCTTCGCCGCGCTCGTGCTGCTGCACCGGTTGTGCGCGCTCGAGGTCGGTCAGGACGCCGCGCATCGCAGCGTGTACCTCCTTGCCTTCTTCCCCACGGCGCTCTTCTTCTCCGCGCTCTACACGGAGTCGCTGTTCCTCGCGCTGGAGCTGGGAGCGTTCTACGCGGCCCGGCGGGAGCGCTGGGCGTGGGCCGGCGTGCTCGGCATGCTGGGGTCGGCGACGCGCAACACGGGATTCGTGCTCGCGCCGGTGCTGCTGGTGCTCTACCTCTATGGCCCGCGCGGCGATCGCGAGCCGCGGCCACGGACCGGGCTGCGGCCTCGGTACCGCCTTGGCGCGTCCGCGGCGTGGATTGCCCTCGTGCCGATCGGGCTTCTCGCCTACCTCGCCTACTCCGCCGCGGACGCCGGCGACTGGCTCGCCCCCATGACCGCGGCGCGCGAGAACTTCCAGCGCTCCTTCGACGGCCCGCTCAGCGGCCTGTGGCAGGGCGCGGAGCTGGCCTGGAATTCGCTGACCGGGCTGATCGACGGCAGCGGACGCTCGTTCGGCGCGTTCAACAAGGTCGCCCTGTTCGGCACCGCGGCGGCGGCGGTCGCGGCCACGGTCGACCTGCTGCGGCGCCTCCCGCTCGCCTACGGGATCTATGTGGCCGCGTCGCTCCTGATCATCCTCTCCTTCCCGCACCCGCTCGGCCCGCTGGCCTCGTCGCTGCGCTACATCGCGGTGCTCTTCCCGCTCTTCCTGTGGCTGGGGCTGCGCCTGCGCGATCCCCGCGCCTACCGCGCCGTCCTGGCGATCTTCGCGCTCGGCCTCGCCTACGGAGCGGCGAACTTCGCGACGTGGAACTTCGTCGCCTGAGCGCGGCGCCGCGCCGCGCGCGTGCCGAGGACGCGCCGCCGCACCGCCGAGGCACCGCTCTCTCTGCCCCGGCCGCCCGCGGCTGATCGTGAGCCAGGGCTCAGGCGCGCGAGAAGCGCCGGCCTGCGACCGGTGACTGCTCCTCGTCGAGCTTCTGCGCCCCGCGCCCGTCCGGCGTTGCCGGCGCGTCCGAAGCGTTCGAAGCGTCGGGCGCTCGGATCGCCGCCACCAGCTCCGCGTCGGCCTGATCGCCGTCGGTTGCGGCAGCCTCCATCGCTGCCAGGCGCTCCGGCGTGAGCTCGCCCGCGTTCTCGGCCTCGATCCGCGCCAGCCACTCGGCGCCCTCGCTGGCCTCCTCGTGGTCTACCTCTACGCGCCGCGACTGCGCGTACTTGTCGATCTCCTCGAAGAGCACGTCGACGAGCTGATCCTGGGGCACCTTGCGCAGCGGCTTGCCGCGCGAGAAGACGAGCCCCTCGTTGCGCGCGCCGGTGATCCCGAAGTCCGCGTGGGAGGCCTCGCCGATGCCGTTGACCGCGCACCCCAGGACCGCCACCTCGATCGGGTCGGCGTAGGCCTCGAGGCGGCGCTCGATCTCCGTCACCACCGTGTCCATGTCGAACTGCAGTCGCCCGCAGGTCGGGCAGGCGATCAGGACCGGGCCGCGCTCGCGCAGCTGCAGCGCCTTCAGGATCTCCCACGCGACCTTCACCTCCTCCTCGGCGTGGAAGGTCGAGAGCGAGATGCGGATCGTGTCCCCGATCCCGTCGGCGAGCAGCGTCCCCAGCCCGACCGAGGACTTCAGCGAGCCCGACCACTTGGTGCCGGCCTCGGTGATCCCGAGGTGCAGCGGATAGTCGATCTTCTCGGCCAGAAGCCGGTTGGAGGCGATCGTGTTGGGCACGCTCGTCGACTTGATCGAGACCTTGAAGTCCTCGAATTCGAGGCGCTCCATCAGCTCGACGAACTCGACGGCGGCCGTGACCAGCGCCTCGACCGCGTTCTCGCGCTCGAGCGCGTGCAGGTGCTTTGGCAGCGAGCCGGAGTTGACCCCGATGCGCATCGGCGTGTTGGCCTGCCTGGCGCGCTCGACCACCTGCGCCACCTTGTCGGGGCCGCCGATGTTGCCCGGATTCAGGCGCACGGCGTGCGCGCCGGCGTCGATCGCCTTCAGCGCGAGCGTGTGGTTGAAGTGGATGTCGGCGATCACCGGGATCGGCGAGTCACGCACGATCGTCTTCAGCGCGTCGACGTCGTCGTCTCGCGGCACGGCGACGCGCACGATGTCGGCCCCCGCCTCGGCGACCTTGCGGATCTGGTCCATCGTGGCGGGAAGGTTCGCCGTCTCGGTCTTGGTCATCGTCTGCACGACGACCGGGGCGCCGCCCCCGATGGGGACGCCGCCGACGCTGATCTGGCGCTTGGAGGCCATGCCCTCAGTGTAGGGAAGGGCCTCGGACTGCCCGAACGCTCAGCCCGAGTACATCGACTCGATCTCGGACTCGTACTTCTCCGCGATCGGCTTGCGCTTGAGCTTCATCGTCGGCGTGAGCTCCTCGCCGCCGGGCTCCCAGTCGCCGGGGATGATCGTGAACTTCTTCACCTGCTCCACCCGCGCGAGCTTCGCGTTGGCGGCGTCGATCCCGTCCTGGACCGCCGCGATCATGCGCTCGTCGCGGGCCAGCGTCTCCGGTGAGTCCTCCTCGATCCCCTGCTGCTTTGCCCACTGGGGCGCAAAGTCGGCGTCGAGCACCACCAGGGCGGTGTTGTAGGACCGGCCATCGCCGATCGTGCACGCCTGCCCGATCAGCGGCGAGGCGGCCTTGACAGTGGACTCGATGTTCGCCGGCGACATGTTCTTCCCGGCCGCGTTGATGATCAGCTCCTTCTTGCGGTCGACGATCTTGAGGAAGCCGTCCTCGTCGATCTCGCCGATGTCGCCGGTGTGCAGCCACCCCTCGGAGTCGATCGTCTCGGCAGTCTTCTCGGGCTGGTTGCGGTAGCCGACCATGTTGCAGTCGCCGCGGACGAGCACCTCGCCGTCCTCGGCGAGCTCGATCTCGATCCCCGGCGCGGGCGGGCCGACCGTGCCGATCTTCACCTCTCCGGGGCGGTTGCAGGTGCCGGCGCCGCAGGTCTCCGACATGCCCCACAGCTCGGCCAGCTCGATCCCGATCGCGTGGAAGAACTCGAGCACCTCGGGCGGAGTCGGCGCCGCGCCCACGTTCACCGTGATGACCTCGTCGAGCCCGAGCTGTGCGCGCAGGGCGGAGAACATCGCAGCATCGGCCTTGGCCACCGTCTCGGCGAGGTCGTCTGGCACCGGCTCGCCGGCCTGGTCGAGGCGGACCTTCTGCCGGGCGGCCTCCAGGAGCTGCTCGGCCTCCTCGCGCTGCTCGTCGGGCTGGCTCGCCAGCATCGTCTCGAGGCCGGCCTTGAGCTTCTCCCAGATGCGCGGGACGGCGAAGAACCAGGTCGGGCGCACGGCGGGGAGGTACTCCATGATCTCGCGCGGGTTCTCGCAACAGGTGACGGTCCCGCCGAACGCGATCGGGATGTAGTGGTGGGCATTGCGCTCGGCGATGTGAGCCGAGGGCAGCCATGAGATGACCTTGAAGCCGTCCTCGGGGAGCTTCAGGATCTCCTCCACCGACTGCACGACGGACAGCAGGTTGTGATGCGAGAGCTGGACTCCCTTGGGGGGGCCGGTGGTCCCCGACGTGTAGATCAGCGTGAGGATGTCGTCGGGCTGGACCGCGCGCCACGCCGCCTCGGCATCGAAGTCGGGGTCGGCGCCCTCCACCTCGGTGAGCCCGATCACGCCATCGGGCGCCTCGCCGTCGACGACGATCACGTGCTCGAGGTCGGGCAGGTCCTTGCGTGCCTCGAGCATCGGCTCCAGGAACGCCTGCTCGACGATCGCCAGGCGGGCGCTCGCGTCGGAGACGAGGTACTGGATCTGGTCGGGCGTGTAGGTCGGGTAGATCGAGAACGGCGTCGCGCCCAGCGTCATCACAGCGAGGTCGGAGAGGTGGAACTCCGGCCGGTTGGAGAACATCAGCGCGACGGTGTCCCCCCGGCTCACGCCGAGCCCGGCCAGTCCGCCGGCGAGCGCGTCGACGCGCTCGCGCAGCTGCCCCCAGGTGATCGAGACCGAGTCGTCGCGCGTGCGCAGCGCCACCCGGTCGGGTGCCTGGTCGGCCGTGCGGCGGAACGCCTCCGCCATCGTGGATGCGTCGATCGCCCGCTCGTGTCCTGCCCGCGTCGCGGTGCCGCCTTCCATCTCAGCTCTCCCTCGGTAGCTTCGCCCTGCGGGGAACGCTACCGCAGCCGGATGGTCGCTAGCGGGGCCCGAAGCCCTCGCCGCGCAGGCGGTCGATGTCGTTGGTCAGCCCGATGAAGAAGAGCATCATCACCAGCATGAACCCGATCACGCTGGAGCGCTCGAGCACCGAGAACGGAATCGCCTTGCCGCGGACCTTCTCGGCGAGCGCCCAGAAGATGTGGCCGCCGTCCAGCGGCAGGAACGGGAACAGGTTCACGATCGCCAGCGACATCGAGATGATCGCCAGCACGAAGAGGGCCTGCGGGGTGTCGTACCGGATGCGCTGGCGCAGCGTCTCGCCGGTCCCCACCACCCCCGAGATCTGCTTTCGCTGCTCGGCGTCGAAGATCCGCGCCATCGCCGACACGGTGCCCGACGTGATCAGCCACATCCGGTCCAGCGAGATCGTCGCCGCGCGCCCGGGCCCGGCGTCGCGGGACTCGATCGCGAAGGCGAAGCCGATCCGGCTGCGCGCGGCCTGCGCGTCGTAGCGCGGGCGGATCGTGAACGACAGCCGCCGGCCGCCGCGCTCCACGACGATGCGCGCGGGAGTCGCCGCGAGGCAGCCGTCGACGGGCTTGCCCGCACAGCGGTGGCTGGCGATCTGCCGGCGGATCTGCTCCGGGCCGCCGCCGCGCCCGTCGACGGACACGAGCTTGTCGCCCGGGCGCAGCACCGAGGCGGCGGGCGGGCGCAGGTTCTCGCGATCGATCCGGTCGGTCGCCTCGCTCGTCCCCTGCGAGAGGAACAGCACCCACAGGATCGCGAACGCGAGGACGATGTTCACGACCGGTCCCGCGGCGATCACGACGATCCGCTTCCACACCGCCTGGCGGTAGTAGGCGCGGTGCTCGACCTCCGGGTCGAGCTCCTCGTCGGGGTTCATCCCGGTGATCTTCACGTAGCCTCCGAGCGGGATCGCCCCGATTCCGTACTCGGTCTCCCCGCGGCGCACCTTGGCGAGGATCGGCGGGAAGAACAGGGCGAAGCGCTCGACGCGCATGCCCACCGCCTTGGCGGCGGCGAAGTGGCCGAATTCGTGCAGCACGATCAGCGCCGCGAAGCCGGCGAAGGTGAGCAGCCAGCTCATGCGCTCAGGGCGGCCTCGACGCGGCGCCCGGCGGCCTCGCGGGCCTCGCCGTCGGCGGCGGTGAGCGTGTCGAAGGAGTGGATGCGCGAAGCGCCCAGCTCGTCGAGCGTGGCCTCGATCACGTCTGCGATCCCGGTGAAGCCCAGACGGCCTCCCAGGAACGCGCTCACCGCGACCTCGTTGGCGGCGTTGAGCGTGCACGTCGCCGTGCCGCCGGCCTGCGCCGCCTCGCGGGCGAGGCGCAGGCAGGGAAAGGCGTCGACGTTGACCGCCTCGAAGGTCAGCGAGCCCAGCTCGACGAGGTCGAGCGTCGCGACCGGGACGTCGACGCGCTCGGGATGGTGCAGCGCGTAGGAGATCGGGACGCGCATGTCCGGGTAGCCGAGATGGGCCAGCGTCGCCCCGTCGCACAGGTTAACGAGGCTGTGGACGATCGACTGCGGGTGCACCACGACGTCGATGCGGTCATAGGGAGTGCCGAACAGGTGGTGGGCCTCGATCAGCTCGAGCCCCTTGTTCATCAGCGTCGCGGAGTCGATGCTGATCTTGCCGCCCATGTCCCAGGTCGGGTGCGCGAGCGCCTCCTCGACGGTGACGTGCTCGAGCTCCTCGCGCGAGCGCCCGCGGAACGGCCCCCCGGAGGCGGTGAGCACGAGTCGCTCGACGGTGCCCGGCGGCTCGGCGGCGACCAGCTGGTGCAGCGCGGAGTGCTCGGAGTCCACGGGGACGATCTGGGCGCCCGTGGCCTCAGCGAGCGCCGTCACGAGCTCGCCGCCCACGACGAGCGACTCCTTGTTGGCCAGCGCGACGTCGATCCCCTCGCCCAGCGCCGCGACCGTCGGTGCCAGCCCGGCCGCGCCAACGACGGCATTGAGCACGAGGTCCGCGCCGGACTCGACCACCAGCCCGACGAGGCCGTCTGCGCCGGAGAGCACCTCTCCCCCGGTCCACGCCTCCGCTGCGCGGGCGGCGGCGTCGGGATCGGTGAGGGCGACGCGCGACACGCCCCGGGCGCGGGCCTGATCGAGCAGCGGCTCCCATGAGCCCTGGGCCGCGAGTCCAACCAGCTGCAGCTCGTCGGAGCGGTCGATGACGTCGAGCGCCTGGGTCCCGACGGACCCGGTGGAGCCCGCTATGAGCACGCGGCGCATGCCGCGATTCTAGGTGGCGCGCTTCAGCGGCCGGTAAGGCAGCGGCGTACTCGCAGACCGGATTTCGCCTGACGGATACCGATAGGGTCGGCACGACCCCGAAGACCAAGGACCTCGCCATGAGCATAGTTGTGCGTTTCACCCCGCCAATCTGACCGCCGAGAAGTACGACGAAAAGCCATCCGAAGGTCGAGGAGGCCGGCTTTCCGCCGGACGGGCTCGACTACCACGTCTGCTTCGGTTCGCCCGGGGACCTCAGGGTCAGCGAGATCTGGGACTCCCACGAGCAGTTCGAGGCGTGGGCAGAGAAGCTCATGCCGGTGCTGGCGGAATCCGGGATCGAAGTTCTCCGGCGAGCCCGAGGTGTTCGAGGTGCACAACCTCGTGAAGCGCTAGCTAGAGCAGCGCCGCCCAGACGTAGTAGCCGACCGGGACGGTGAAGAGGACCGCGTCGAGCCGGTCCAGCGCCCCGCCATGGGCGCCGAACAGACGCCCTGTGTCCTTTGCACCCGCCTCGCGCTTGACGAGCGACTCGAAGAGGTCCCCGATCGGGGCCGACAGCGCCACGCCGACTCCCAGCAGCAGCGCCTCGGGACCGCCCAGCCAGTCCTGGTAGGTCCCGGCGAACCAGACCGCCAGGACGGCGATCACCATGCCGATCCCCAGCCCCTCGACGGTCTTGTTCGGGGAGATCCGCGTGGCAAGCGGGCGCTCTCCGAACGTCCTCCCGCCCAGGTAGGCGCCGGTGTCGCCGATGAAGGTCCCGACCAGCACGTCGACGAGGATCCCGCCGCCATGGGGCAGCTCGCGCAGCAGCACGGCGTGCGCCAGCGCGAAGCCGATCCACCACACCGCGAACAGCGTGGCCGCCATCCCTAGCGTCGCGCCCGACCGCCGGGGCTGGGCGAGCGCGAGTCCGAACAGCACGGGGACCAGCGCCGCCTGTGCCAGGACGAGCTGGAACTGGTCTCCGTAGAGGGCGGCGAGGACGAGCGCCGTGAGGCCGATGAAGCCGGCCAGCTTGACCGGCCGCACGCTGTCGAGCATCTCGAAGAGCTCGTGCAGGCAGACGAAGCCGAGGGCAAGGATCCCCAGCGCGAAGATCAGGCCGCCCTGGGAGACGATGAAGATCGCGAAGACAATGGCGGGGAACGCGGCGGCAAGGCGTGCGCCGAAGTCGGAGCCGCGGTTGCGCGCGCCGCGGCGCCGCGCGCGGCGCTGGCTGGGCGGCCGCGACGGCCGGCGCCCGCGGCCCGAGGAGGCCATCAGCGCCCGCCGAAGCGCCGGCGCCGCGCGACGTACTCGTCCAGCGAGGCCTCCAGCGCCGCGCGGTCGAAGTCGGGCCACAGCTCGTCGCGGAACACGAGCTCGGAGTAGGCGGCCTGCCACATCAGGTAGTTGGACAGCCGCTGCTCGCCGCTGGTGCGGATGATCAGCTCCGGATCGTGCATGTCGGGTGCGTAGAGATGACGGCGGAATTCCTCCTCGGTGTCACCGGAGAAGGTTCGCGCCGCATCGACGATCTCCGCCCGCCCGCCGTAGTTGAACGCGACGAACAGCGTGATCCGATCGTTGCCGGCCGTGGTCTCCTCGGCCCACTCCATCCGGCGCACGAGCTCGTCGGAGATGCCGCCGCGCCGGCCGATGAACCGCATCCTGACGCCCTCAGCGTGCAGCTCGGGCGTCTCGGCGTCGATGCGCTCGGCGAACATCGTCATCAGCGCATCCACCTCCTCGCGCGGGCGCGACCAGTTCTCCGTCGAGAAGGAGTAGACGGTGAGCTCGCGGATGCCCAGCTGTGCCGCGTCTCGCAGGCGTGCCTTCACGGTGTCCGCGCCGGCGCGGTGTCCCTCGATCACCGGCAGGCCGCGTTGCTGGGCCCAGCGGCCGTTGCCGTCGGTGATGATGGCGACGTGGTGGGGGCGGTCGGCGGTTGCGGGCATGGTGTGACGCTCGCATCCTTGCGAACCGTCGCGTGGCTCGCGTCTGGGCGCTGGCCCTCGCCGCTTCCGCGCTGCCAGTCGGGCGTCGTTCGGACTGCCGTTGCTTCGCCCTCGCAAACGGCGAGGGCTGCGCTGGACTTGGCCGGATGTGACCGGGAGGCTTCGCCTCCCTCCCGCCCTCACAACTGCGCCCCCGCAAACAGCGGGGGCTCCGTCGTTCGGGCACGTTAGACCTCGAGGATCTCCGCTTCCTTGCCCTTCATGAGGGCGTCCAGCTCGCCGATCTTGCCGTCGGTGAGCTTCTGGAGCTCGCCCTCCGCGCGATGCTCGTCGTCGGAGCCGACGTCGCCCTCGCCCTTGAGCTCGCGCAGGTCGTGCATCACGTCGCGACGGACGTTGCGTACCGCAACGCGCCCCTCCTCGGCGATCGAGTGCACGACCTTGACGAGCTGCTTGCGCCGCTCCTCCGTCAGCTCCGGGATCGCCAGTCGGATGACCGTGCCGTCGCTGTTGGGCGTCAATCCGACGTCCGACTCCAGGATCGCCTTCTCGATCGACTTGATCGAGGACTTGTCGTAGGGCTGGACCGTCAGCAGGCGCCCCTCCGAGGCGGAGATGGTCGCCAGCTGCTTGAGCGGCGTCTGGGTGCCGTAGTAGTCGACGTTGATCCGATCCAGCAGCGCCGGGCTCGCGCGACCCGTCCGCACGCTCCCGAACTCGTGCCGGATCGCCTCGACGGACTTCTCCATGCGCTCCCGCGCGTCCTGCAGCAGATCGTCGATCACGTCGAAACCAGGGTCCCCACTCGCTCGCCGCAAACTATCCGATCGATGTTGGCCTCGTCGTCCATGTTGAACACGTAGATCGGGAGCCGGTTCTCCATGCAGAGCGTGAGCGCGGTGGCATCCATCACCCGCAGGCGCCGCTGGATCGCATCCATGTGGGTGATGTCGGCGAGGAATTCCGCGGTGGGATCGAGCGCCGGGTCCGCCGAGAAGACGCCCTCGACGCCGTTCTTGGCCATCAGGATCGCCTCGGCGTGGATCTCCGACGCGCGCAGCGCGGCGGCGGTGTCGGTGGTGAAGAACGGGTTGCCGGTGCCCGCGGCGAAGATCACCACTCGGCCCTTCTCGAGGTGGCGCATCGCGCGGCGGCGGATGTAGGCCTCGGCCACCTCCGGGATCGGGATCGCCGACTGGACGCGCGTGTCGACCTCCTCGTTCTCCAGGGCGTCCTGAAGCGCCAGCGCGTTGAGCACCGTCGCCAGCATCCCCATGTAGTCCGCGGTCGCCCGGTCCATCCCCTCGGCCGCCGCCGCCATTCCCCGGTAGATGTTCCCGGCGCCGACGACGATCGCCACCTCGACCCCTCGCCCGCGCACGTGACCGACCTGGTGGGCGATCGCGCGCAGCCGGCCCGGGTCGGTGCCGTAGGGCAGGTCGCCCATCAGGGCCTCGCCGGAGAGCTTGAGCAGGATGCGGCCGAAGGCCGGCTCGGACCCCATCGGCGCGCCCTCCACCGGTGCTACTCCTCTCCGACCGCGAAGCGCGCGAAGCGCCGCAGGACCACGTTCTCGCCAGTGTTGGCGGCGAGCTGCGCGCGGAGCTCCTCGATGGTCTTGCCCTCGTAGCGGTCCGCGTTCACGTGCGGCTGGTGGAGCAGGACGACCTCCTCGAGCCACTTGCGCAGCTTGCCCTCGGCGATCCGCGGACGGACGTTCTCCGGCTTGTCGGCGGCCTGCTCCTCAAAGATCCGCAGCTCGCGGTGGCGCGCCTCGTCGGGAACCTCGTCCTCGGAGACGTAGAGCGGGGCGGCCGCGGCGACGTGCAGTGCGACCTCGCGCGCAAACGTGACGAAGTCCTCGTTGCGAGCGACGAAGTCGGTCTCGCAGTCCACCTCGACGATCACTCCCACCTTGCCGTTTGCGTGGATGTAGCTCTGCACGGTGCCCTCCGACGCCGAGCGCTCGCCCCGCTTGGCGGCGGCGGCCTGGCCCTTGACGCGCAGGATCTCCACGGCCTTCTCCACGTCTCCGGCGGCCTCGCTGAGCGCCGCCTTGCAATCCATCATCCCAGCGCCCGTGCGGTCGCGCAGCGCCTTCACGTCCGCCGCCCGGATGTCGGGGCTCACGCGGACCCGCCCTCGGCGGGCGCGGCCGGTGCGGCGGGCGCGGCCGGTGCGGCGGGTGCCGCCTCCGC
>Ga0208612_1000088_pt1 | contig 57679 bp, 53 predicted proteins | sample AntDryMetagUQ889_FD_188089 | JGI IMG/M metagenome (GOLD analysis project Ga0208612, IMG submission 188089) | Polar desert microbial communities from Antarctic Dry Valleys - UQ889 (SPAdes) | ecosystem: Environmental > Terrestrial > Soil > Desert | place: Antarctic Dry Valleys | collected 2008-12-31 | reverse complement strand
AGTCGGGAGCGAAGCGACCCTTCAGGGATCTTCGCGCGCCGGGAGTCCGCGTCTGCGGATTCCCGGCCTGCGCAGACAAGGAGTCGGGAGCGAAGCGACGCTTCAGGGATCTTCGCGCGCCGGGAGTCCGCGTCTGCGGATTCCCGGCCTGCGCAGACAAGCTAGCCCGTGGGCGAGGTCTTCCACGCGATCGGCGTCTTCTTCGGCCAGCTCGCCTCCGTCGAGTTCGGCCCGTTGCTGCTCGCGATCGCCTGTCATCTACTGAAGACGGTCTGCACGAGCCGCGCGTGGCAGAACACGATCATGGCCGCCTATCCCGGGGAGCCCGTGCCGTGGCGGACGATCTACGGCTCCTACATCGCCGGCGTCGGCGTCAACGCCGTGGTGCCGGCCCGAGGCGGGGACGCCGTCAAGCTCTTCCTGGCACACCGGGCCGTGCCAGGTGCCACCTACACGACGCTGGCGGCGACCCTCCTCGTTCTGTCGATCTTCGACACCGCCCTCGCCGGCCTCCTCTTCGCCTGGGCGCTCACGCAGGGCGCGCTGCCTGGCTTGAGCCTGCTGCCGAGCCTGCCGGGCTTCGACTTCGGTTTCGTCGCCTCGAACCCCGAGCTCTCGCTCGTGCTCCTCGTCGTGCTCGTGATCCTGGGGACGATCGGCGGGGTGTCGCTGCGCTTCCGCTGGGGCAGGTTCAAGCACCGCGTCGGGCAGGGGCTCCTCGTGCTGGGGGACCGGCCCCGTTACCTCCGATCGGTGGCGGCGTGGCAGGCGGCCGACTGGACGCTGCGGTTCGTCACGATCTGGTTCCTCCTCGCCGCCTTCGGCATCGACCAGTCGATCCGAAACGTCCTGCTCGTTCAGGTGACTCAGAGTCTCGCCACACTCGTGCCGATCTCGCCGGGCGGGATCGGCACGGAGCAGGCCTTCATCGTCTTCGTCTTCCAGGGGACGATGGCCAAAGCGAAGCTGCTGGCGTTCTCCGTCGGGATGAAGCTGACGCTGGTGGCCGTGAACGTCACGGCCGGCTTCAGCGCGCTCTTCCTGATGCTCGGGCACCTTCGCTGGCGGGATGTCGCCGGGCAGAAGCGTCCCGCACCCGGGAGCTGACGAGGAAGGCAGCGCCTGCGAGCGCCGGCGCGGCCAACACGACGCCGGCGGCGCGCACGCTGACGAGATCGGCGATGAGACCGTCGAGGAGGCTCGCGAGCGGCCGGACACCGAGAAAGGCAATGCTCCAGAGCGCCATGATCCGACCCCGCTGGCCCTCTTCCACGCCGAGCTGCAGCCGGGTCGTCGCAGAGGTGTTCGAGGCGAGGTAGCCGAAGCCGGCGACGAAGAGGAACGCAAAGCCGAGCGGCAGCCAGGGAGCGAGCGAGAAGCCGACGATCCCGCCGCCGAGCAGCGTCAGCGTCACTGCCATGCGCGCCCGCGAGCCGGCGGCGCGGCCGGCAACGACAAGCGCAGCCGTCACTGCCCCCAGGCCGAACGCGCCGACGATGAAGCCCGCGACGGTGTCGCTGCGCCCGAAGGCCTCCGCAAACGCAGGCGCGAGCGTGTTGACCGGATCCGAGGCGTAGCCGACGGCGGCGACCACAAGGAGGTACGCCAGCAGCATCCTGTCGTCACGGACGAGGCGTAGGCTCTCGCGCAACTTCACCGACCTCGAGCGTTCCCGCGGACGCGGCCGCACTACGAGGAGCGCGACGACGAGCGCCAGGTACGAGCCTGAGTTGATCGCAAAGGCTGCCGGAATGCCGACGGTGACGACCGCCAGCGCGGCCAGCGCCGGACCGATCGCCCGTGCGAGGTTGAACGTCATCGAGTTGAGCGCCACCGCCGTCGGCAGGTCCTCCTCGCGAACGAGCCCGGCCACGAGCGCCGCCTGCGCAGGCGCGGCGAACGCGCTCGAGACCCCGAGGGCGAGCGTGAACCCGATCACGACCCATTCGTCCGCCTGGCCGGCGAACGCGAGGACGGCGAGCGTCGTCGAGAGCAGCGCCGCAGCGACCTCTGCGGCGATCAGCAGTCGGCGGCGGTCGAAGCGGTCGGCTGCTGTGCCCGCCCACGGCGAGAGCAGGAGGATCGCCGCGAACTGGGAGAAGTTGAGGACCCCGAGCAGGAGCTCCGACCCGGTCAGGCGGTAGACGAGGAGCGAGGCGGCGAGGTTGTGGAACCAGCTCCCGCTCGCGGACGCGGCGTTTCCCCAGAAGTAGGGACCGAAATCGCGCGACGAGAGGACGTGCCAGGCAGCACGCGGCCCCACCGAAGGCGCGCGACTCACGCCCGGCCGGTCTTGTGCAGCTGCGCGTAGATCTGGCGGGCGGTCTTCGCGGGCACGCCCGGCACGCCCTCGAGCTCCTCTTGGCTCGCGGCGAGCACGCTCTCGGCCGAGCCGAAGTGCTGCAGCAGCGCCCGCCGCCGCGCGGGGCCGACGCCCTCGAGGGTGTCGAAGATCGATTCGCGTGCTCGTGCAGAGCGCCGCTGCCGATGGAAGCCGAGCGCGAAGCGGTGCGCCTCGTCGCGGATGCGCTGCAGCAGCTGCAGCCCCGGGTTGTGGCGGTCGAGCATGATCGGCTGGGGCGAGCCGGGCACGTAGACCTCCTCGATCCGCTTCGCGAGCGCGATCACGGCGACACGCGGGAGGTCGTAGGCCTGCATCGCTGCGAGCGCAGCCGAGAGCTGACCCTTGCCACCGTCGATGACCACGAGGTTGGGCCGCGCGGCGAACCCCTCGTCATGCTCGTCCCCGGTGACGCCGAGCCGCGCGAATCGGCGCGAGATCACCTCGGCCATCGCGGCGAAGTCATCCTGCCCGTCGACCCCGCGCACGGCGAACTTGCGGTAATGCGCCTTTTTCGGCACCGCGTCCTGGAAGGCGACCATCGAGCCGACGATCTCCTGACCCTGGATGTTCGAGATGTCGTAGCACTCGATCCGGATCGGCAGGCTCTCGAGGTTGAGCGCCTCGCGCAACTCCTCGAGCGCCTCCACCCGCCGGAGGCGCTTCTGCTCCGCCACGGCGCCCTCCGAGTCGAGCGCGAGCCGCGCGTTCTGCGCTGCGAGCTCCGCTAGCCGCTTCTTCTCACCGCGTTCCGGGACGCGCACCTCCACCCGCGAGCCCCGCCGCTCCGTCAGAAACTGCTCGAGCGCCTCGAGGTCGCCGGCCTCCGGCGGCACGACGATCTGCGGCGGCACCGACGGGGCGTTCCCGTAGTACTCGAGGCAGAACGACTCGACGATCGTCGTCGGATCCTGACCCTCCACGTTCTCGAGGTGGAACGCGTGCCGGTCGACCATCTTGCCGCCACGGAGCGGGAAGACCTGGACCGCGGCTCTGTCGCCCTCGGTCGCGACGCCGATCACGTCGATCGAGCCGGTCTCGCGGCGGTCCGCCCCCTGTCGTTCGGCGAGGTTCTGGATCGCGAAGAGCCGGTTGCGGTAGCGCGCGGCGTCCTCGAACTGCTCCTCCTCAGCCGCCTCCCGCATCCGCTGCTCGAGCGCCCTCACGATCGGTCTCGTCTCGCCGGAGAGGAACTCGATCACCTCGTCGATCAGCTCGCCGTACCGCTCCGGCGTGATGTAGCCGACGCAGGGTGCGTGGCAGCGCTCGATGTGGTAGTCGAGGCACGGGATCCCGGAGTGGCGGCCCGGCTTCGGTCCCTCGCACGGCCGGAACTGGAACACGCGGTTGAGCACGTCGAGCGTCTCGCGCACCTTCTTGGCGTTCGCGTAGGGCCCGAAGTAGACGACGCCGCGGCGGTGGCGCTCGCGCGTGAACATGACCCGCGGATACTCGTCCTCGACCGTCACGGCGATGTAGGGGAACGACTTGTCGTCGCGCAGACGGACGTTGAACGGCGGCCGGTGCCGCTTGACGAGGTTCTGCTCCAGGTGGAGCGCCTCGACCTCGGTGCCGGTGACGATCACCTCCAGGTCGGCGATCCGCTCCACGAGCCGCGGGATCGACGTGCGGGTGTCTCCCCGGCCGGCCTGGAAGTACGACCGCACACGCGGCCGCAGCGACTTCGCCTTGCCCACGTAGAGCAGGTTGCCGCGGTCATCCCGGAACAGATAGACGCCCGGCCTCGCAGGCAGCCGCTTGAGCTTGTCCCGGACATCGGCCACGGCGGCTAGCGTAGCCAGGTGATCCCGGGTCGTCGGCTGAGCGTCTCGCTCCTCGCGTTCGTGCTGGCGCTGGCAGCGGGCTGCGGTGGCGACGAGGACAGCGCCATTCGCCCCCCGACGCACGCTGACACAGTTCCAACAACGCCACCACTCGCGACCACGCCACCGCTCGCGACCACCACGCCACCGCTCGCGACCACCACGCAACCGCGAGGCTCGACGACAGCACCGCCCCCATCCACCTCGACGCTGCCGCCGGCTCCACCGCTCGAGACCACGGAACCCGAGCCGCAGCCCCGGCCGCGGTCCGACACGCCGCTCGTCGTCGGCGCCGTCGACGACGCTGCCCGTCATCCGGGCCCCGTCCTGGGCCAGCTGGCGGAAGCGGGCTTCGGCGCGCTCGCGATCACGAGCTACTGGGATCCCGGCCGCACGCGCCCGACCCGCGCGGAGCTCGGCGTCCTGCGCGACGTCGCCCGGAGGGCGAGGGCGCGAGATCTTCGCCTCTTCCTCTCCGTCTTCCACCGCGGCTCGTCGACGACGCCGCTGACGCCGGCGGCGCGCGCGCAGTTTGCCGCCTACACCGCGGCGATCGTGCGCGAGCTGCCGGCGATCCGAGACGTGATCGTCGGCAACGAGCCGAACGTGAACCGCTTCTGGCAGCCGCAGTTCGAGCCCGACGGCAGGAGCGCCGCCGCTCCCGCCTACCTCGCGCTGCTCGCACAGGTCTACGACGCGGTGAAGGAGGTCGATACCGACGTCTTCATCTGGGGCGGGGCGCTCGGCCCCCGTGGCAGCGACCGTCCTGCCGGAGTCCGTCCGACACACTCTCCGGGAAGGTTCATTCGCGCGCTCGGCGCCGCGCTGCGCGCGAGTGGCCGCGCGCGGCCGGTGCTGGACGGCTTCGCCTACCACCCGTACCCGGAGACATCCAGCACGCCGCCCGACCTGCCGCACCCCAACCCGCGCTCGCGGACGATCGGGCTCGCGGATGACTCCCGGCTCAAGGAGCTGCTGCGCGAGGCGTTCGGACGCGAGCTGCCGATCCTCTACAGCGAGTTGGGCGTCGAGACCGTGATCCCAGCGGCAAAGGCTCGGCTGTACCAGGGGATGGAGCCGGCGCAGCCGGTCGACGAGGCGAGTCAGGCGGACTTCTACCGCCGTGCGCTCGAGTTGGCCGCATGCCAGAACGGTATCGTCGGGATGCTGCTCTTCCACTCCCACGACGAGCCCTCCCTGATCGGCTTCCAGTCGGGCGTCTATTACGTGGACGGGACACCGAAGTCGAGCCTACCCGCCGTACGCGACGCAATCCTGGCGGCGCGTGCCGGCTGCGTACGATAGGACGGTGAGCACGGACCAGACGGGGCAGTACGTCGCGTACACCTTCTACCGGGTCGACCCGGCGTGGCGGCGCCTTCCGGTGGAGGAGCGCGCTGCCGGCAAGGATTCGTTCGCCGAGGTCGTCGAGGCCTGGTCGGAGCGTCTGGAGGTGCGAGCGTACGCAACGGCCGGTGTCCGGCCGGACTGCGACTTCTTCCTCTGGAAGATCACGGAGCGTTACGCCGATCTCGGCGAGCTCGGGACCGCCCTCAATGGGACGCCGCTCGCCGGTTGGCTCGAGACGCCCTACTCCTACCTCGCCACGACGAAGGCGTCGCAGTACAGCCAGGCACGCCGCGCGCGCAAGATCGTCCCGCGCGGGCACCCGTACCTCGTCGTCTACCCGTTTGTGAAGACGCGGCCCTGGTACGCACTCCCGCTCGAGGATCGCCAGCGCGCGATGGACGAGCACATCGCGATCGGCGCCCGCTTTGCCTCGATCCAGAACCACACGACCTACTCCTTCGGCATCGACGACCAGGAGTTCATGACCGCCTTCGAGTGCGAGGAGCCCGCCGACTTCATGCACCTGATGCTGACGCTGCGCGAGAGCGAGGCGTCGCGCTACACCGAGCGGGACACCCCGATCTTCGTCGGGCAGGCAATGGAGATCCGCGCAGCGCTCGACGCGCTCGACGGCGCCGCCAGCCGCGTCGCGACGTAGGAGAGTTTCGGTGTCTGTTGCTGAGACGCAGTTTGCTGCGCTCCTCGACCACGCCCATAGCGACCCGAACGTCGTCGGACTCTTGCTCGCTGGCTCGCGCGGCAAGGCTGCCTATGTCACGCCGGAGTCAGACTATGACGCGTACGTGATCCTCCGTGAAGCTCACCTGCTCGACGAGTACGCCGAGAGGTTCCTCTCCGCCCACGGGGATCCGGTGGAGTACATCTTGGTCTCGCTGGAGAGCTTCCGTGCCCACGCACTACCAGGCACGACTTCACGTCGGAACGCCTACACATTCGCGCACATCGATCCGCTCGTCGACAAGCTCGACGGCGAGATCGCACGCATCACCGCCGCCAAGACCATCCCCGGTCCAGAAGATGCACGGGAATTCCTCGACGGTTACATCAATCAGTACTACCGCTCGAAGAAGAACCTCGCCGGGGGGCGAGCGTTGGAGGGCAAGCTGGATGCAGGCGAATCGATCGTGTGGTTTCTCGACTTTCTGTTTGCGGCGCACGATCGCGTCCGTCCATTCAACAAGTGGCTCCGCTGGAAGCTTCAGCACCACCCCCTCGACGAGCCGTGGCGAGAGGGGCTCCTCATCCGGATCGAGGCAATCGTCTCGACCGGCAGCGTGGACGACCAGCGCAGCCTCTTCCGGGACGCAGAAGCCCTCGCTCGAACCCGTGGACTGCGTGACGTCGTCGACTCGTGGGGACCGGACGTCGCATTCCTGCGTCTGTGAAGAGGAACGCCGCCCTCTAGCTGTAGCGGTGCTCGTCGCGCCAGATGCGCACTGCGGCGTACGCGCACGCGCCGAGGACGAGGAAGAACGCCAGCGCGTCACGACCCGACGGCCGCAGTCCGACAAACGCCCCGACGTCGACGACCGCCAGGATGACCGCCGCGTAGAAGACCCTGCGGCTCCGCTCTCCCCAGCTCTCGATGTCGCTACGCCGCTCGCGCCACATCAGGAAGAGGAAGAAGGCGACGGCGAGGAAGAACGCGATCCGGAGCAGGCCGCCCACGGTGGCGAGCACCTCCTCGAGCGAGAGGACGACCACCACGCCTGCGATCAGCGCGATGATCAGGAACCCGCGCAGGGTCGCGTTCATCCCGGTGAAGAAGCGCTTGATCGCGTTCATGATCCGGTCATGAATGCTCGCACGGCGAGCGCGGCGGCGAGCGCGCACATGGCGGCGAACCACGCCAGCCGCTTCGGGCCGGCGGCGGGGGCATAGATCCAGGGCGCCAGGACAGCGCCGAGGGAGAGCGAGCCGTAGACGTAGTGGAGGCCGTCTGTCGTGCGGCGGTCGTCCGAGAGCAACAGCAGCCCCAGGCCGACCTGCGCGACGAGCAGCGTCTGAGCGAGCGCGAGCAGATTCGCGACGATCCGTCCGGCACCGCGCCGGCGCCAGTAGACGAGCCCGCCGACGAGCGCCGCGAGTGCCGGCACCGCGACCACGAGGACGGCGAGGGTCGCGTGCGCCGATAGCATCGCCAAACCCTAGATGAGGAGAATCAGTGATCGAAGAAGGACAGCCCGCACCCGAGTTCGAGCTGCAGAGCGACGACGGCTCGACGATCAGGCTCGCGTCGCTGCGCGGCACACCGGTCGTCCTCTACTTCTATCCCAAGGACGACACGCCCGGCTGCACGGTTCAGGCCTGCGGGATCCGGGACGCGTGGGAAGACTTCGAGCGGGTCGGCGCTCGTGTACTCGGCATCAGCCCTGACGACGAAGCCTCCCACGTCGCGTTCAAGGAAAAGAACGCGCTGCCTTTCACCCTGCTCGCCGACCCCGAGCACGAGACCGCCGAGGCGTACGGCGCCTGGGTCGAGAAGACCATGGGCGAGCGCACCTACATGGGCGTCGAGCGCTCGACCTTCGTCATCGACGCAGACGGGAAGATCGCGAAGGTCATGCGCAAGGTGCAGCCGGACACGCATGCCGAAGAGGTGCTGGCCGCGCTGCGGGACTGACGCACGTCAGTCCCGCAGCCCTACGTAGGTATCGCCGCCGGCCGCCGCGACGCGCCTCGCACGGCGGCGACCGACCTCACGACGACCCCGCCTGCTGCAAGGAGCAGCAAGGCGAAGATCACCAACGTCCAGACGAGCGTGCGCTTGAGCTTTCGCCTGTTCATCCGCGGCTAAGACGTCACAGCGACGGCGTCGGGGGTGGGAACGTAAGTCGTCGTGTACCCGAGGGCCCGGCCGAGCGGCGCCCCGAGCGCGAGACCGACCCGCTGGAGGATCGCCGGCGGGAAGGGCAGCCGGACCGTGTCGAAGTGCGCGTTCGCGATCACCGCAAGGCGAAGAAGGTTCGGCATGCCCTTGCGGTTCGTCTTGCCGTCGGCGGCGAGCGCGAACATCGTCTCGAGCAGCTGCTCGAACTGGAGTGCGGGCCGCACCTCGCAGACGAAGTGCGCCTGCTCGTCACCGGCGTTCCAGAACTTGTGCCGCTCTCCCGCCGGAACGGTCAGGCGCTGGCCCGGGCCGGCGACGAGCTTCTTGCGCCCTACCCGGAAACCGATGGTCCCGCGCAGGACCTGGAAGCGCTCTTCCTGGTAGGGATGGACGTGCGCGGCTGCGACGAACCCGTTCGGCTCGACGAAGGTCTCGATCACGACGGCCTCCCCGTTGGTCTCGCGCGACGTCTTGCGGAAGACGATCCGCTCCCCGGTGACGGGATTCTCGATCATGTCGCCTGCTCGAATCACTTTCGCTCCTCTCGTTGGGTGACCCGAACGATCGGAGGTCGCGCTTACGCCACGCTTACGGCACGCTTACCCGATGAGCTCGCAGCAGCACGCCGAGGGATGCGAGTTCAGGCTCCTCGGCCCGCTCGAGATCGTGCGGAACGGCCGCGCGCTCAGGATCGGGGGGCGCAGGGAGCGCGCACTGCTCGCGCTCCTTGTGCTCCACGCCAACGAGGTCGTCCCACGCGAGCGCCTGATCGATGGGCTGTGGGGAGAGCAGCCCCCGGAGACTGCCGCGAACGCGATGCAGGTGGCCGTGCACGCCCTCCGCAAGCTCCTGGATCGCGAGCGGATCGGCACACGCGGCACCGGCTACGTGCTTCGCGTCGACCCAGGCGAGTGCGACCTCGAGCGTTTCCAATCGTTGGTCGAGCAGGCGCGACGAGAGCCGACGGCCACGGCGGCCGCGACACTCCGCGAGGCGCTCGCGCTCTGGCGCGGGCCTCCGCTTGCCGACCTCGTCGAGGTCCCGTTCGCGCGCACCGAGATCGAGCGGCTGGAGGAGCTGCGCCTGGCGGCGCTCGAGCGGCGAATCGAGGTCGATCTCGCGCTTGGCCGGCACGCCGCGCTCGTTCCCGAGGTCGAAGCGCTCGTCGCGCGACACCCGTTCCGCGAGCTGCTACGCCGCGAGCTCATGCTCGCGCTCTATCGCTCAGGGCGCCAAGCGGAAGCGCTCGAGGCGTATCAGCAAGCCCGCCGTACGTTCGTCGACGAGCTCGGAATCGAGCCGGTCGCCGAGCTGCAGGAGCTGGAGCGGGCGATCCTGCGCCAGGACCCCACGCTCGCCCTGCCGATCCAGCGCGCGAAAACCAATGTCCCGGCGCCGCTCACGCCGCTCATCGGTCGGCAGCTCGAGCTCGCCGCCGTCACCGCCCTCCTGCGTGGTCGCGACGTACGCCTGCTGACGCTGACCGGGCCGGGTGGCACGGGCAAGACCCGACTCTCCGTCGAGAGCGCTGCCGGGCTCCTGCCCGACTTCCATGACGGCGTCTTCTTCGTCGACCTGGCCCCGGTTCGAGATGAGGATCTCGTCGCGCCCGAGATCCTCGGCGCGCTCGGGGCGGAGGAACAGCCCGGGCGTCCGACCGTCGAGACGCTGAAGGACGCCCTGCGGGAAAAGGAGCTCCTCCTGGTCCTCGACAACTTCGAGCACGTGACCGAGGCCGGCCCGCTGGTGACTGCGCTGCTCGCAGCCGCACCGAGGCTCAAGGCTCTCGTCACGAGCCGGGCGCCGCTCCACGTCTCGGGGGAGCACGACTACCCGGTGCCGCCGTTGCCGCTGCCCGACCTCGAGCGCGACGACGTCGAGACGCTCACGAGGAACGAGGCGGTGCAGCTCTTCGTCGCCCGTGCTCGGGCGGTTGCCCGCGGGTTCGACCCCGAGGCTGTGAACGCGCAGGTGATCGCTGCGATCTGTGTGGCGCTGGACGGGCTCCCGCTCGCGATCGAGCTCGCGGCGGCGAGAACCAGGGTGCTCGCGCCTGAAGCGATGCTCGAGCACCTGGAGAGCCGGCTGGATCTGCTGACTGCCGGCCCGCGGGACGCACCGGCACGGCAGCGGACGCTGCGGGCGACCCTCGACTGGAGCTTCGAGCTCCTCGACGAAGGCGAGCAAGGGCTCTTTGCCAGGCTCCCGGTCTTCTCCGGACGCTTCACGCTCGAGGCGACCGAAGCTGTCTGCGGCGCGACCATCGACACACTTTCCTCGCTCGTCGACAAGAGCCTGCTACGACGCGACGACACGGGTGACGGTGAGCCGCGGTTTCGGCTGCTCGAGACGATCCGCGAGTACGCCCTCGAACTCCTGCACAGAACCGGTGAGGCCGAGCCGCTGCGACGCCGCCACGCAGAGCACTACCTCGAGCTCGTCGAACGGGCGGCGGGAAGACTGCGAGCCGGGGAGGCGAGCTCGCAGGTCTACACGGAGCTCGAGTCCGACCTCGACAACCTCCGGGCAGCTCTCCGCTGGGCAGAGGCCGCCGGCGCCTCCGAGCTGTTGCTCCAGATCGCAGGACGGCTCAAGCTGTTCTGGCGGGTGCGCGGCCACCTCGACGAAGGGCGCCGCTGGTTGGAGAGCGCGCTCGCGCACGCCGGCTCCGAGGCGACGCCCGGCCAGGCGACGGCGCTGGAAGCGGCCGGCGCGCTTGCCCAGCGAAGCGGAGACTACTCGTCTGCGAAGGCCTTCTGGCAGCGGGGCCTCGACGTCTGGCGCATCCTCGGCGACGAGCAGGGAGTCGCTCGCTGTCTCGGCGATCTCGGGAGCGTGTTCGACCTCGAGGGCGACGTTCAGCGCGCAATCTCGCTCTACGAGGAGAGCGCAAAGCTCTGCCGGAGGCTCGGGCTCGACTACGAGCTCGGAACTGTCGTCTCGAACCTCGGCGACTGCCTCATGAGCCAGCGCAAGCTCGAGGAAGCGGCAAGGCTCTTCGAGGAGGCCGTGCAGCTCTGTCGCGCGTCGGGGCGTGAAGAGCAGCTCGTGATCTCGCTGTTCAACCTCGGTCGAGTCTCAACCCTCCAAGACAGGTACGAAGAAGCGGCCCAACTGTTCGAGCACGCGCTTGCGACCGCTCGGGAGCTCGAGTACCGAGAGATGATCGCCTACTGCCTGAAGGGCATCGGCGAAGTCCTCGCTGCCCGCGGCGAGGCGGAGCCGGCGGCAAGGTTGTTCGGCGTCTCCGATCGCCTCTTCACCGAGCTCGGCGCGCACGTCGAGGCGATCGAGCGAGAGACCTACGACCGCACCGTCGAGCACTTGAAGGCGGTGCTCGGCGACGACGCCTATGCCGCAGCGCATTCCGAAGGGTGGGCGCTGCCGGTCGGGCAGGCGGTGGTCTCCGCGCGTGACGCCGTCCCGGCCGTCGCCGGATCCGAACGCGCACGGCGGCGGCGCTGAGGCGCGGCGCGGCCACACTGGTGGCGGCTACACTGGGGCGCGCGCGGATGTGGCGGAATTGGTAGACGCGCACGGTTCAGGTCCGTGTGCCCTTTGGGGCGTGGAGGTTCAAGTCCTCTCATCCGCATAGCCCGATCGCGTTAACGTCATCTTCACGCGCCGGGGATAGGGTGCGGCCGTGCTGCGGGGTCTGGTGGTGCTTCTCTTTGCGTCGGCTGCGGCCTTTACCGGAGTGGCCGATGCTCGGCCGGATCCAGCGGCGGGCCCGCTCGTCGAGGTGGTCGTCAGCCTGTCCCAGCGGCCGCTCGGAGCCACCCGGTGGCTGGCCGGAAGCGATCTGCAGGCGCGGGCGATGGTGGCAGACCAGCGGCGTGTCGAGCAGCGAATCACGGAGACGCTCCCGCAAGCCCTGATTCGCTGGCGCTACCGCGTCGTTGCGAACGGCTTCGCGCTCGTCCTCCCGCAGAGCCAGGTCGCGCGCCTCGCCGCCGTGCCTGGCATCGCGCGGATCTACCCGAGCGTCCGCTACACACCCCGCCTCGACCGGAGCCCCCAGCAGATCGGCGCTCCCGCCCTCTGGCAGCCTGGGCTGACGAACGCGGGCGAGGGCATGAAGATCGCGATCATCGACGAGGGGATCGACCAGACCCACCCGTTCTTCAACCCGCGGGGATACACCATGCCCGCGGGCTACCCCAAGGGACAACGGGCATACACGACGGCGAAAGTGATCGTCGCCCGCGCCTTCCCCCCGGCCCGGCCGACCTGGAAGCACGCCTCGAAGCCGTTCGACCCGGTGTTCTCCTCCCACGGCACCCATGTCGCCGGCATCGCAGCCGGCAACGCGAACACCCTCGCGAATGGTGCACGGATCTCCGGGGTCGCCCCGCGGGCCTACCTCGGCAACTACAAGGCGCTGACGATCCCGACCGACGCCGACGTCGGGCTCGACGGAAACTCGCCCGAGCTCGTCGCCGCGATCGAAGCCGCCGTCAAGGATGGCATGAACGTGATCAACCTCTCCCTCGGCGAGCCGGAAATCGAGCCGAGACGCGACATCGTCGCGGCGGCGCTCTCCGCTGCGACGCGCGCCGGCGTGGTGGCGGTCGTCGCGGCCGGAAACGACTACGCGGAGTTCGGCCGGGGCTCGGTCTCATCTCCTGGCTCCGCACCCGAGGCGGTCACCGTCGGCGCGGTCACGACGGGCCGTTCGGCCCCTGCCGGAGTGATAGCCGGATTCTCGTCGAGCGGCCCCACTCCGCTCTCGCTGCAGCTCAAGCCCGAGGTGAGCGCGCCGGGAGCGGACATCCTCTCGGCAAGTCCGGGAGGCGAGTACACGACGCTCTCCGGCACGAGCATGGCGGCTCCGCACGTCGCCGGAGGCGTGGCGCTCCTGCGGCAGCGTCATCCCACGTGGACGCCCCTGCAGATCAAGTCTGCGCTCACCCTGACGGGCGACCAGGCCTTCGCCGGAGAGACCCGGACCGTCGAGGCCTCCTCGATCCGAGAGGGAGGAGGAGTGATCAACCTGGTTCGCGCGAACAGTCCGCTCGTGTTCGCGGCTCCGGTTGCGCTCTCGTTCGGCCTCTTTCCCTCGACCGCGACCACGTCGTCGCCGGTCGAGCTCACCGATGCCGGCGGCGGCCTGGGTGACTGGGCGGTCACGGTCGAGCAGCAGACGGGGGCGGCGGGGGCGACTATCGCCGTGCCTCCGACCGTCGCGGTGCCCGGAACGCTGCTGGTGACGCTCACTACGGCGGGTGCACCGGAGGGCGAGCTTTCCGGCTTCGTCGTCCTCACCCGCGGCGGCGAGCGACGTCGCATCCCCTACTGGCTGCGTGTGTCGGAACCCGCTCTCCGCCGCGCGACCTGGCAACCGTTGACGCGGCAGGGCCTGCACCGGGGGAGCACTCGGGGGGGCTCGACTCTTGTTTCACGGTATCGCTATCCCGAGAGCCCCGATCGGCTCGGCTTCGCGACCGACCTGTCGGGGCCAGAGCGTGTTTTTCGCGTCCGGCTCAACCGTCCCATGCCGAACTTCGGTGTCGTCGTGCTCTCCACCGCACCCGGCGTGCGCGTGGAGCCCCGCATCGTGCGGGTCGGCGACGAGAACCGGCTGACCGGCTACGCCGCGCTGCCCTTCAACCTGAACCCGTATCTGCGGATCTTTCGGGAGCCCGTGCCCGCATCAGGTGCGATCTCTCCCGCGCGCGGCGACTACAACGTCGTCTTCGACACGCCGGTCGACGCGCAGCCGGGCGAGTTCACATTCCGCTTCTGGATCGCGGACACGAAGCCGCCGACGCTCGAGCTGCGGACACCCAGGGTGAAGAGCGGGCGGCAGGTGGTCGTGCGCGCGCGGGACACCGGCTCCGGGATCGATCCGGCCTCGCTCATCGTTCGGGTGGATGGGAACGAGCGGCAGGCGCGGCTCAGCGGAGAACAGGTAATCGTCCGCACCGCAGGTTTCCGGCGCGGGCGTCACACGCTCTTCGTGCAGCTCTCCGATTACCAGGAGTCGCGCAACATGGAGAACGTCGCGCAGATCCTGCCGAACACCCGAATCCTTCGCGCCCGCTTCACCGTCCGCTAGTAGCTAGCGCCGATCTCGCTCCTCGATGGTTGGAAGCTCGGCAAGGTCGCGCTGGACGCTCTGCTCGAACTCCTCGGTCTCGGAGCTCACGAGCTTCAGGTTCGCCTTCCGCCGCTGCCGCTCGCGAGTCCGCCGCGCCTCGCCGCTGAAACGAGCGCCCCCAAGACGGCGGACAAGCCGCTGCCACTCGGCTCCGACCACCACGGCGACCGCGAGAGCGAGCAGGGCGAGGAAGGGCCAGCTCACGTCGTCAGTGTACCCCCAGCCTTGAAGATTCCTCCGGCGTCGCGGCGGAGTCCGCCCGCAGGTCGACCAGCTCGAATCTGTCGACATCGACCAGCCCGTGGTCGGTCAGCTTGAGGCTCGGGATCACCGAGAGCGCGAGAAACGCCATCGACTGGAACGGTGACTCGAGGTGCGAGCCGAGCGCACGCACCGCTGCGACCGTCGCTGCGCTCCCCTCGATCACTCCGGCGAGCGGGCGGTCCGAGATGAGCCCTGCAACCGGTAGCGGCAGCTCCGCGGTCACCTCGCCCCGGTCGACGACGACGAGCCCTCCGCCGAGCTCTGCGACGCGCGCTGCCGCCGCGGCCATGTCCTCGTCGCTCATGCCCACGACCACGAGGTTGTGCGCATCGTGGGCGAAGGTCGAGGCGAGGGCGCCGCGTCGAAGGCCGAAGCCGCGGACGAAGCCGAGCCCGATTCTGCCCGTGCCGAGGTGGCGTTCGATCACGGCCAGCTTCGCCAGATCGCGCTCGGGGTCGGCGTGGGCTTGTCCCTGCCTGACGCGAGGCTCGTCGACGAGCGCCTCCGTCACGATCTGCCCTGGGACGAGGCCGATCACGCGCGCCGCGCCGCCCTCCCACGGCACGTGGAAGTCCTGCGGCAAGACCGGCCGGAGCAGTCTTACGCTCTTCCGTACCCATTCGGGCACCGGCGTCGGCGCGATCTCGTCGACAGCCTGGCCACGCTTCAGCACGATTTCGGGGACGAAGCGAACAAGATCAGGCAGCAGAAGCAGGTCCGCCTGATATCCGGGTGCGATCGCCCCCAGATGGTCGAGCCCGTGCCACAGGGCCGGGTTCAGGGACGCCATGGTGAGCGCGTCGATCGGCGCGACGCCGAGGGCCACGGCATCGCGAACGATCGCGTTGATGTGACCGTCCACCGCGATGTGCTCGGGTTCGCGATCATCGGTGCAGAAGGCCATCCGGTGCGGGCCGAACTCCGCCACCAGCGGGATCAGGGCGCGCAGGTTGCGAGCGGCTGAGGCCTCGCGGATCAGGAGCCATAACCCTGCTCGAAGGCGCTCCCGCCCTTCCTCGACGGTGGAGGCCTCGTGGTCTGAGCCGATCCCGGCGGCCGCGTAGGCCTGGAGCTCCCGGCCAAGCACGCCTGGCGCATGCCCGTCCACCCGTGCGCTGCCGGCCACGGCCAGCTTCGCAAGCTCTCCCGGGTCGCCGGCGACGACGCCGGGAAAGTTCATCATCTCCGCCAGGCCGATCATGCGCGACCGCCGCAGCAGGCTCTCGAGGTCACCGGGCGTGAACGGACGGCGCGGCGACTCGAAGCGCGAGGCGGGCACACACGAGGATGCCGTGAAGAACACGTCGAGGGGGAGCCCCTCGCAGACGTCGACGAGCCAGTGCACTCCGTCGGTACCGAGCACGTTCGCGAGCTCGTGCGGGTCGGCGACCACCGCTGTCGTGCCGAGCGGCAGCACGAGCCGCGCGAACTCCGACGGGAGGAGCTTCGATGTCTCCAGATGCAGGTGAGGGTCGATCAGGCCCGGGACGACGAAGGCGCCGTCCGCGTCGAGCGTCTCCGGCCCTTCGTACGAGCCGATGCCCGCGATCGTCCCGTCACAGATCGCCACGTCCCCCTCGAGCCACTCCCGCGTGAAGACGGAGAGGACGCGCCCGCCCCGGATGACGAGGTCTGCCGGCTCGTCGCCGCGGGCAACCGCGAGCCGACGGGCCAGATCACCGCTCATGCGACCAGTATGACCCGAGCCTCAGTCCGTGCCGAGCTTGACGAGGGTGTCGGCGATCGTCGCGACAGCGGTGCCTTTCTCGAGATACGCGTTCGCGCCAATCGACTGAGCCTCGTCGCTGAGGCGGTTTCGCGAGAACCCGGACAGCACCACGATCTTCGTCTCGGGCGAGCGTGAACGGACCTGAGGTATGGCCTGGAGCCCATCCATGACGGGCATCGCGAGATCCAGGAGCAGAACGTCCGGCCGCTCGGTGTCGCTCAGCTGGACCGCCTCGACTCCGTCACCCGCCTCGCCGACGATGGCGAAACGCCCGTCCTCCTCGAGCGCCAGACGAAGCAGGGCGCGATACCCGGCCGCGTCGTCGGCGAGGAGCACGCGGATCGGCTTCATGCCGTCAACGTCGCCGGGTCGTGCCGAACGAAATCTCCCGGGAGCTCTCCGTGCTCACCAGCCTCTTCGATGAGGCCGGTAACGATCCCCTGAGCGGCTGAGAGCGTACTGGCGATCGCCTCGCGTGCGGCGTCCTCGCGGCCCGTCTCGAGCGCGAGCTGAGCGAGGGCTAGCCCCTGAACGATGTTGTCGTTCAGCTCCACCGCCCGGCGGCGGCGCTCCTCGAAGGCAATCCGCATCGCGAGCCGCAACTCGAGCTCGCGGACGACGATGGCCGCAAGATCCCTGAGCGTCTCGACCTCCTCGTCGGACACCTCCCGCGGCTCGATGTCGATCACGTTCAGAGTGCCGAGATTGAAGCCGTCGGAGGTCGTCAGCGGGACGCCGAGATAGAAGCGTAGGCCCAGCTCCCCTGCCACGAGGGGGTTGTCGAGGGTGCGTGGGTCGAGCCTCGCGTCAGTGACCACCCAGGCGTCCGGCTGGCAGATGGCGGACGCGCAGAGGCCGGGATCGCGGCCGATCTCCTCCGCGCCGATGCCGTGACGCGACTTGAACCAGATGCGGTCCGTATCGACGATCGAGACGATCGAGATCGGCACGTCGAAGAGCCTGGCGGCCAGGGCAGTGATGCGGTCGAACGACCCGTCGGGCGGCGTATCGAGCACGTCGTAGCGCCGAACCGCCGCAAGCCGGTCCTGCTCGTTCTCCGGTAGCACCCCTGCTCCTCTGATTTTTATTGGCGAAACTACTGAAGTCTAGTAGATCCGCAATGGAAGCCGCGAGAGCGGCTCGCCGCCTGTGTCGGTGACGAGCCAGGTGTCCTGCATGTAGAGGCACGCCGCCCCATCCCCGGCGATCACGTGGGGATGCATGGAGAAAACCATGTTCGCCGCGAGCTCGGTGTCGACACCCTCGCCGATCTTCGGGTGCTCGATCATGGTCATCCCGATCGAGTGGCCGGTCACATGGCCGAGGTGGTAGCCCCGGTCGGTGAACGCCCTGGACACCGCTCGGTGCACGTCGTGGGCGGTCGCGCCTGGGCGCATCTCCGCGCGCGCGGCAGCGTGGTACTCCTCGTAGGCCTCGAACATGTGCATCGTCTCGGCGTCTGCCTGGCCGATCGCGCGGGACACCTCCACCCAGTGCATCCCCGGACCCGCGACCTCGAGGGAGGGCAGAACGAACGTCCCGAGCCTCAGCTCCGACCTCGCGATCGCGAACTCGGGCCCGATCAGCACCATGTTCATCGTCAGGCGGCCGCAGCCCCGCTCGACGAAGAGCTCCTCGGCCGGCGCCATCACCTCGGCGGCCGTCTTTCCCGGCGAATATGCCGCCCGGAACGCCTCGAAGCCGTCCTCGTTGATGCGAACGCTCTCGCGCACCGACTCGAGCTCGACACCGCTCTTGACCGCGCGTGCGTGGTCGAACTCGACGTCGTAGGGGACAAGCTCCAGGCCTTGGAGCGCGCGGTAGTCGCGAACGCTCATGATGTAGTCGAGCCCGTAGACGCCGACGCGGCGCCAGCCGCGAGCTCGTGCGAGCGCCGCGATGTACTCCCCCGGCCGGTCGTGGAAGACCTGTTCGAGCTGTGTCGTCCCGTGCTCCCCGACGTAGCGCGCCTCGCTCGGGAAGACGATCTGCGGCTCGCCCTCGGCCGGCACGATCACGTAGGCGTAGCGGTGCACGATCTGAAAGCCGGACAGATACGTGACCGAGCCCTCGAAGCCGCTGTACTCGCTCCCGGAGACGACGAGCGCGTCGAGGTCGGCCTCGGCCATCGCCTTCCGCACGTTCACATACCTGCGCGTCAACTCTGAGTCCACTGATGCTCCATTCCCTTGATGAGGGCCACCACGGCCTCGTTGAGCGGCGTCGGAACTCCGTACTCGCGCCCGAAGCGAACGATGCCTCCGTTCAGGTAGTCCACCTCGGTCTGTCGCCTCGCCTCGACGTCCTGCAGCATGCTCGCCTTGTGCCCGTACGCGACGTCCGGCCTCGCCGCGTGGTCGATCAGCTCCTCCGGGTCGGCCCCCAACTCGATCCCCTGAGCCGCGGCGACCGCCTTGCCCTCGTCGACGAGCCCGGTGACGACACGGCGCAGGTCGGGGCGCTCGCAGACGCGGCCGTGCGTGAGCCCGGTGAGCGCGCCGATCGGGTTCGTCGACGCGTTGAAGATCACCTTGCGCCACTGCGCCCCGCGCGCGTCCGGAGAGGGGAGCGTGGGCATGCCGCCGTGCGTGCAGGCGTCTGCCAGCCGCGCGATCTCCGCTGCGCTGGCCGGACTCGGCTCGAACGGGCCGATGATCGTGTCACCCTTGACATCCCATTGGACGACACCCGGCGCGAGGATCTTCCCGGCCGGGAAGGTCGTGCCCCGGATGACGCGTCGGACGCGTGAGGCGATCGTCTCCTCGTTCCCGACACCGTTCTGGACGGACGCCACCGCGCCTTCGGCGAACGCATGCCCGGCGGCGGCGATCGCAGCTTCGGTGTGCATCGCCTTCGTGGCGACGATCCCGAAGTCGCAGGGAGGCAGCTCCTCCCCACGCGCCGTAGCGCGAATGTCCGTCGCGTGCACCTCACCCGCGCCGGTCAGCCGCAGTCCCTGCTCGTTGATCGCGATCACGTGCGGTTCGTTCAGGTCGAAGGCCCACACCTCGACGCCGTCCACCTGCGCGAGCGCTGCCGCAAACAACGAGCCCACGGCTCCGCAACCGACGACGCACACCCTCATCTGAGCCCCCGCAGTCGAAACTCCCGGCCGCCCGTGAGCCCGCTCGGCCGCACGATCAACACGAGCGCCATCAAGGCGCCGACGACGACGATCCGCGACCCCGCTGGCAGGTCGAGCGCCTGCCCCAGTACGTCGACACCGTTCTCGGCCTCGGCGAGGAACGAATCGAGCCCGCCGACCGCGAGCGCACCCACGACCGCGCCCCAGAGACTCGTCAGCCCGCCGATGACGAGCATCGCGAGCGTGATGAACGTGAGGTTCAGGTAGAGCTCCTCGGTCGTAAGGGGAAGCAGGTGGACGTACAGGCCGCCGGCGAAGCCGGCCAGGGCGCCGGAGAGCACGAACGCCCAGAGCCGCTGACGGTAGACCGAGATGCCCACCGAGCGTGCAGCCGCAGCATCCTCGCGCGTCGCGCGTAACATGCGGCCGAGGCGGCTGCGCTGGTAGGCGTACGCGACCACGACGGCGACGAGACCTCCGATCGTCGCCTGCCATAGACCGGTCGTCTCCGGAACGGACGAAAACGCCGTCGTTCCCGGTCCGATCTTCTCGTAGTAGCGCAGGACGTTGTGCGTGATCTCGAGCACCGCGAACGTGGCGATGCCGGCGGCGAGGCCCGAGAGGCGCATGAGCGGCAGGCCGACGAGCGCTGCGAACCCGGCTCCGACCGCCGCCGCCGCGAGTAGCGAGACCACGTTCCCGGCCTCGCGCTCGGCGAGCCAGGGGAAGAGGCTCGGGAGCAGCGAGCTCTTCTCCTCGGCCGGGATCGTGAGCACGCCGGCGGTCCAGGCACCGACCGCGACAAACGAGACGTGGCCGAACGAGAGCACACCCGAGTTGCCGACGAAGACATACAGCCCGACGACGACGCAGAGCGCGACGAGAGCGTTGATGAAGTAGATCTCGGTCGACCGCTCGAAGAGCGAGCCCAGGAGCCCCGCCGCGGCGACGAGCGCCGCAGGTCCGAGCAGGTGCTGCCACTTCATACGCGCTGCACCGCCGCGTCTCGCCCCCGCGCGAAGAGGCCGCCGGGCCGCACGAGCAGAACGAGGATCACCGCACCGAACAGGAGCGACGGCAGGTACTGGCTCTGGTCGGTTGGCAGCGCGCCGCCGAGGACGCCGGAGACGAAGCCGATCGCGAACCCTCCGAGCGTCGCGGTCAGCAACCTGTTCATCCCTCCGAGCACGACACCGGCAAGGACGACGATCGTGTCGCGCAGGGCGAAGTCCGGCGTCACGAGCGGCGTCTGCACGGTCAGTATCACCGCCACCACGCCGGCGAGCAGCCCGGAGATCAGCACGGCAGCCCCGATCACGCGGTTCGCATCAACGCCGATCAACCGAGCGGTCTGGAAGTCCATCGCAGCCGCGCGCATGTGCAGCCCGATGCTCGTCCGCTCGAGCAGGAGCAGCAGCGCACCGAGGCACACGAGCGCAGCGACGATCGCGACGACCGTGATCTTGCGCACGTCGACGTCACGGATCGTCACCGGTTGGTTGAGTTCGGCGAGGGAGGACGCGATCTTCCCGAGCGGCCCGAACCAGAGAAGCGCGATCGACTGCAGCAGGAACGCGACTGCAAAGGTTGCGACGAGCATCACCGCGGGCGAATGTGCGCGCAGAGGCCGGAAGACGAGTCGGTCCATGAGAGCGGACAGCGCGAGCACGACCGCGAAGCAGAGGACGATCCCCACCCACCGCGGCCAGCCGCGCTCCGCCGCCACCGCGAGCGCGAATGCACCGGCCATGATCAGCTGCCCGTAGGCGAAGTTCACGAGCCGGAGAACGCCGAACACGAGCCCGATCCCCACGGCCATGAGCGCGTAGATCGCGCCGAGCCCGAGGCCGTCGGCAATCGCCTGCCAGGTAACCGCTGCGACGAGCGTCATGAGAGGTACGCCGCCACCATCGTTTGCGTGTCGTCCGCCTCCTTTGGCGTCAGCGTTAGCCGAAGCTCACCGTTCGCGATCAGGTACGTGCGGTCGGCGAACGCGACCGTGCGCTGCGCCCGCTGCTCAACGAGGAGCGCTGTAACGCCGCGCTCGCGGATCACGGCGAGCGCTTCGAAGACAGCGTCGACGATCGCGGGCGCGAGGCCAAGGGAGGGCTCGTCGAGAAGCAGCACCTCCGGTCGTGCGATGAGCGCCCTTGCGATCGCGAGCTGCTGCTGCTGCCCACCCGACAGTGCGCCCGCAGTCCGTTTTCGGAACTCGTGCACGATCGGAAAGAGCTCGTAGATCCACGCAAGATCGTCGTGCACACCGTCGCGCGCTCCGCGTCCCGCCAGGCCGAGCCGGAGGTTCTCCTCCACCGTCAGCTCGGCAAAGATCCGCCGCCCCTCGGGAACGAGCGCGATCCCGCTTCGCGCGATCACCTCGGGCCGTCGGCCTCGAACCGGGGAGCCGTTGACGAGAATCTCGCCGGCGGAAGGGACGACGCCCATGATCGCGTGCAGCGTGCTCGACTTGCCGGCGCCATTCGGGCCGATCAGGCCGACAACCTCGCCCCGCTCCGCTACGAGCGAGAGGCCGCGCACCGCCTCGACCGCCCCGTACCGCACCCACAGGTCGCGCAGCTCGAGCGCGGAGGTCTTAGAGCCCATCTCGGAAGGAGCTCCTAGGCATCGGCCCCGCTCTCGCCGAGGTACGCGGCGGTGACATCGAGGTTCGCGCGGATCTCGGCCGGCGTCCCCTCCGCGAGCGTGCGGCCCTGGTCGAGCACCAGTAGGCGGTCGCAAACCTCCATCACGAGCGCCATGTTGTGGTCGATGAGCAGGACGCCCGCATCGTGGTCGTCCCGCACGGAGCGCACGGCCATTGCGAAGTTCGGCACCTCCGCCTCCGGCAGGCCCGCTGCCGGCTCGTCCAGGAGCATGAAGCGCGGCCGGGTCGCGAGGGCCCGCGCCACGCCGAGCCGCCGCTCGTCGCCGTGCGCGAGCGCTGCCGCCGGCGCGTCCGCGAGGCCGTCGAGCCCGAGCAGCACGAGCAGTTCATCGGCGCGCTTCCGTGCCTCGCGCGGCCCGGCGCCGACACCGATCGCCGCGACCTCGACGTTCTCGCGCACCGAAAGTGATCCGAACGCGTGGCTCGCCTGGAAGGTGCGCGCGAGTCCGTGCCGCCCGCGCCGGTGGGGACTCCAGCGCGTGATCGTCTGGCCTTCGAGCTCGACCGAGCCGCCGTCCGGTCGATCGAAGCCGCTGAGGACGTTCACGAGCGTCGACTTCCCGGCGCCGTTCGGGCCAATCAGCCCGACGACCTCGTTCCGGTGCAGCTCGAGCGTCACGTCCGAGAGCGCGCAAACGCCCGCAAACGAGCGGGAGACGGCGGAGGCCCGGAGTGACTCTCCGGACCTCCGCTCCGCAACCGGCTCGGCCGCGGCCACTTCCATCTAGATCTTCGGAACGACCTTCGCGGTGACCGCGCCGACGTACTTGGCCTTGTTGTTCTGGATCTGCATCACGCGGTACTGGCGTCCGAAGACCGAGTGCAACTGCCTGGAGAAGCTCACCTTTCCGGAGATCGTCGGGAGCTTCTTGAACTTCTCCATCTGAGCGGCCAGCTTTGCACCGTTCGTCGAGCCGCCGGCCCGCTTGATCGCCGCCACGACGCCGTCGATCGCCGCCGGCCCGGTCAGGAACCCGCCCGTCCCGGCCTTCACCGCCTTCGCGAGAGCGTTCACTTCCTTGACCGGGTCGTCACCGAACACCGACGCGTAGGTGACGAAGTAGTAGTTCGTCACCTGCGGGTTCTTCGGCAGCCAGTAGGTGCCGTCACCGGCCCACGAGTTGAGGATCGCCGTGTTGTTCCCGAGCGACCGCAGACCGGAGACGAGGGTCGACAGCGCGCCGAACGCACCCGCCGTCGACGTCACGATCACATCTGCGCGCACCCGGCTCAGCCGGCTGACTGCGTTCTGGACGTTCGTGCTGCCGAGCGACTGGTAGCTCTCCTCGGCCACGATCTTCCCGCCAAGCTGCTTCCAGCGCGCCTCGAACGCCTGCACGACGTTCTTGAAGTAGACGATGACTGTGTCGGTTGCGAGTGCAGCGTCACGCCAGCCGCGCCGCCAGGCGTACTCTGCCATGGCCGAGCCCTCGTCCTGGGCAACGTTGCCGAAGCTGAACGCGAGCCTTCCCTTGGCCCCGAAACGCTTCGGGCCCATCTGGTCGGTGCCGATGCACGGTGCAATCGCGAGCTTGCCGCGGTTGATCGCCTCCTGAACGACCGGGGCTGCGAAGTCGACGTCGCAGGTCGTGAAGATGATGTCCGCGTTCCGGCCGAGCAGCCTCGCCGCGCACGACTTCGCCGTCGCCGGCTTGTTGCCCTGCGTGTCGCACGTCTGGATCTGCAGCTTGCGCCCGCTCACGCCGCCCTTCGCGTTCAGCTGCCGCACCCGCAGCTGCGCCGCTGCCAGGGCGGGTCCATCGAAGGGCGCCATGGCGCCTTTCGAGTCGAATGCCCATCCGATCACGATCGGCCCCCGCTGCGTCGTCGCCCCCCCACCGACGCTCGTGCCGGCGACGGCGACGGCGAGGGACATGCATGCGAGCAGCGCACTGAAGACGCCCCACCACTTTCGTGCAGTCATTCCTGCCTCCCTTCGGACTTCCCGGTCGAAACCTGCCATGAAGCCTCCTTCGCCTTGATCAGCCTGTAGAGGGTTGTGTGCAGGGGTACGGGCACGCCGAGCCGCTCGGATTCGTCGAGCAGCGCGCCCGTGATCAGGTCGATCTCCGTCGCCCGCCGCGCCTCGACGTCCTCGAGCATCGAGGGGTAGTGCGCGCTACCGCGCCGTGTCGCGTGCACGTTCATCTCCCACGGGTCCTCGTGCAACTCGATCCCGGCGGCAGCTGCCACGGCCTTGCCCTCGTCCATCAGCCCCCGCACGAGCTGACCCAGATCCTCGCGCCGCTCCACTCTCGCGAAGTGGTGCTCGTGCGGCAACCCGGTGAGCGCCGCGACCGCGTTCACGGTGGCATTGAAGATGAGCTTCGACCACTGCGCGGGGAGCAGATCGGTGAACGCCCGCGCCTTCAGCCCGCCCCGCTCGATCAGCTCGGCGACCTCCTGGACGCGGTCGTACGGCGTGCCGTTGTAGGGCCCGAGCCACGTTTCCGTGTCGAGGATGTACTCGACGTGGGTGTCGCCGTGTCGCGTGCCGCTCATGAACGTCACGCCCGAGACGATCGGCCAGTCCCCGTGGCGTCGGACGATCCTCTCCGCTCCCAGGCCGTTCTGGACGGTGACGATGGTGGCGTCCGGAAAGCGCCCTTCGAGCGCCGAGGCGGCGGCGTCGAGGCCCGTGCCCTTGGTCGCGACGATGCCGACGTCGCAGGACGGGATCGCGTCCGGGTCGTCCGACGCGTGCACCTCGCCGCAAAAGTTCGACCGGCCGCTCACTCTGAGGCCCTCGTTCTCGAGCGCGCGCGCGTGCTCCGCGCGCCGTGTCAGCACCCAGACCTCGGCGACGCGGCTCAGATGAGCGGCGAAGAGACTCCCGATCGCTCCGCCGCCGACCACGCAGACACGCTCGATCACGCGAGCTCGGAGTCGGGGCTGAACTTCACGCCGGGGCGAGTATCGCGTCTCCGTGACATGTCAGTCAATCGCCAACATCGAGGAGGGCGCGGAACTCGGCGTCGCTCACCAGCCGCCGCTTCTTCACGCCCAGGCTCTTCACCTCGGCGAGTAGCTCCGGATACCGCGCTTCCGCCACCTCGAGCCCGAGCTCCTCGACCTTGAGCCTGATCGAGTCGAGGCCGCTCTTCTTGCCGAGGACGATCGATCGGACGGCGCCGACCACGTCTGCCGCATAGGGCTCGATAGAGGGGGGGTCGTGGAACTGGCTCGCGACGGCTCCGCTCTCGCGGGTAAAGAGGTTCCGGCCCGTGAGCGGCTTCCACGGCTCGAGCGCGTAGCCCGACCGCTTCTGGACGAGCTCGGCGAGCGAGCGGGCCTTCGTCAGATCGAGACGGGTGCCGATCCCGTACAGGGCCTCCAGCGCGAGCGCGACCTCGAGCAGGTTGGCGTTCCCGGCCCGCTCGCCCATGCCGTTGACGGTGCCGTGAATCCAGCTCGCTCCGGCCTGGACGGCCGCCGCAGCGGCAGCGGTGGCCAGACCGAAATCATTGTGGCCGTGCCAGTGCACGGGCACGTCCAGCCACTCGGCCGTCCGTGCGACGAGGTACGCGGCCGCCTCGGGCGTGGCGACGCCGATCGTGTCGACGGCGACCACCTCTGTCGCCCCCGCCTCCACAGCGGTCGTGTAGGCACGCCGGTAGAACTCGAGGTCCGCGCGGGTCGAGTCCACGCCGAAGAAGGCGACGGTAATGCCGTTGCGGATCGCGAAGGAGACCGCCGCGGCGATCCGCTCGAGCATCGTCTCGCGCGAGACACCCAGCGCCTCCAGCTTCAGGTCGGAGATCGGGCTCTCGATCACCGCCGCGCGCACACCGAGCTCCACGAGCGCTTCGACATCCGCAGGCACGGCGCGCGAGAATCCCCAGATCTCGGCCCGCAGGCCGGCGCCGACGATCAGCCGAATGGCCTCGGCATCGTCCTCCGACACCCGGGGGAAGCCCGCCTCGATCCGGTCGACGCCGGCATCGTCGAGCGCCCGCGCGATCTCGAGCTTGTCCTTTGGGCTTAAGACGACCCCGACGGTCTGCTCGCCGTCACGCAGGGTTGTGTCGTAGAGGCCGATCGGCCCGGCGGGCTGCGGGTCGAGCGCCCGCCGGTTGAGCTCGCCCGTCCAGACTCTGTCGCGGTCGATCGTCATGTGCACCTCACGATGCCGTCGGGGAAGCGAGAGAGCTTCTCGGTGCCGCTCTCCGTGATCAAGAAGTTGTCCTCCACCCGCAGGCCGCCGCCCTCGGGCCAGTACACCCCTGGTTCGATCGCGAGCACCATCCCGGCCTCGGCAGTCCCTCCCCCGGCCTGATGCGCGTACGGCGGCTCGTGCGCACGCGCGCCCACGCCGTGGCAGACCGGGTGGCTCGGCTGGCCTGGGTAGCCCATCTCGGCGAGCCTCCTGCGGAGGTCTCGATCGAGCTCGGCGAGACTGTCGCCCGACTTCAGCGCCGAGGTGACGCCGGTGTACGTCTCCAGCAGCTGCTCCTCGAGCTGACGGTAGCGCTGGGAGAGCTCACCCGGCACGAGGTTCTTCGTGTGATCGCACCAGTAGCCGTCGGCGCAAACCCAGATCTCGAAGAGGGTCGGCTCGTGCTCCTGGATCAGGCGGCTGCCCGTGGCGGTGAAGGTACGAATGCCGGGGCCGGACCAGACGAGCGAGAAACCGTGCGCCAGCTCCACCCTGCCCCGGTAGCCGGTTCCGTGGTCGTGCACCCAGCCGTTCCACATCGCGCCGACCTCGCTCTCCCGCATCCCCGCCCGGAGGCGTCCCTGGAGGTGCTCCATCGCGGCGGCCGCGATCTCGTTCGCGAGCCGCATGCGCTCGAGCTCCTGCTCGGTCTTGAGCGCGCGCGCGGCCACCAGTAACGGCGTGGCGTCCACCGCGTCCGGGAATGCGTCAAACCATGCCTTCGGGTAGGTCGTCGGCTCGCCGACCATGCGGTCGGCCGCCTGTGTGCCAAGGCTGAGCTCGATCCCGACTCGCTCGTACTCGGAGGAGATCTGGCGTGCAAGGTCAAGGCCCCGGAGGCTTGGCGGGCGCGGGTCGTTCTCGTCGTACCCCCGGAAGAGCCGCACCTCCCGCGTCCAGCTCATCCGGCCGGCATCCTCCTCCGACGCCTCGAGGCAGATCAGGACCGGTTCGCCCTCGCGCGGGAACACGACGACGTCGTAGCCCTTCATCCCCCAGAAATTGGAGAGGTAGAGGACGTTGTCCGGCGCCCGCACGACGAGCGCGTCCAGCTCCTCGTCGGCCATGAGCGCGCGCACGCGCTCGAGCTTCGCGTCGTCCCGCGTCCAGCTCATTCAGGCCAGCTCACGCGTGCCCTGCGTGCTCGAACTCAAGACCTGACCCCGGCCGTGTCTCGTTGGCGCTCCGCCCGCGCGGCCCTGGCGCGAACGGCCATGCCTGGGGTCAGGTCTTGCAATCACGCATCTCACCAGCGCACGCGCGGCGGCGGCGGCTCGCCGTGCGCTTCCTCCCAGCCGATCACCGGGTTGCGCAGGACGCCGATCCGCTCGATCTCCGCCTCCATCACGTCGCCCGGCTTCAGGTAGAGCGAGGGCGCGTCCTCGGAGAAACCGGCCACCCCGGAGACGGTGCCCGTCGAGAGGACGTCTCCCGCCGAGTAGCCGAGCGCCGAGTAGTGGCTGAGGATCTCCGGAATCGTCACGCTCATCCGACCGGAGTGCGAGGTCTGGCGCGACTGCCCGTTCACGCGCAGCTCCATGGCTAGATCGTTCGGGTCGGGAATCTCCTCCGGGGTCACGATCCACGGCCCCAGCGGACAAAAGGTGTCGATCGCCTTGCAGAAGCTAAAGACGCCGGAGCGCATCTCCCGCCGCTGGATGTCCCGCGCGGTTACGTCGTTGAAGATGACGTAGCCGCCGACGTAGTCCATCGCGTCCTCCGGCGGAAACCACTTGCCAGCCCGCTTCAGGACGACCGCAAGCTCGAGCTCGTAGTCGAGCTCCTCCGTGAGGTGCTCGGGATAGACCACCGGCTCGTCGGGGCCGATGATCGCATCGACGTTCTGGAAGAAGACGATCCACGGTGCGATCTCGTGCGACCAGCCGACCGCCTTCGACTCCTCCTCGTGCTCCCGGAAGTTGCCTGCCGTGTGGAAGAACTTCTTCGGCACGATCGGCGCACCCAACCGCGCCTCCGCGAGCGGAACGCGCTCGCCCGTCTCGTCGGCGCCGCCGCGCTCGAACCACTCCCGCATCGTCGGAACGTCGAGGACGACAATCTCCTCGCCGTCGATGTAGCCGATCCGGCCGTCGTCGAAAGTGACGAGCCTCACCGAGCCTCCAGCCAGGCGATCACGTCTGCGGCGTTGCGATCCGGTGGGAAGACCGGGTAGAAGACCTTGGCGATGACACGGCCTTCGGCGATGAGGGTACCCGCTTGTACAGCATGTCGCCGTCGACCTCGAACGTCGGCAGCCCGAGCGCACCGCCGAGCCTCAGATCTTCGTCACTGACGATCGGGGACGGCATGTGGTTCCGCCGCGCGAACGCCACCTGCTCCTCGAGGCTCTGCGCGCTCACCCCCGCGACGAGCGCTCCCAGCCGGGCCAGCTCCGCTGCGTGATCACGGAAGGCACAGGCCTGCGGTGTGCATCCCCGCGCTCCGGGAATGAGGTCCCAGCCCGGCCGCTCGTCCCTCCCCGCCCGCGGGTACAGGTAGAGCACGAGCCGCTCGGCCGCCAGCTCGGCGAGGTCCACCGGCCCCTGAGAGGACTCGAGCACGAGCGAGGGGATCGTCTTCCCGACCAGCCCGTCACACACGCCGTCGTCCTCGGGAACCGGGAGATCCGGCGGCAACGCGTAGACGTCGCTCATCCGCACACCTTCGTCGCTGCCCGAGCGTAGACCTCGGCCGTCTTCACGAGCCCCTCGATCTCGAGATTCTCGCCCAGCTCCGCGTCCGGCAGCCCGCTCGACGTCCCGTAGTTGACGGTCGCGATCCCGTAGCGCGTGAGTACCGAGGCATCCGAGAACCAACGCGTCACGTCGCGCTGCGGCGGAGCGCCGAACACCTCCGCGTGCGCCGCCTCGAGGGCGCCCACCAGTGGATGCGAGTCGTCGATCTCGGCTCCGGGTGCCGTCACGTACACCTCCGCCTCCACCCCGTCGAGGCCGCGGGCGAACTCGAGGGCGCGCCGCCGCGCCGCGGACATCTCGACGTCGGGGGGCACGCGCAGGTCAAGGAAGAGATCGGTGCGGTGCGGTGTTCTCGAGACGCGCCAGCCGAATCCGCCCTGGATCGCGCCGATGTTCGCCACGCCGCGCGTGTCGCCGTACGACATCTCCTCCTCCCACTCCGGGAGCCAGGCGAGCACGCGGTCGAGCACAGGGCGCATGCGCACGATCGAATTCTCCTCGAGGCGCCCCACGGAGAAGGCTGTGTGGACGAACGGCCCGGAGGTCGAGAGCCGCAGCCAGAGCGCCCCGAAATGTGCCAGCACGAGCTTGGACTCCGTCGGCTCACCGAGGATGCACATGTCGGCGGCTCCACCGTGCCCGACCAGGTAGCGCGAGCCCGCGGCGTACCCGCGGTACTCCGCTCCCTGCGCATCACCGTGCTGCGTCTTCTCGATCTCGCCGGCGACCGCGGCCAGCATGACGTCGCCCTTCAATCGTTCCCCCTGTAAGGCCCGCAGCGCGGCGAGGTACGCGACGAGCGCTCCCTTCATGTTCGAGATCCCGAGCCCGTAGATCCGCCCGTCGCGCTCGAACCCCTCCGGCTGGAAGCCGGGGATGCCGGCCAGCCAAGGCTCGCGTCCGGAGTACGACGTGTCCAGGTGCCCGTTGAACATCAGCGTCGGCCCGTCGCCCTTGCCCGCGCGCGTGGCAAGGACGTTGGCCCGGCCGTTCTCGACCTGCTGCCACTGCACGGCGAGCCCGAGCTCCTCGCACCGCTCGGACATCCAGCGCGCCATCGCTTCCTCGGCGCCAGTGAAGCTGGGGATCGAGACGGCGGCGATCGCGTCCGCCACGAGGCGCTCGCGATCGATCATCGGAAATGCGGGAGAACCTTCTCCCCGAAGAGTCGGATCTGCCCGTGCCGGTCGTCGCCCCACAGCTCGAGCATGACGTGTGTGCAGCCCGCGTCGCGATACTCCTCGATCGCCTCGATGCAGTCGGAGGGCGTGCCGGCGATCGGCTTGCACTTGTCCAGGATCTCGTTCGTCACCTCCGCCTTCGCCGCCAGGCGACCGCCGGCTTCCATCGCCTCGGCGACCGGCCGGATCTCGTTCTGCTCGAGACCGGCGAGCTCGAGCAGCGTGTCGGCGGCCCCCTGGATGTTCTGCACCTTGTTCGCGAGGTACATACCGGCGATCTCCCGCGCGCCCTCCCGCCCGCGGTCGCGGTCCTCGTCGATCGAGGCGACCACCGTGCAGCCGATGTCGATGTCGGCGTCGACGTTCTCGCGCGTGTAACGGACGAAGGCGGGCGTCGTGATCGACGGCGTCAGGCAGCCGTCCGCGATCTCGCCCGCGAGCGCCTGCATCTTGGGCGCAGTCGCGGCAACATACACCGGCGGTACCTCCCGCGGCGTCTGCGCCTCGTCCCGGAGTGCAGGGACATCGGCCGACCAGGTGTCGCCGTCGTACGAGAACGCCTCGCCTCCGAGCACACCGCGGACGATCTCGACCGCGTCCCGCATCGGGCCGAGCGTCTTGGATGTCTGGGAGCGGATATTGTTGAGGAAGATCTTCGAGGTGCCGAAGCCGAGCAGGAAGCGTCCCGGCCCGGCTGCTTCCTGGACGACCCGGGCGTCCATCGCCACCTGCACGGGGTGGCGCGTGAAGGGCGAGATGATCCCCCAGCCGATCGTCAGGCGGTCCGTCTCGCGCGCCATCAGCGCCGAGACAACCGTGGAGGAGCGCGCCTCCATCCCGTGCTTACGCCACCACGGGTACGCCTCCGCGAGCCAGACGGTGTCCATGCCCGCCTCGTCCATCACGCGCGCCGACGCGAGCATCTCCTCCAGCGGCTCCATCGTGAGCTGCATCACGCCGATCCGGAAGGAGACCGGCACTAGTCTTCCGTCGACGTCGTCGGCCCCTCGGGGTCAGCGTCGTAGGCCTCGGGCGACCACGGGCTGATGCCCTCGTCCGCTCCGCTCGCGCCCTCGTCCGGCTCGGGATCGGCATCACTTTCCGCCGGCTCCCCGTAATCCTTCACGTCCGGCTCCGTGTGAGGATCCGGTGGCGGCTCGGGCGTGCCCGCGTCCCCCGTCTCGCTCACGTCCCTGCCACCTTCGCCGCCTGCACCTGGGCCTCGAGGGAGTTCAGCACCTGAGTGACCTGCTGGTTGACGATCGGCTGCAGGACGCGCTGGCCCATCGAGCCGACGGGCCCGGCGATCTTGACGTCGGCTGCCCAGCTCATGCTCGTGGACTCGGCGCCGGTCTCGGTGAGGTCGAACGACGTGACCATGTTCATGATCGCGCCGACGCCCTCGCCCTTGGCGGCGAGCTCCGCGTGCTCGGGCTCGCGCTCCGTCAGCTTCTCGAAGTTGATCTTCATGCGCAGCCCGCCGAGTCCGAGCGGGATCTTGACGTTCGCGGTCCAGTGCCTCTCGTCGTGGACGTCGAAGCTCTCGACGCCCGGCATCGTCTTGGCCATCGACTCCGGGCTGTTGAGAACGCGCCAGACGGTCTCGCGCGACGCGCCGAAGCTGCGCTCCCCCTCGACCCTCATCGTGCGACGACCTCGACCCGCACTCGCGAGGCCTCGGGATCCTGGAGCAGCTCCCAGACGCGGTGGTAGGGGTTGAAGCTGTCGTAGACGATCGGTCTGCCGCGCCCCTTGAGGGCGTCCTGCAGCGCAGCGCAGACGGCGTGGATGCCCGCGCCGCCTCCTTCGCCCATCCCCTTCGTCCCGAGGGGCGTGAAGGGCGAGGGCGACTCGATGTAGCCGGTCTTCAGCGGCGGCATGTCCATCGCATGCGGCACGTGGTAGTCGTAGAAGTTCGGCGTCAGGAGATTCCCGTCCTCGTCGTAGGCGAACGTCTCGTGGGTCGCCGCGCCGAGCGCGTGAGCGGTCGCGCCCATTACCTGACCCTCGACGATCTGCGGGTGGATCCGCGTGCCGCAGTCGTCGACCGCCGCGTACTCGACGACCTCGTACACACCGGTCTCGGAATCGACCTCGACGAGCGCCACGTGAACCTGGGCGGCGTAGGTGAGCGTGAGGTTGCCGTACTTGCGCTCGACGTCGGGAACCTCGAACTGCGGCCGGAAGACGTAGCGGGCGTTCAGCGTCACGTCGAGATCCTCCGGCAGTCCGGCGTTGTTCGCGTTGATGATCGCGCCGCAGGCCATCAACGGCAGCGCCGCCTCCGGGTTCCCCTTCATCCGCACCTGACCCTCGGCGAGCTCCAGGTCGTCCACCCCGCAGCCGAGCACGACCGACCCGAGCTTCCTGATCTCGCCGGCCAGCTTCTCGGAAGCGCCCTTCACGGCACCGAGGCCGGTGACCGCGAACTGGCTCGCATAGGTGCCCGAGAAGCCCGCGTGAGAGTTCCAGTAGCTGTCGTGTCCGGCGCGGACGTTCACGTCGTCGGGCGAGACGCCGATGATGTCGGCCACCACCATCGCGGCGGTCGTCTCGTGCCCCTGCCCCTGCGGCGTCGTCCCCAGCGTGACGACGATCTCGCCGAAGATGTCGAGCTTCACCGTGGCGACCTCGTTGTTGCCTGAGAACTGGAGCTCGGGGTTGATCAGCCGCGACTGGCCGAAGTTGTTCGTCCCGGAGTCGAGCGTCGAGCCGATCCCGAAGCCGAGCAGCTTGCCGCGCGAGTCGGCGTCCTGCCGGCGCTCCGCGAGGCGCTCGTACCCAATCAGCTCGAGCGCGACGTCAAGCATGCGCGCGTAGTCACCGGAGTCGTAGACGCAGCCGTTCGGGGTCGTGTAGGGCATCTCGTCCGCCCGCACGTAGTTCCGCTTGCGCACCTCGACGGGATCGAGCTCGAGCTCGTGGGCGACGATGTCGATCACGCGTTCGGTGAACCAGAGGTGCTGCATCCGCGAGTAGCCGCGGTTCGGCGAGCACGGCGCCTTGTTCGTGACGACCTGCGTGAAGTCGAGGCTGACGTGCTTCCACCGGTAGCAGCCGGGCGTCACTTGCGCCCAGATCACTCCGCCGAGGGGCTCGTAGCGCAGGTACGCGCCGGCGTCGTCGAGCGCCTTCGTGCGGAAGCCGAGCAGCGTGCCGTCGCACTTGACCGCGACCTCGGTGTCCTGGAACCAGCGCTCGTTGCCGTGCGACATGGTGAGGTGGAAGTCCGTGCGCCACTCCGTCCACTGGATCGGCCGGTTCAACTTGCGCGCGAGCAGGCAGATGGCGACGAGCTGCGGATGCGAGGTGATCTTGTTGCCGAATCCCCCGCCAATGTCCTGGGTCACGAAGCGGAGCTTGTCGAGGCCGCTCCGCATGGCCGGCCCCATCATGATCGCCGCGAAGCCCGGAAACTGGTTGTTCGTGTAGATCGTCCACTGGCCGGTGCCGCGGTTGAACTCGACGAGCGCGCCGTCGCACTCGAGCGGCGTCGAGTTGAAGCGGTTGAAGTGGAGCTCGGTGATCTTCACGATCCGATCCGCCTCGGCGAACGCCGAGTCGACGTCGCCCCACTCGTACAGCCCGCTCCAGGCGAGGTTCGACCCCGCCTCGTCGTGCAGGAGCGGGGCGTCCTCGGCGAGCGCCTGGCGGGCATCGACGAGCGCGGGGAGCGGCTCGTACTCGACCTCGACAAGCTCGGCTGCGTCGCGCGCAAGCTCGCGGGTCGCGGCCACCACGATCGCGACGGGCTCGCCGACGTGCCGCACCTTCCCGACCGCAAGCGCGTAGTCCTTGATGTGCGCCCCCGGCGGCGTCGCCAGCTGGAAGAACGGCTCGGTCAGCGCAGCGACCTCCTCCCCGATCAGCGTCCCGAAGACGCCGCGGAGCGACTCCGCCTTCGAGACGTCGATCGAGACGATGTTCGCATGCGCGTACGGAGAGCGGACGTAGTGCGCATAGCCCATTCCGTGGCGTTTCATGTCGTCGACGAAGAGGCCCTCGCCCTGGACGAGGCGCTTGTCCTCCTTGCGCGGGACGTTCTGCCCGGCCCAGCCGCGCTGGGGCGCGCCGGTTTCCTCGACGACGATCGCCTGCTCGGGCGCGAGCGTCTCACTCATCGACCGACACCTCCTGCCCCGATGCAGCCTTGACCGCCTCGATGATGTTCCAGTAGCCCGTACAGCGACAGATGTTGCCCTGGAGGCCCTTGCGGATCTCCTCCTCGCTCGGACGCGGTGTCGTGCGGAGGAGGGCGGTCGCGCTCATCAGCATCCCGGGAGTGCAGTACCCGCACTGGAGCGCATGGTGATCGCTGAATGCCTGCTGGAGCGGGTCGAGCTCACCGCCGGCGGCGAGGCCCTCGACCGTGTCCAGCTTGGAGCCGTCGGCCTGGACGGCGAGCAGCATGCAGCTCTTCACGAGCGTCCCGTCGAGGAGCAGCGAGCAGGCGCCGCAGTTGCCGGTGTCGCAGCCGATATGGCTGCCCGTGAGATCGAGGTCGTCGCGGAGGAAATGGATGAGGAGGCGGCGGGCGTCGACCTCACGCTCGTAGCGCTCGCCGTTGACCTCGACGATGATCGTCCGGCTCGCCGTTGCATCCTGGGTGCTCATCGTCCTCGCTCCTCCGCCTGTCGAAGCGCGCGCACCGCACAGATCTCGGCGAGGTGAAGGCGGTACTCGGCGGAGGCATGGACGTCGGAGGGCGGCTCGAGCCTCGCGCCTTGCACAGCTTGGTGGACGCTCTCCTCGTCCGTCCCGCCAGGTCGAACGAGCACCGGCACCGCGTCGACGCAACCGATCGCCACACGTGGTGACTCGCCCTCGAGACTCGCCGCCGCGTTGACAATGCAGGTGCCGTCGCGGCCGATCGTGATCGAGGCGAAGCCGTCCGCCGCGTTGGCGGCCGCCGGTACAGAGATCGACGTCAGTAGCTCCCCCTCCCCGACCGCGGTCATGTACACACCGAGGAAGAATTCCTTGGCAGACACAACTCGCTCGCCACCTGAGCCGAGGATCGTGAACGTCGCTTCGAGCGCGACGAGCAGCGGCGGCAGGTGATTCGTCGGGTCGTTGGAACAGACGTTGCCGCCGATCGTGCCGCGGTTGCGGACCTGTACATCGGCGATCTGTGCCGAGACCTCCCCGAGGATCGGTCGTGAGACCTCCACCTCCGAGGCGGCCATGATCTGGGTGTAGGTCGCCATCGCACCGATCTGCAACGTGTCACCGGAGACCGAGATGAGGCGCAGGTCGTCGATCCTGTTCAGGTCGACCAGCACATCCGGCGAAGCAGCTCGTGCCTTCATCACGTTCACGAGCGTCTGGCCGCCGGCGAGCGCCCTGGCGCCGTCGCGCGAGTCGAGCAGCCGCACCGCCTCTGCGGCGGAGGACGGCCGCGCGTACTCGACCTCACGCAGGAGCATGCGGTGAATCTAACGCAGATCCCGTCCTGACATGTCAAACGAAGCTAGGGTCGTCGGATGGCGCGGTTCGACGCGGTCTTCGTCGGGAGCGGGATCAACTCGCTCGCCGCAGCCGCGCTGCTCGCGAAGGAGGGCTGGAGCGTCTGCGTGCTCGAGCGGAACGACTGGCTCGGCGGCGCGATCAAGACCGTCGCTGGGCTGACAGCCCCCGGCTTCACCCACGAGGTCTTCAGCTCCTGGCACCCCCTCTGGACCGGCTCGCCCGCCTACGCGGAGCTCGAGCCGGACCTCGACCGGATCGGGGTCGAGTATCTGAATACGGAGCTGCCGACCGCCGCAGCCTTTCCCGACGGCTCGAGCGCCTTTCTGTCGACCGACGGTGCCAGCAACATCGCCGAGCTCGGCGAGGGATGGCAGCGGCAGTTCGACGAGTTCATGGGGAGCGCCACCATCGCTTTCGGCGTCCTCGGGACCGAGCTCTGGTCGGCGGCAGGGCTCGAGCTCGGCCGCAAGGCGTACTCGCACTTCGGCCGGCAGGGCCTCGTCGGGTTCAGCGGTCGTGTGCTCGCCACCGCGCGCGACTGGTTGGCGGAGACGTTCGAGGACGAGCGAGCGCATGGCCTGCTCGCGCCGTGGGTGCTGCACGCAGGCCTCGGGCCGGATCAGGCCACCTCGGGATTCATGACCCAGGTGATCGCCTGCGCGCTCCAGCTCGGCGGCATGCCGGTGCCCAAGGGCGGAGGCATCACGCTTGTCAACGGTCTTGCCGCGATCGTCCGGGACGCGGGAGGCGAGCTCCTCATCGAGTCTGAGGTGGAGCGGATTCTCGTCTCCGGCGGGCGCGCGACAGCGGTTCGCCTCGTGAACGGCGAGACGATCGCGGCCGCGCGCGCAGTGTTGGCCTGCGTGACCCCGACGCAGCTCTACGGCCGGTTGCTCGCCGACGGGGACGTGCCCGCCGGGGTGCGCGAGGCAGCGCGGCGCTTCCGCTACGGGCGGGGTGAGATGCAGATCCACGTCGCGATGAGCGAGCTACCCCGCTGGCGCGGCGACGAGCGCCTCGCACGCGTACCGATCGTCCACGTCACGCCCGGGCTCGACGGCGTCTCGCGAGCCGTCAACGAGGCCGAGCGAGGCCTGCTCCCGGCGGAGGCCACGATCGTCTGCGGGCAGCCGGTCGCGCTCGATCCCTCGCGCGCACCGGATGGCTCCTGGATCCTCTGGCTCCAGCTGCAGGAGCTGCCGCCGCGCCCGAAGGGGGACGCGGCCGGTGAGCTCGACCGTCTCATCGTTGGCGGCGGCGGGTGGACGGAGGAGCTGCGTGAGGCCTATGCCGACCGGATCCTCGCGAGACTGGGGACCCACGTCGAGAACCTGTCCGCTGCGACGGTCGGCCGCGTCGTCCTCTCCCCCGCCGACATCGAGGCGGCCAACCCGAACTGGGTCGGCGGCGACATCTACGGCGGCTCCTGCGCGCTCGACCAGAACCTGCTCTGGCGCCCGACTCCGGCAACGCCGGGTCACGAGACGCCCGTCCAGGGCCTCTACCACATCGGTGCGAGCACCCATCCCGGCCCGGGCCTCGGCGCAGGCTCCGGCTACCTCGTCGCGAAGAGGCTGACGCGGCCGCCGCTGCCGCGGCGGTTGCTCGCGATGCTGCCCTGGGTCGGCGCGTAGAGGCTTGTGTTGAAACAACACAAGCTCCTTTCCCTCTCGGAGATCTCGACCGTCGGAGCCAGCTTCCGCGAAGATCTGCGCGCCTACGCGAGCGCCGGGTTCGACGGGATCGGGATCTGGGAGATGAAGCTCGGGGACGACGCCGCCGACCTCGAGGCGCTTCGCGCCAGCGGGCTGCGGGCGACGAACTGCGTGCCCGCGGTGCCCTCCATCCTCCCGAATGCGGTCATCGAAGGTCCTGCGGACGTCAACGAGCGAATCGAGGCGCTCTGCGCGAGCATGCACCGGCTGGCCCGCTACGAGCCTGAATCGGTGCTCTGCCTCACAGGAGCGACCGCGGCGCTTAGTGTTGAAACAACACAATCCTTCCCGGCGCGGCGCGCGGTGATCGAGGGGCTGAAGCGGGTCGCCGCAGCGGCCGACGAGGCGGCCGTTCGGCTCGGGCTCGAGCCCGTCCACGCCTCGCAACGCCAGGCCCTTTCGATCGTCTCCACGATCCCGGAGGCGCTCGACCTGCTCGAGGAAGCCGACCTGCCGCAGGTCGGGGTCATGGTCGACCTTTGGCACGTGTGGGACACCGCCGAGGTCGAGCGGCATCTGCGAGCGAACGTCGATCGCATCACCGGGGTCCATGTCGCCGACTGGTTCCCGGACGGGAGACCGGGACGGGCGCTTCCGGGTGAGGGCGTGTCCAGGACGCGGGAGCTTGTTGCCACCCTGGCCGATGCCGGGTGGACCGGTAGCTGGGACGTCGAGATCTTCGGCGATCCCGAGAGTCCCGACTCGTTCTGGGCCCTCCCCGTGGAGGAGGCTGCCCGCCGCGCCTATGACGCCGCGGTCGGTGCGGTGCCCTAGGTACGCCGGGAGGCTCGCCGACAGACGCCCTCTATACCATCCGCCCTGGCATGCGCCGGGGTCGCCTTCTGCTCGCCGTGGGACTGGCCGCTGCGGCGGCGATCGCCGTCGGCTTCTTCGTCGTCGGCAGCCTGGGCAGCGAGGAAGCCGACTTCCTGCCGGACCTCGATCAGGCTGCACCGGGCGAGCTGAGCGGGCGCGACGGAGGCACCCCCGCCGCGCCCCGCTTCTACCTCGGCTTCGAGTCGGCGGCGGGCAACGTCGGCGGCGGCCCGATGGCGATCGAGGGCAGCCGGGCAGACCGGAGCAAGAACGAGATGCAGGTCGTGCAGCACATCAGCGGGCCAGACGGCTCGACTCGGTCTGTGAGCACGGACGCGACACTGACCTACGTGCGCTCCCCGGACCACGCGCACTGGCACATGCTCGGCTTCATGCGCTACGAGCTGCGCGGTTCGAACGGCGACCTCGTCGCGCCCGACCGCAAGACCGGCTTCTGCCTCGGTGATCGCTACCGGGTGGCTCTCCCGCTCGAGCGCACGCCCGAATCGCCCGGCTACCCGGAAGAGTGCGGGAAGGACGAGCCCGAGCTCCTCCGGGTGCAGGAGGGAATCTCCGTCGGCTACGGGGACGACTACGACGCGCACGTCGAGGGCCAGGAGTTCGACGTGACCAAGCTCGCGGCGGGGCAATACCAACTGGTGCACCGGGTGAATAGCGACCGGCAACTCGAGGAGAGCGACTACGAGAACAACGCCTCGTCGATGGCCTTCCGGCTCAGCTGGCCCGGTGGGCGCAAGAAATCACCACGAGTCGTCGTCCTGGCACGATGTCCTGACAGCGCCACCTGTCCCTAGCAAGGGCTCCAGCTCCCTAGGGCCAACGATTCCGGGATCCCTTACTCCCCGGCGGCCGAACCCCAGGGGGATCGAGCCGTAGGTTGGCGAAGCTGTAGACAACGAGGTAGCCCACGGCGAGGAACGCCGTCAGCGCCACCAGAGCAGCAGCTGTCCGCAACGGCACCGATGCCAGATCGTCGCGGACCACCTGGACGACCGTCTGCGGGTGGACAAGCGCGTCCCAGCTGTTGAAGCGGATGAAGCGGCCGATGTAGACGCCGACGCTCGCAAGCCCGAGAGCGAGGACGACACCGAGCCAGGCCAGACCGCGGCCGAGAGTGGACGCAAGGATCCGTTGCATGAGGTAGAGCGAGGCGAAGCCGAGCATGAGCCCGATCCAGGCGAACGCCGAGATCATCATCGCGTCGTACCAGAGGGGAGCCGGACCTTCGGCCAGGTGCACGAAGTCCGTCAGGAGGTAGGGCGCATTCGGGAAGAACAGCAGCCAGAGAACGACCATCGCCACGACGACGAAGTCCGTGTGCCGCCGCGCCCGCATGGAGGCGGCCACCGCAAGCCCGAACGGAACCCAGGCGAGGACGAGGTTCCAGATCAGGAAGCGGTAGTAGGAGTCGCCGGTCTCGAGCGTGCGGATCTCGACCGTCGCCACGGCAAGCCCCGACGCGGCCACGAGGGCTGCCACAACTGCTGCACTCCGCTCGAGCACTGCTCGACTGTAGTCGCGACGTCCACTCAGGCGGCCGGGAATGCGCGAGAGAGGCTCCCCGGGTTGGACTCGAACCAACAACCCTTCGGTTAACAGCCGAATGCTCTGCCAATTGAGCTACCGGGGAACGGCGGCGGAAGTGTAGCGAGCCGGCCGAGGCCGGCTCACGTCACGGATCGACCTGGACGCGCGGCTCCGGCCTCTTCGTCGCCTTGATCGCGATCGTGCCCTTGACGACGATGCGGTAGGTCTTGCCGCCCGTCTTGATGAAGACGACGGCGCGCGCCTGCACGCTGCCACGCTTCTGGACGAGCGCAAAGCCTCGGTTCGACAGCGTGACCGGAATGTAGACCCGCCGGCCCTTCTTGACCGCGAACGACCGCTTGCCGAGCACCATGGTCGGCTTTCCTGCGTTCTCCAGTGACACCACGCCGGTGCAGCTGACGCGTGACCTCTTCGCGCAGCTGACCTGCATCTTCGCCTTGCCCAGCGACGTCAGCGTCAGCGACCGCGGGCCGAGAACCATCCGCGGGAAGACCGCCCGAGCGTTCGCTGGCTTCGGCACCGTCTGCGGAGTCGTCGGGGGCGGCGTCGTCGGGGGCGGCGTCGTGGTCCGGGGCGTCCGGGCCCCGCCTGCAGTGGTCGCCTGGTCGCTCGCCTCGATGCTCGCCACGCCCCGGCTCTTCGTGATCACGGCGTTGACGGGGTCGCCGAGGTTCACAAAGAACGTCTCGAGGCTCTCGGCGACAGTGTCGTCGAGGACGGTGACAGCGATGGTCTTCGTCTTCTCCCCCGGCGCGAAGGTGAGCGTGCCGCGCCTGGGCGAGTAGTCCGAGCCTTCACGCGCAATGCCGTCAGCCGTGCTGAACGAGACGGTAACCGTCCGGAGCGTCGTGCCGGCGAGCGTGACGGTGAAGATGGCGCCTTCGCTTTCGCGTGCGGACGGGTCGTCGATCGAGAGCGAGGGCGGCGCGTTCTTGTCGACGATCGTCCCGAGCCCCTGGGCGTCCGCCACGGCCGCGCCCGTCGCGCCGGACAGGTTCACCAGAAGAGTCTCGTTCTCCTCGTTGACGTCGTCGCCGAGCACCGGCACCGCGACCGACTTCTCGGTCTCGCCGGGGGCGAAGGTGAGTGTGCCGCTGGCGGCCGTGTAGTCGCTGCCGGCCGTCGCGGTACCGTTGGCCGTTGCCCATGCCACGCCCACAGTACGGGCGCTGGCGGGCGCGAGCGTGACCTTGAAGGTCATGGTCGAGTTCGCTCCGGCGCTCCCCTCGTTCGCCTCGGCATTGCTGACGGAGAGCATCGACTTGTTGTCGTTGTCCTGGATCGTGCCGGTCGCGGAGGCGGACGAGATCGTCGCGCCCGCCGGGTCGGCCAGGCGCACGAGAACCGTCTCGTCGGGCTCATCGAGCTGATCGCCGTTGACGACGACCCGGAAGATCTTCTCGAGCTCGGCAGGCGGAGTGTTCGGAGCCCACTCGAACCTCTGACTCTTCTGCTGGTAGTCCGTCGGGGCGACGGCAGTACCGTCCTGTGTGAACGCGGTAACGGCAGCGCGTTGCGCGCTGGTCGTGCTCAGTCTAACCCTGAAGTCGAGGTTGACAGTGCCGCCGTCGCCCTCGGTGACCTGCGCTCCCGTGACCGACAGCGTCGGGAGAGCGTCGTCGTCCGTGATCGTCCCCTTCCCCTGGGTGTCGGGCCCGAGCGTCGCGTTGACCGCGCTCAGGAGGTTGACGAAGAACTCCTCCGTCGGCTCGGAGAGCGTGTCTCCCTTCACGTCGACGGCGATGGTTCCGCTCGTCTGGCCGGGCGGAATCACGATCGCCTCGTTACTCGCCGCGACGTAGTCCTCGGGCGCCTTCGCCGTTCCGTCGACCGTGGAGTAGCGGATCGTCACGGGCTGCGAGCTCGCCGCCGACAGCGACACGACGAAGTTCGCCTTCACGACGCCCGAATTGCCCTCGGTGACCGTCGGATCGGTGATCGTCGTCGTCGAGGGGGGCGTGTCGTCGTTCGAGATGGTTGCCTTGCCCTGAGCATCGGCGATGGAGGCGGCGTTCGTGGCCCCGAACAGGTTGACGAAGAAGTGCTCGTCCGGCTCCGGCGTCGTATCGCCCTTGACAGGAACATTGATCGTGCCGCTCGTCCCCCCGGCCGCGATCGTCAGGGTGCCGCTTGTCGGCACGAAATCCTCGTTGGCGAGAGCGGTACCCTCAGCAGTTGCGTACTGAACCGAGACGTCTCTCCCGCTAGGCCCGGAGAGCGTGACGACGAAGCTCGCATTGACGGTGCCCGCGTTGCCCTCCGCGACGGTGGGATCGCTGATCGACGCGATCGTGGGCGGCTGATCGTTGTCCTCGATCGTCCCGACGCCCGTGCCGTCCCCGATGGTGGCGTTCACGGGAGGCGAGAGCTGCACCGCGAAATTCTCGGTGGCCTCGTCCAGGGGGTCGTCCGTGATCGGCACGCTGACCGTCTTGGCGGCGGTCTCGCCGGGCGCCCAGGTGAGTGTGCCGCTCGTGGCCGTGTAGTCGCTCCCTGCCACAGCGGACCCGTTTGCGGTCCCGTAGGTGACGGTAACGGACTTGCCCGATGCGCCGGACAGGGAGACGGCGAACGTGGCAGGCCCGCCGCCCTCGGTGACAGGCGGCGCGTTGGCGATCGAGACGACCGGCGGCGCATCGTCGTCGGTAATCGTTACTTCAGCGACCGCGGTGCCGAACTTGGCATTCACGGTCGGTTCGGACAGCTTCACCTTGAACGTCTCGTCCGGCTCGTCGAGAGAGTTGCCCTCGGTCACGACCGTAATCGGCTCGGTCGTGGCCTGCCCGGGCAAGAACTCGCGGATACCAGTCTGTGCCGTGTAATCGCTCCCCGCGGTCGCGCTGCCGTCCTCGGTCGAGTACGTCACGGTGCTAAGCAGAGTGAGGTCACCGCTGCGGGTGAGGGTGAACGTCGCCGCCGTCCCTTCAGTCACGGACGGCGGGGTCGCCGCAATCGAGACCGACGTCGTCTCGTCGGCGGCGGCGCCCCCCACGAGCACGGTAAAGCACGCGAGCACTGCCCCGGCAGCGCTCAGCCGCCTGATGCTTCCACCCTTCATCGATCCCCTACCCCCCAAGCCGAGTATCAGTTGGCGGAGGTGTAGCACGAAAATTTCCGAATCGCACGGAATCTCTCCGAAACCTACCCACGCCCAGCACCCTCCGACGACCACCCACCAGAGCAGATTGAGCCCTCGTTTTGCCGGAAAGTCAACCCTTCGCGTTGGGAGAGGACTTGCCGGGGGCGGGAAACTGAGGTAAGAAAGAGAGTCGACGCTCCAACAGGAGGGGGACGTTGGCAGCAAGGGGGGACGACGGGTGTAGGTGCCGGGGCACGAGCGTCATGCTCGTCGCGTTGACGGCCACCCTGGCCGCGACTCTCGGTCTCGCACGTCCGGCCGCGGCGCAGGAGGCTCCACCGCCTGCGGACGGCCAGGCCGGCGCCTCGACGACCCCGGCGGCCGGGACCGCTCCCGCTGCGAACACTTCGAGCGCCACTGAGCCGGCCACCGCGCCGGCAACTGAGCCGGCAACCGAGCCGGCACCCCCTGAAGCCCCGGCGGCGACCGGCACCCCGGCACCGGAGTCGAAGCCAGGAGAGAACGCCGACGCCGGCAAGGGAACGGAAGCCGCCCCGAGCGCCCCTGGCTCCGCCGCGCCAGAAGCATCGGGTTGCGAGCCGGCCGCCGGCTCCACTCAGACCGCGGGGTCATCGGCCGACAGCGGCTCGACCTCCTCAACCGGGACGTCGTCGAGCGAGACGTCCTCGTCCACCTCCAGCTCCACCTCCAGCTCCACCTCCACCTCCACGGCCGAGGCGAAGCAGGAGCCGGCCGCCAAGTGCGCGGAGGCAGCCAAGCCTGGCCCCGCGACGTCCGCACCCGCCGAGACCACCGCCTCCCCGACTGCCTCGCAGGCCGCGCCCACGGCACCCGCCGCCACGACGCCCGCCGCTACGGCACCCGTGGCTGCGACGACCCCCACCCCGGCCCCGACCCCGACCGCGCCCGCAGAGGTGCCGGAGGGAGCCGGGCCGATCGTCGTCCTCGTGGCGCCGGCGAGCGTCGAACCGAACGCTACACCTCACATACAGGTCGAGGCGATGCCGGCAGCGGCTCCGCAGAAGGAGGCGAACACGGAGGACGCGGACGCTGGCCGCCTACGCGCGCCCGACTCGGTCCGCCTGGCCAAAGACGTGACGCGCGGGCTCGTGCAGCTGACGCGCGCCGGACGCCTAGGTCGCTCCCCATCACTGTCCTTACGAACCGCCGTGCCGGGAAAGATCCCGCCCACGTGCTCGCGGCCTCGCGGCCTGGTGCCCTTGTCACGTGCATGCACGTGGCTCCGTGCCGCCACCGTTCCCGGCGCGACGCAGCTCTGGCCGAAGGTTCCGACCACTGCCGCCGCAATCAACGAGGCGGCCCGGAATGTCGCGCGGGAGCGGGACCGACATCCCGTGCGGGCACCGAAGGCCGCGCCGAAAGCACCCCGGATCGAGCCCGCCGCGCCGACCCGGACCCAGGACGAGGGCCCCTGGGCCTCCGGCGGGTCGGCCGGTGGATCGTCGGCCGGGTCGGGGACCCTCCGCGTCTTCGCGCTGGCAACCATGACCACATTCCCGTTCGCGCTTCCTCGCACCCTTCGTGCGCCGATGCGCTCGAGCCTCGTCCCCCCGGGCGAGCTCGGCGTCTCCCTCGCCGAACGCCCCGGGTAGATCGAGACACCGGCGACCGGCCTCGTCCGGAGCCGCGTGTAAACGATCGTGCCCTGTGGCTACGCAATTGGGAGGACCGAAATGAAGCACGAAATCGAGAGAGCCGGCCCGAGGGCCGTCCTCATGGAACCGCATCCGTTCTGCCACGCGGCGATCGCGTCGCTCCTCGCACGCTCCGACACAACCGTCGTGGGCGTTGCGATGACGGCGTGCGCAGCGCTCACACTGCTCGAGGAGCACACCCCGGACGTGCTCGTGGCAGAGCTCGATCTACCCGAGGGTCGCAAGGCGGCGCTGAACGTGATCTCCAGCGGCCGTCGCGTGAACCCGGCGCTGACCGTGATCATCCTCTCGGGCTCCGACGACTCGGAGTTGATCGACGAGGCGTTCGAGGCGGGCGCGTCCGCGTACATCCTCAAGACCGCCGCTCCGGACGCGGTAGCGACGGCGATCCAGCAGGTGTTCGAGCCGTCGATCTACCTCGCGCGACCTCGCGAGACGAGCGAGACGAGAGAGAGCTCGAACGGCAATGTCCCGAAGCTGACGCGACGTGAGCTCGAGATCCTCCAGCTCGTCTCCGAGGGCCGTTCCAACCGCCAGGTCGGCCAGCTCCTGTGGGTAACCGACCAGACGGTGAAGTTCCACCTCGCGAACATCTACCGCAAGCTCGGAGTGGGCAGCCGCTTCGACGCGGCGCGATGGGCCCAGGAGCACGGTGTGCTGGACGGGGCCCTGCACGACGTCGAGCCGGATAAGGTCGTAGCGCTCGGCGAGGCGAACGGCAACGGCACCAAGACCAGCGCCGCGACGGTGGCGCGGCGGCCGAAGGAACGGGCGGCGATGAGGACTATGGTGCGCCGCGAGGAAAGTTCGCGATGACCCCCAAGGAGAACTGCCGGTCGCGGGCACCGTCGCAGCGCACGAGGACGGTGTACCGCCCGGCGGGGAGCGGCATCGAGAGGCTGAGCAGGTTCTTCACTGCCGGCAGCGCCACGACCAGCTCCGACGGCCTGCGGAGGGAAAGCGTGCACTCCGCGGCCCGGGGGGTCAGGAGCTGGGTCTCGAACCGTCCGCGCCCGACCCGGAACGAGGCCTTGAACCCGCGCCGGAAGGTGCCGGTCTCGAATCGGGACTCTCTGTTGTAGAGCCGGCCCGGCGCAGCCGGAGCACGAGTTCGCGGGGTGGGCGGAACCGAGGGCTGAGGCCCAGGAGCAGCTGCCTGTGCCGCCGGCACCAGGCCGAGCCACCGGAATGCCGCCAGTGCGTCGATCCGGCCCCAGGCGATGCCGGGCACCGGCCGGGCCGTCGCGGCAAGCGCGGCCGCAACCTGATAGCTCGTCAGGCTCGGGTTCTGAGACATGATGAGGCCGGCGACGCCCGAGACCGCGCCGGGAGTGAACGACGTGCCGCAAATCGTGCCGGGAGGGATGGTGGGATCCATCACCATGTGGCAGCCGGGCGCGGTCAGGCCGACCCACGGGCCATAGGACGACCAGAAGTAGAGACTGTCGCTGTCGTCGGTTCCCCCGACTGCAAGCACGCCGGGATAGGCGGCAGGGTACTGAACCGCATCGCTGCCGGCGTTGCCCGCCGATGCGACGACCAGCACGCCGCTGTCGATCGCGTACCGGACCGCCAACTCCTCTTGGGCGTCCGGCTGACCCGGCCGCGTGAGGCTCACGTTGATGATGCGGGCGCCGTGCTCGACCGCCCAGCGGATCCCGGCCGCGATCCGGTCAGAGCTGACCGATCCGCCTGCGCTCACACGTACCGGCATGATGCGGCACTTCCAGCAGTGGCCGGCCATGCCGATGCCGTTGTTGCCCCGCGCGGCGATCACGCTCGCCACGCGTGTGCCATGGCTCTGCGTATCCTGCGGCTCGCCGTCGTTCTCGACGAAGTCCCACCCCGGGACGAGCGCGCCCGCCAGGTCGGGAGTCGGATTCACGCCCGTGTCGATCAGGGCGATCACGATGCCCGGATCACCCGTCGTGATGTCCCAGACCTGTGGCAGCCCGATGTGGCGCTGGGCCCACTGGTCTCCCCAGGCCGGATCGTTCGGCTGCACTGCGAACGCAGCCACAGGCAGGAGGAGTGCGAGGGCCGCGACGGCCGCAACGACGAGGCGCCTCATTCAGCCCGAGTCTAGACGGCGCGCCGCGGAATGGAAGTCCGGCCCGGAAAAACCCCCCGACCGCCCGCTTGCAGGGGAAGCGTGTCACTCCTGCATGAAGCCGCGGGTGGCTCTTCCTGTTCGAAAGACTACCCGCCGCGCTCTTGCAACTCCACCGAAAACCCTCTAAAACTGCCTGTCAGGAGGGACAGCTCTGATCAACGACGCCGCCGAAAGGAGGACGTACGCGGGAGTCGGACAGGAAAGGTAAGGCTCAAGTCGTTTTTTGGTGGTTTGGATCTTTGGGAATCAACAATCTTTCTGGGGAATCAACAAGGAGTGGGGGAATCATTTAGATGCGTAAGAGACTGAAGTTCTGTCTCGTGGCACCGCTGGCGGCGCTTGCTTGTCTGGCGCTGTCCGGTCCCGCGATGGCAGGCGAAGACACACGGTTCGAGGCGGGCGATCCGCTGACGACCAACATCCCGTACGTGGCCTATGCCGGCTCGGAAGTGCGGCTGGTCAAGTGCATCACGGGCAACCGGGAAGGCGTCGAGGCCGAGTGGCAGGTCGTCGACTGGTCCGGCGTCAACCCGGACGGGCAGAACAGCCGCGATCCGGTCTTCTTCGACGACGTCGACCAGCGCACCACCGGCCGCGTGGTCCCGCGCGACGCCGAGGACGATCCGTTCAACGACCAGGGCGGCCGGATCTGCTGGGCGATCGACATCGAGTCGCAGAAGCCGGGCATGGCGGTCGTCAAGTTCGCGACCGACGTTTTCGATCCCCCGGCGGGCGCACCGGAGTTCAAGCACCAGTTCCTGGTCATCTGGCTGAAGATGAACCGGCCGACGATCACGGAGCTGAGCAACGACTCGTTGGGTGACCCGCCGCTCAACCTGGGTGATCCGACGGGCGACGGGAACTTCAACCCGATGGACTGCAGCCCGGCTGCGGGCTGGCAGGGCTGCTTCCGTGACGGCCTGGTCCGCGTCACGGTGAACGGCTCGTTCCCGCTCGGGCAGAACTTCTCGGACGACCTCGACGGGGACGCGTCCCCGAACACGGTCACGCTCCCGCAGGACTGGGAGCTGCTCGCCAGGACCTACGCGGTCGACATCAACGGCCGTAACCCGGGCAGCTGGGACATCCACGACGACCAGGGCACGCTCGAGGCGCACTCCAACGGGAGCTTCTGCGTCGAGGGCGGCTCGCCGATCGATGCAGTGGACAACTGCCTCGGCGGTAACGAGGTCGGTCCGTTCTCGCGGCTCATCGGCGGCACGGACATCACGCTCGGCCCGTTCGATCCGCTGCGGCCGAGCACGTCCTACCTGCCCGATGGCGCCCTGAACGCGGGCGATGCACCGATGCCGGCCGCTCGGGTCGATCTGGCCCTGTCCGGCACAATGGGTGGTCTCGCACGGGCCGACAAGCACGTGGTCTACAGCCGCAACCGCGCCGGCAGCGAGGACAACCCTGCCACGCCGGCCGTGGAGGATGCGCACAACCTGTACGCACCCTTCTACGCGGCGCTGATTCCGCCGACGTCCTTCATTCTCAACGGAGGCAGCCTCGAAACCTCGGGCGTCGTCGGCGCGATCGCGAACAACTTCCCGGGCTTCCAGCCCTTCCCGGGAGTGGTCAGCATCTACCACTACTGGGAGCTGCTGAACACCAGGTCCCGTGGCGGCGCGAACGCGTGTCGTGACGTGGGCGGTACCGGTCAGTTCGGCCCGCCGGCGAGCATTGCCCGCCCGGCTGGCGTCACGAATGCGACCGTGTACACGGACGAGCACGGCGAGGCGATGGTGCGGTTCCTGCCGGACGTCGGCGTCGGGCTGACTCCGGACAACCAGGGCCTGTGCGACCTCGGCGAGATCAGCGACACGCCGCGGCTCATCGGCTCGGCCACGATCAGCGCCGAGGCACTGGATCCGTTCCAGCCCGTCTTCGACGCTCCTCGCATGTCCAACACGCTGACGAAGAACCTCTACTCGTTGGCCGGAAAGACGCTCGACTGCATCCCGAAGTCGAACATCGAGGCGTACTGCGTCGAGACGGTCCGCGACATCCGCGGGAACCTCGTCGAGAATGCGCGCGTCTCGTTCACGCGTGAGCCGCGTGGGCTGATCGAGCCCGCCAAGCTCAAGATCGCTCCGTACGACACCACGGGCCAGACGAACGTGTCTGACACGGACAATGAGGTCGTCGTGCTGACCGGTCGCAATGGTCAGGCCGGCATCGTCGTCAAGAGCACCCTCCCGGGTCTCGTCGACATCGACGCCGAGAACATCCTGACCCGCAATGGTGGCTTCGGCGTCCAGCGCGTCCGCTGCATCCGCTTCTCCGGCGGCGCGACGCCTCCGGTCGACGCAGCAACCTGCGCAGAGCTGGCCAATGGCGGTACGCCGACGCAGTCCGCTCCGACGAACCCGGCTCCGACGAACCCGGCTCCGACGAACCCGGCACCGTCCAACCCGGCACCGTCCAACCCGGCTCCGTCGAACCAGGCGGCACCGGCACCCGCAGCGGCCGCGATCGTCAGCCTCGCTGGCAATCCGGTTCCCGCTACGGCGCCCGCGGCGAAGACCCCGGCGGTCAAGGCGAAGCTCGCCTCGGCCCGCTTCGTCTTCGTCAACGGCAAGCGCTACCTGGTCGTCCGCGCCAACGGCGCGGCAGCGACCGCGAAGATCCGCATCATCGTCGTGATGCGGACGGGCAAGGCCATGAAGCCGGTCGTGCGCACGATCAGCACGAACAAGCCGGTTCGCGTGGCGAACCTCGCAATCAGCAAGCACGTCCGCACGGTACGGGTGTCGATCCTCTAGCAGGACGGCACAAGCGCTAAGCAGAGGAAGGGCCCGCTACGGCGGGCCCTTCCTCGTTCTCCGGAGTGGCGGATCTCCGATCCGTGCATACACTGCGACTGTGGGGAGATCGATGGTGCTCAGAACCATTGCGCACGCGGCGATGCTGCTCGCTCTCGCGCTGCTCGTGCTCGGCTGCTCCTCGGACGATTCGTCCGAGGATGACGCCGCCCCGGCCGCGACCTCCACGACTGCGACGACCACGTCTGCGGAGCCGCTGCCGACGTCCGAGACGGTCAAGCTGGCGATCTTCGAGCGGGCCTACAGCGAGTGCGCGTCGACCGAGTTCGTCCTGCTCGCCAACAAGTACAAGGTGGCGAAGAAGACCAGGCCGAACGTGGCGACCGCGGTGGCGGTCGCCTGGACGAAGTACTTCAAGGGCGGCAAGGACGCGATCGCCGAGGGACGCGCCGGCTGCAAGCTGGCGTTCGACGAGGAGCAGGAGCAGTAGGCGGCGAGGCCTTCCGGCTGACTACCGCTTGAGCGAGCTCAGCACCGCGGCCGCGTCGACCCTGCCGGCCGAGACGAAATCGCCCACAGGGGCCGCGTGTGCCGACAGGGCCTCGGCCACGGCGTCCGGGGAGAGGTTAGGCGCATACGACCTGACGAGGCCGGCGAGCCCGGAGACGAAGGCCGTGGCGGACGACGTGCCGCAGAAGTCACCGTACCCGGCACTCGGAGCCGTCGTCACGTTGCAGCCGGGCGCCGCGAGGCGAACCCAGCTGCCGTAGCTAGACCAGCCGTAACGAGCGTCGGAGGGATCCGTCCCCGTCACGCTGATGACGCCTGGGTAGGCTGCCGGGAACGTCGCCTCAGAGCTGCCGGTGTTCCCCGCTGCGGCCACGACCACAGCGCCCCGGGTGCGCGCGTGCGCGATCGCGGCGGCGACAGCGTCGTTCCCGCTGCTCATCGTGAAGCTCAGGTTGATCACGTCTGCGCCGTGGTCCGACGCCCACTGGATGCCTTCGGCGACATCGGCTGCGGTTCCCGAGCCGTTGGCGGCGATCACCTTGACGGGCATCAGCGAGCAGCGCCAGCACGTGCCGGCGACGCCGATGCCGTTGTTGGCCCGCGCGGCGATCACACCGGCGACCATCGTCCCGTGGCCGTGGTCGTCGCTCGGATCCGTATCCTCGTTGACGGTGTCATAGCCGTCGACGAACGCGCCCTGAAGGTCCGGATGGGAGGAATCGACGCCGGTGTCGAGCACGGCGACGACGGTCTGGGAGGTGCCGGTGGTGACGCTCCACGCGCGGGCAGCGTTCGTCTTGGCAAGTGCCCACGAGTCGCGCCAGAGCGGATCGTTCGGCACGATCGCTGTCGACGTGGCGGCAACCGGGACGGAGCGACGGGCGACTCGGCGAGGCGGTTGCCTGCGCGACTTCGGCTCGATCTTCGCAAGCGACCGCGTTCCCGTCGCGGACGCCTGCTCGAGCAGGACCCATTCAGCGGTCCCGGGCGACGCAGCGGCGGGCGCAGCTGTGACAAGAAATGTGAGGCTCGCGAGCGAAATCAGTCGGAGAAACTGCCGAAAGCTGAGACGGTGTGCGGGCACGGTCTCGCTATCGGCATGCGCCGGGGATCCTTTAGCGCGATCGAGACGTTATGAAACGTGCGCGCGGAAGGGCGCCTTCGCCCGCACGCGGCCCCGGTGCACCACCACGACCGCGCTGACGAGCTTGCCCCTCGCGGCGGAGGGAAGGCGCCAGACGCAGGTTGCCTTGCCGCGCCTGAACCGATGCTCGAGCACGGCGACTCGGCGGCCGTCGATCCGGCCGTGGCAAGCCACTCGACCCTTCTGGATGCGGACTCCCCGCTTGAGGACGACCACGGTGCTCGCCATCCTCTTCCCGGCCTGCGGACGGCGGGGGGCGAGCGTCAGCCCGTGCAGCACAACGGCGTTCGCCGCGGCTGCCGGAAGCGACGGCTCTGCCGCCGGACCCGCCGGCGGCAGTGAGGGAGTGGCGGCCCCTGGCTGTGACGGGACTGGAGCAGGCTGCGGACCCGGGGCCGCGGGCGGCGAAGGCGTCGGCGGCCGCGGTGCGGGCGGAGGTGCCGGCGCGGGCGGAGGTGCCGGCGCGGGCGGAGGTGCCGGCGCGGGCGGAGCCGCCGAGCCACCGTCGGCCACGGTTCCGAAGGTGTGGGCCCAGGTGGTCGTGCCGGAACCGGTCGCTGCTCCCGATCCGATCGCGGCGAAGCTCGGGTTCTCGATGTTTGCCCGGTGGCCGGGAGAGCCGAGCCAGCCCTCGACCACCGCCTGCGCGCTCGGATAGCCGTAGGCGATGTTCTCGCCCCAGCTCGCCGTGTAGCCGCAGTCCTGCATGCGCTGGCCGGTCGAGCGGGCAACCGGCGGTGCGGGATCGGAGTGGGACATGTAGCCGTAGCGGGCCATGTGCCGCGCCTTCCACTCCGCGGACGCCTGGAGCGCCTGCGACACCGCGAGCTGTCGCAGGCCGAGGGAGGCCCGGTGCGCGTTGACGAGCTGGATCGTCTGCCCGGCCAGATCGGGCCGCGAGGTGCCCCAGTCGGCACCCGGTGTGCACTCGCCGGCCAGGGTCGCCGCAACGGCGCGCTCCATCCCCGTCCCGACGCTGCTCGAGGCGAGCGTGAGGAGGGTGACGGCGGCGCACAGACCTGCGGCGGTGCGTACGAGGGAGCTCATGCGGCGGTCGATCCTGTGGACAAGAGATCGACACTAACCGCCGCCGCTTGACGGCTCTCCCCCTAAAAGGATGGTATTTGCTGGACTTTAAGCCGTTTCTGACGGGCCCTCGAACGAGGGATCAGCGCAGCTCGTGAAAGGCGCTGCGGACAGTAGTCAACGCCGTCTGAAGCTCCATCACCCGCTCCAGCTCCGCGCCGGCGAGCTCCCGCCGCAATCGTCGCTCGCGGAGGTTCAGCATCAGCTCCTTGCCGGTGCGCTCGTCGATGCCCTCGCGCGACGCACGTGCGTCGAGCTCCGCCCGCAGCTCGGTCAGCTCTCCATGCCTGCCCGTGATCAACTCCTCACGAAACCGCCGGTGGAGCTCGGAGTCGAAATGGTCGGCACCGATCTCCGACAGGAGCTTGACAAGCGCCGGGTGAGCGACGCACGCGGCCAGGACGCTTCGCTCGAGGCGTTCGCCCTTCAGGAGCATCTTCGGCGACAGCTCCTCGGTGAGTGTGCGAGCACCGCCCTTGGGGGTCAGCCCGGACAGCGTCTCCTTCGGCAGACTCAGCCGGCCCGCAAGGAGGCGGAGCGCGTCCTGCCACTCCGGCGAGTCCTCGTTGCGCCGCAAGATCTCGCGCGCGCGGACGAACGCCTCCTGCCGGTCGGGTGTGCGATCGAGCTCGAGGCGCACACGGTAGAGGATGTAGCTCTCCGCCTTCCCGAGGCGCGCTTCGAAGGCCTGCGGCGCGTCGGCGGGGTCCTGTCCCTTCGGCAGCGTCACCACGCGGACGTCGAAGCCGAGCGAGGCCGCGAGCTCCATCCCACGCAGGGTTGCGTCCTCACCGGCTGCGTCTGCGTCGAAGCAGAGGTAGAGCCGGCGGGTCAATCGCTGCAGCTCTTTCAGTTGTCGCTCGGTGAGGGCGGTGCCCATGGAAGCGACCACCGGCTCGAACCCGGTCTGGCGGAGCGCGATCACGTCGGTGTTTCCCTCCACCACGACAGCGCGCTCCTGCTTCGCGATCGCGGTGCGGCCGAGGTGCAGGCCGTACAGGATCGCCGACTTGTGAAAGAGCTCCGTCTCGGGCGTGTTGACGTACTTGCCGCGCAGAGGGTCGTCGTCATGCAGCTTTCGCGCCTGGAAGCCGACCACACGCCCGCGCGCGTCAGCGAGCGGGAACATGAGCCGCGGCGGGAAGTAGTCGTTTCCACGCGCGTTCGTCAGGCCCGCTGCCCGGAGCTCCTCGGCTGTGAAGCCTTTCTCCTGCGCCTTCCGCGCGAGACCCTCGCCCGGGGCGAGGCCCAGACGGAACTCACGGCACACCTCCGCTCGCAACCCGCGGCTCGCCAGGTAGGCGCGGACGGGCTCCCCCACCGGCGACTCCCAGAGATGCCGCTCGTAGAACGAGGCAGCCTGGTCGAGGAGCGCGTGCAGGCGCTCGCGGCGCTTTCGTCCTGCCTCGAGCTGTGGCGAGGTTTCCTCGTACTCCAGCTGGACGCGAAAGCGCTCGGCCAGCCACTCGACTGCCTCCACGAAGTCGAGGTTCTCGGTCTCGCGGACGAACGAGATCACGTCACCCCCTTTGCCGCAGCCGAAGCAGTGGTAGAGCTTCTCGACCGCGTTGACCGAGAAGCTCGGCGTCCGCTCGTCGTGGAACGGGCAACGTCCCGAATAGCGGGCTCCCGACTTGCGCAGCGTCGTCCGTCCGCTGACGATCTCGATCATGTCAGCTGCGGCGACGACCTCACGAACGGACGACTCCTTGATCCGGGCCACGGTCTACAGGGTCTCGGCGTAGGTGAGCGCGAAGCGGTCGGTCATGCCCGAGATGAAGTCCGTAATCTCACGCTCGCCCTGACCGGCCTCGACGAGACGTTCGAAGATGCGGTGGACGGTGGAGTGTGCCCGCTCGTGCTCCTCGCGGGCATGCCGCCCCAGGTAGACGCGCTCGAACATGAAGGAGCGCAGCGAATGCATCGCCTCCCCCACCTCGTCGCTCTGAACGACGTCGCCGGCACGCTCGGAGCTCTCGACGAGGTCATGGACGAGTGCGTCGATGCGACGTCCACCCGTGGCGCCGAGCAGCTCGATCTCCTCGCGCGGCAGCTCGCCGGGGTCGAGGATCCCGAAGCGGATCGCGTCGTCGATGTCGTGGTTGATGTAGGCGACGCGGTCGACGAGTCGCACCACCTTCCCCTCCAGCGACGCCGGCTCGCCCTCGCCCGTGTGGGTGAGGATGCCGTCGCAGACCTCGGCGGTCAGGTTCAGCTCTCGAGCGATCCGGTGGGACTGCTCGTTGTGCCGAAAGCCGGTGCCGAAGTGCTCGATCAGACAGCGGTCGAGCTCATCCTCGCCCGCATGGCCGAACGGCGGGTGGCCCATGTCGTGCCCCAGCCCGATCGCCTCCGTCAGGTCCTCGTTCAGCCGCAGAGCCCGGGCCACGGCCCGCGCGATGCCGGTCGTCTCGAGCGTGTGCGTCATCCGCGTCCGGTAGTGGTCTCCCGCCGGGTCGATGAAGACCTGCGTCTTGCCCTTGAGGCGCCGAAACGGCTTCGAGTGGAGGATGCGGTCGCGGTCGCGCTGAAACGGCGTGCGCAGGCTGCATTCCTCCCCCTCGCGTCGCCGCCCGCGGCCGGCATAGGAACGCACTGCAAGAGGCGAGAGGATCAGCTCTTCCTGCTCGCGGATGCGTTCCTCGAACGCACTCGCGACTAGACCTGATACCTCCGGCATGACCCAAGCCTAGTCTGCCGCACGGTCGTTCTGAGTCGCCGCGCGCGAAGCGCTGCGCTAGATGATGATCGGGACGGTGCCGCCGTCTGCCGACCAGGCAGCGCCGGTCACATACGAGGCGCGGTCGGAGGCGAGGAATGCGATCACCGCGGCGATCTCGGCGGGCTCTGCGAGGCGGCCGAGCGGACGGCCGGCCCCCAGCTTGGCCAGCACCTCGTCCCGGTCTCCTCCTGCCTGGTCTGCGAGGCCGCCCTCCGCCAGCCACGCGTTTGTCGCTGTGGGGCCTGGGCTGACGGCGTTGCACCGGATGCCGTCCCCGGCGTACAGGTCGGCGACGAGGCGTGACAGCGAGAGTACGGCTGCCTTCGTGACGGAGTAGTGCGGCATGCTGGTCGAGGGGCGCTTGGCCGCCGTCGACGACACGTTCACGATCGCTCCGCGTGTCCGGCGCAGGTACGGCAACGCCGCGCGGACAGCGCGAACGTAGCTCATCACGTTCAACTGCCACATCGCGTCCCATTCCTCGTCCAATACGTCCTCGAAGTCGGCCTGGACGGCGAACCCGACGTTGTTCACGAGCACGTCGAGCCGATCGAGAGCACGCACGGCGGCGTCGACCACGGCTTCCGGCGCCCCCGGCTCGGACAGGTCGGCGACGACGTGGAGCATCTCCCCCACCCCCGGCGCCTCGCTGCGTCCACATGTGACCACGAGCGCATCCTCGTCGATGAGCAGGCGCGCCGTCTCGAGGCCGATCCCTCCGGTCGAGCCGGTGACGACGCACACGCGGCCAGTTAGACCCAAGTCCATCGGGCTAGACTAGCCGCCGCCGTGACCACGATCCTAATGGCCCGCCACGGCGAGACGGACTGGAATCGCGAGAGCCGCTTTCAGGGTCATGCCGACACCCCCCTGAACGAGTCAGGTCGCGAGCAGGCGCGGGGACTCGCCGAGCGCCTGGCCGGGGAGAAGATCGACGCGATCTACGCCAGCCCGCTCTCGCGAGCACGCGAGACGGCGGAGATCGTGGGACGCCGTCTCGGGCTCGGCATCGAGACGGCCGAGGGGCTGCGTGAGGTCGACGTCGGCTCTTGGTCGGGCCTGACGCGGACGCAGATCGAGGAGCGCTTTCCCGAGGGTTTCCGGCGCTGGCTGCAATTCGACCACGGTTGGGACGACGGCGAGAGTTATGAGGCACTCGGAGCGCGCGTGCTGCTGACGCTCCGAGAAATCGCGGGGCGCCACCCGCGCAAACGCGTGCTCGTCGTCAGCCACGGGGGCCCGATGCGCGCGGCGCTGGCAGCGGCCGCGGCCGCGTCGTACGCCGACGCACGCCGGATCGCGAAGCCGATCGGAAACTGTGACGTCGCGGTCTTCCGCTTCGAGGACGAGCGCCTTCGGCGGATAGACTCGGACGACGCCTAGTGGAGGACTACACGAACAAATACAAGGGTGAGCAGGTCGAGGTCGCGCTCTTCGGGGGCGAGTACCAGGAGGGCGTGCTGACCGCCTACTGCTCGATCGAGGACGTCCCCCATATCGAGCTGAACGGCCACATCCTCGTGCCGCTTCAGAACGTCGCCTCTCTGCACTGCTCGAGCCGGTGCGACGCGCCGGAGCCTGACTGGCCGCCCCGCGGGCTCGGTGACGAAGACCGCGGCGACGACGACGGGCCGTAGCGGCATGCGGCTCGCTGCCGCGAAGAACCTGCTCAAGGCGTGGCTGCTGGTAGCGCTGCTCACAGCCTTCTGCGGCACTCTCGGTTGGGCGTTTGGCGGGTACCGGGCAGCTTCCCTCTTCGGCTTCTGTGCGCTGCTGGCAGCCGCAGCCGTCTACGCGTACGCGGACCGGGCTCTGCTCGGGATGCTCGGCGCACGTGAATACGCGCTCGCAGAGGACCCGATCCTGCGTTCGAACGTGGACGTGCTGTCGGCGAAGCTCGGAATTCTTCCTCCGAAGCTCTACCTGATCGCCGACGGCTTCCCCCGCGCGCTCGCGACGGGCAGAGGCCCCCGCGGCTCTTCGATCGCCGTCAGTACCGGGCTGCTCGGCGCATTGCCGCCTGCCGAGCTCGAGGGCGTCCTCGCCCATGAGCTCGTCCATGTGCGAACCCGGGACGTGCTCGTGCAGACGTTCGTCGTGCTCCTCGCGTTCTTCCTCGTCGAGCTCGCGCGGGTCGGCGGGTGGTTCCGCCGGGCCCTTTTGGCGATCCTCGGGCCGATCGCGGCAGCCTTCGTGCACGTGCTCCTGTCGCCCAAGCGCGAGTTTTCGGCCGACAGAGCCGCCGCCGCGCTCGTCGGCTCGCCGCATGGACTGGCTGACGCCCTGCTCCGGCTCGACCGCGCGAGCGAGCTGGTCTCGTTCACCGAGAGCGTCGTCACGGAGCCGCTCTACACCGTCGACCCCTTCTCCGACGAGGGGCTGGGCGGCCTGTTCGGCACGCATCCCGCGGTCGGGGAGCGTGTCGCGCGGCTGCGGCGCCTCGACCCGAGCTGGCGCGCTGATCTTCACGCGGCCTAGCTGCAGCGGTGACCTGCCCTATGCGGACGAACTGCCGCGGGTTGCACTGCGCAGCTTCAGGGATCTTCGCGCAACCGTGGATCCGCTCCCGCGGATCCACGCCGTCTATCCGCGCGACGCGCGGATAGACGTTGCTGCAAGGAATAATTCGGCGGCGTCCTACTCTCCCGGGGGCTTGCGCCCCGAGTACCATCGGCGCTGTCGGGCTTAACTTCTCTGTTCGGAATGGGAAGAGGTGTACCCCCGACGCTATGACCGCCGAAACTTGTGAA
>Ga0208612_1000087_pt1 | contig 58539 bp, 53 predicted proteins | sample AntDryMetagUQ889_FD_188089 | JGI IMG/M metagenome (GOLD analysis project Ga0208612, IMG submission 188089) | Polar desert microbial communities from Antarctic Dry Valleys - UQ889 (SPAdes) | ecosystem: Environmental > Terrestrial > Soil > Desert | place: Antarctic Dry Valleys | collected 2008-12-31 | reverse complement strand
CGGCATGGTGCTCGGCACCGAAAGCGCGACGCCCCTCGAGTGGTGGGTCGCGATCGAGCCGGAGCAGTACCTGCAGCTCGACGATGTCGTTCTCGTCCGGACGGTCGTGCCCGGCGTCGGCGGCGAAGTACGGATCTCGGGCGTCGTCGACATTGTCCGCGCACAACACGAAGGCAGCCGCTTCGAGAGCGACGTTTTCCTCGTGGACAAGGGCGTATTGCCGCTCCAGGTTGCGCGGAGCGCTCACGTCGTCTCCACGCGAGTCGAGCCGGAAGTTTGGATCCCTCCTCAGCCGGGTGACCGAGTCGCGCGCGTACGGGGGCGCGATCGGGATGAGGCTCTTCATTTCGACGCGATGGAACAGCGCCTCATTGCCGGGCTGTCCCGCGATGGGCAGCCAATCTATCTCGACCTCTCGTTCCTGGACGGGCGCCGCGGCGCTCACGTGAACATCTCGGGCGTGTCGGGCGTGGCAACAAAGACGACCTACGCCAGCTTCCTCCTTTACACGCTTTTCCATTCGGATGTTCTCGGCGCCGAGGCGGCGAACACGAAGGCGCTCGTCTTCAACGTCAAGGGCGAAGACTTGCTCTTTCTCGATCGCTCGAACGCCGGCCTCGACGAGGCAAGCCGCGAACGCTACGGGGTGCTCGGACTCCCGGCGGGCCCGTTCGACTCGGTCGGGATTTGGGCACCCGTACGGAAAAGGGTCGATGTGCCCACACCGGACACCGGCAGTCGTCAGGACGGTGTCCGTGCCTATTTCTGGACGGTGCGCGACGTGGTCCGTGAGGCGCTCCTTCGGTTCATGTTCGCCGAGGCCGGCGATGAGCGCAGCCAGATCGCCGACCTCGTCACGCGTGTCGAAGCCGCGCTCGACCGGGAGGCCGAGGACGTGCGCGACTCTCCAGCGACGATCCAGCTACCCGACGAGCACGGCGAGATGGTTCACGTCAAATCATTCGAGCAGCTCTGCCAACTCATTGACCGTCGCCTCTCCGCCGAGCACTCGGCCTGGACGGGCTACGCCGCGCCGGGAACCGTGTCCGCGTTCCTTCGCCGACTTGACGGCGCGCGCCTGCACTGTGGCCACCTCATCAAGGGCGCCGATGCACCAGAGCCCGACAAGCATCGAATCGACTGGGAGTCGAACCAGGTTTCTGTGATCGATATCCATAACCTGCACGACCGGGCGAAGCGCTTCGTCGTGGGAGTCGTCGTCAAACGCCTCTTCGAGCAGAAGGAAACGACGGGCAGCGCGAAACCGCTCGTCTTTCTCGTGCTCGACGAGCTGAACAAGTACGCGCCGCGCGAGGGGTGGTCGCCAATCAAAGAGGTGCTGCTCGATATCTCGGAGCGAGGGAGAAGCCTCGGGATCATCTTGATCGGTGCTCAGCAAACAGCGAGCGAGGTCGAGCGGAGAATCGTGTCGAATGCGGCCATCCGCGTAGTCGGGCGGCTTGACCCGGCTGAGGCGCTTCGGGCGGAATACGGGTTTCTCACGGATACGGCACGCCAGCGTGCGGTGTTGCTGAAACCGGGAACGATGCTCTTGCAGCAGCCGCATCTGCCGATTCCGCTCGAGGTCACGTTTCCATTCCCGTCCTGGGCGACTCGGGCGAGCGAAGCGCTTGCGCCGGCGACAGCCGGCGATCCGTTCGACAAATTCCAGCCGTGAGGATCCTCCACACCGGCGACTGGCATGTGGGCAAGACACTCGCGCGCCGTTCGCGAATCGACGAGGCGCGCGCCGTACTCGATGAGGTTTTCACCATCGCCGTCGAGCGGCAGGTCGACGCGCTGCTCGTCTGTGGCGATGTGTTCGACCACCTTTCGCCCTCGCCGGAAGCCGAGGAAGTCGTTTACACAGCGCTCGCACGCTTCGAGGACGAGCGGATCCCAGTCGTCCTCCTGTCCGGAAACCACGACCATCCCCAGCGCTGGCGAGCGCTCGAGCCGCTGCTCGCGCGGTTCGCCGTCCACGTCGTCCCCGAGGTGCGCCGGCCTGAACGCGGCGGCATGGTTGCGATCCCCTCAAAGGACAGCTCGACGAGCGCCGAAATCGCCGTTTTGCCGTGGGTCTCAGAACGTCGGCTCGTCGGCGCTGCAGAACTCATGGGGCTTGCTGAGCAGCCCTTCCAGACGTACGCAACGGAGGTTGCCCGCCTGGTCGAGGCTCTATGCCAGCCGTTCGACCACACGAAGTGCAATGTCCTTGCCGGCCATCTCTACATCTCCGGAGCAAAGCCGGCCGGAAGCGAGCGCGCGTTGACGATCGGCGACCTCTATGCCGTCGCTCCGCAGGCGATTCCCTCAACCGCACAATACGTTGCGCTCGGCCACGTCCATCGGCCGCAGCGAATACCCGGAGTCGCCGTGCCCGCCCGCTACGCCGGGTCGTTGCTCCAGCTCGACTTCGGCGAGGTAGGGCAGGAAAAGAGTGTTGTTCTGGTCGACCTCGCCCCCGCCAAGCCGGCCCAGGTTGAAGAGATCCCGCTCACGGCCGGCCGTCGACTTGTCGACGTCCACGGCACGCTCGACCAGCTCGAGGCGTATCGCGAGATGGCTGACGAGGCGTTCCTGCGCGTTTTTCTTGTCTGCGAGCGCCCGCAGGCGGGACTCGGAGACCAGGTGCGAGAGATCCTTCCAAACACCCTCGAAGTGAGGCTCGAGTACGAGCGCGAGGAGAGCGACGCCGAGCGCATCGACGTCAAGCAGCTCTCTCCGCGCGAGCTCTTCGAGCGCTATTACCAGCAGCGTCACGCTGCGAAGGCAGAGGGCGAGCTCCTCGAACTCTTCGACCAGGTTCTCGACGAGGTGACTACGTTGTGAGGCCCGTAACGCTCACGATCGAAGGGCTCACCTCGTTCAAGACGAGACAGCCGGTCGACTTCTCCGAGCTAGATCTCTTTGTTATCACCGGGCCGACCGGCTCGGGCAAGAGCTCCATCCTCGACGCCATCACCTTCGCCCTCTACGGCGACATCGCGCGGGTCAACGACAACGAGTTGCGCCACCTGATCTCGCACGGCTCGTCGTTCGCCCGCGTCAGCCTCGACTTTGAGGTCAACGGGACGCTCTACCGCGTCGCTCGCCGGATGGGGCGGAAGGAAGCGCAGAAGGCAACCCTGGAACGAGTGGACGATGGGGTCGCGGTCAGCGACGTGGAGCAGAGCGGGGTCAAGGCCGTTAACAAGCGGCTCGAGGAGATCGTCGGGCTTGACTTCAACACGTTCACCAAGGCGGTGTTGCTGCCTCAGGGCGCATTCGACAAGTTCCTGAAGGGCAACGTCGGTGAGCGGCGACACATTCTCATACGTCTCCTCGATCTCGGCCGCTACGAGTCGGCCGGACGATTGGCCCGGCAAGAAGCGACTCGACTCGAAACGGCGATCGGAGAGCGGGCGGCGCTAATCGAATCGAACTATCAGGATGCAACCGGCGAGCGGCTCGCCGAGTTCGAGCGCACCGTCAAGACCGCTCGGAGGCGACAGAAGGAGCTCGAGCAGGCAAAGGGAAGGGCGCGCAAGATCGCCCAAGCGGCAGCTTCAGCCGCGAAGCGGCGGAGCGAGCTCGAGCAGGCAATCGCCGACATCGAGGACGCGGTCGAAGCGCTTGAGCCTCTGGGTGAGCAATGGCCGAAGCTCGCAGCGGAGGAACACTCGACGGCCGAGGCGTTCGGCGCAACGCAAGCTGGCCTTGATGCATCCGAGAAGGCCGTCGCGAAGGCTCGGGTCACTCTCCAGGCGACCGTAAAGAAAACTGGCGATGCAGCCAAACTCGCCCTCGTTGAGCAGGCGGCAACGAACCTATCAACGGAGCAGACGGCGATCGACGAGCTCGACCAGGAGCTCGTCCGAGCGCGCACCGAAGCTGACGCTGCCAGAGCAGGGCTGACTTCCGCTGTCAAGCAGGCGACCGATGCCGAAAGAGCGCTGAAGCGCCAGATTGCCGAGGCGAAGCGCGCCGGGGCCACACGCGACCAGGGACGGGCGGCCCTCCGCCATGCCGAAGCGGAGCAAGCGCTCGCGAAGCTAGTGGGCGAACTCAAGAAGGCGAGCGCAGCTTCGGAGAAGGCGCGCAAGCAGGCCGACGAGGCGCGGGAGCAGCGCCGCCACCTCGAGCAGGAACATACGGCGGCGGTCCTGCGTGGCGGTCTCGCCCCAGGCGATCCCTGCCCGGTATGCGCAGCTGTGATCGAGGCAGTGCCCGAAACGAACCGACACGTCGAGCGGCTGCTTGCCCGCGCGCTCGAGAACGTTGCTAGCGCGGAGGAACTAGAGCGCAAGAGCAATGGGCATGTCATCGCGCTCACGACGCAAGTAGAACTCGCCGAGCGGACGCTCGATCAGACCCGTGCGGCACTCGAAGGCGAGGTGGAATCCCTCTCCGTGCGGGAGGCGCAAGAGCTGCTTTCGAATGTCGAAAGCGCCGCCGCACAGGCCGAGGGTGCGCGCGAAGTAGCCGAGGCGCAGGTTCGGGAGAGGCAGCAGAAACTGGCCGGCGCCCAGAGTGACGCCACGTCAGCCGAGGCGAAGGTCACCGGCAGCGAAAGGCTGCGGGAGGCCGCCCGCAAGCGTCTCGAAGGAGCGCGAGCGACGCTCCTCGGGGCGTTCGCGAACAAGCTGCCTAGAGATCTAGACGCGGAGATCGCCAAGCGCAAGGCCGCGCTTTCGGCCGCCGATGACGCGGTGGCGCAGGCAGAGAGCCAGGCCGATGTCGCCAGGCTCGCTCGCGAGGAGGCGCAGACCGCTCAACGGGAGTGTGCACAGCGCTTGGCCCTCTTCGACCAGAGCCTGGCGACTTCGCGGACCGCGGCGAGGATTGGCTGTCAGGCGCTCGCGCGGATCCTCAAGGAACGTGAGTTCCCCGGCTTACCGGCCGCAAGCGACGACCGTGCTGCCCTTCTCAAGAACTGGGGCACGTGCTCCGCTGGTCACCTCACTCAGGCAAAGCAAGCACTCCACGAGTTCGCTGAGGTGGTTGCCGGCGCTGTCGTAGAGCTGCGAGGACTAGCTTCCCGTACCGCGACCGAGCTCGAGACCGACGATCCGAGCGCGATCGCTGATGAGTTCGACCAAGCGGCGACCGTCGCCCATAGTGCTGTCGTCGGCGCACAGAAGGACGTCGAGACGCAGAAAGGACGGATTGCCGAGCGGGCGAAGCTCGAGACTGGCATCGTCAAGGATCGTCGGCTTTGCGCTCTGTACCAGACGCTCGCCCACGAACTCCGCACAGACCGCTTCATCGACTATGTGCTCGCACAGAGCATGAGTCTCCTCGCGGTGCAGGCAAGTGACGAGCTCTTGAAGATCTCCGACGGACGCTACAGCCTCGTCGCCGACGAGGGCAGCTTCGAGGTCGTCGACCGCCACAACGCTAACGAGCGGCGCAGCGTGGCGACCCTTTCTGGCGGCGAGACCTTCCTTGCCTCGCTGAGCCTTGCCCTCGCGCTCTCGGTCGGGCTGAGTGAGCTCGCCGGGGTCGCCGCCAGCAGGCTTGAGGCGATCTTTATCGACGAGGGCTTCGGAAACCTCGACTACGACACTCTCGATGTCGTGGTCGACGCACTCGAACGACTGCGCGAGGGCGATCGGATGGTCGGCATTATCAGCCACGTCGAAACTCTCGCTCAGCGCATCCCGACCGGACTGACGGTGGAACCAAACGGAGGCTCAAGCCGGATCGTCGCCCGCTGAGCGGGGGGAATTCACTCACGGTCATGAGCAGCCACCCGGCGCGACACAGAGTCCCTGTCCTCGACTACCTCGACGACCCAGCGGTCGCCGCCTACTTTGCTGCGCGCGAGCACGATGCGTATTTCCGCTCGCTGAAGAGCGTCGACGAGCGACGCGCATTCCATGACGATCTCAAGGCGGCGCTTGTCCGCCTCCTCGAGGTCGCCGACGCGCGGGCACAGCAGGTGCTCGACGAGATCATCGCTAGGAGCGTCCGCCAAGGGGGAGAGCCGGTCGCAAGCCCCCTCGATCATGCGCGTAGAGTGGAACCGGAAGGCGTGGGCCTCCTCGGGTTGGTTGGCGGTGTCGACTTCGACCGACTCCGGGTTGCCTACCGCCAAGCTGCTCTTCGTCATCATCCCGACCGTGGCGGCTCGAACGAGAAGATGGCCGCCGTCAACCACGCCTACGAACAGCTACACGCGCTGCTCGAGCGGGGCAAGGTCGCGGGGGAGGTCGTGCTCCCGGCCTGGGGATTCGAGGTGCAAGGCGCGCTCGACTATCTCTGGTCTGCCACGCGTCTTCTGTTCGAGGTCGCCCTCGACGACTGGGAGCTCGATGAAGCATCCATCTGGCTCGACCAGCTCGTCTCTGACTCTTTCGCGGCTTCGGCCTTCCGCCAGGCGGACGTCCAGGAGATTGGCCTGATCGAGCCCGCCGCCAAGCTAGCCGAGCGGCTCACTGCGGCCAAAGATCCAACCTCAGCGGGACGCGCGCTCGCGATCGCTCGCGCTGGACTCGAGCGGGCGAAGGCACGCGGGCTCTTCTACGACCCATACGTCACGAAGGCAGAGGACGTCGTCGCAGGACGGAAGAAGCCCCGCTTCGTGCTCAACCACGTTCGCCAGATCGAGAACGCCCGTAGGGTCGGCGCGATCGACGATAAGCGGTACGACGCCAACGTCGCTCGACTGGATGACCGGCAGGCGGCAAAGGACGCGAGCCGCACAAGGCAGGAAGCGCTTCTTCGGACGGTCAGGTTCGTGCCAAGTCTTCCGACCGATAACGGGGTCCGCGCCGGTTCAGAAAGCCGCACCCTTGTCCCGCAGCCCGACTACTACCAGGTTCGCGTCGAGGACCTTTCGGCTCATCAACAGGCGGAGTACGTGCGCACATTCGGCTCGGCTCCAGAGCTCGAGCTCGTGAAGAAGTACGTCTTTGTCCGTCTCAGCGGCCTCGTGCGCTCCGCGGTCTATTTCGAAGAAGCGATTGATCTCGGGGCGCTTCGCGCTGAGGCGCTCGTTCTCGCAAGACTCGAGCCACGCTCCGCGTGGATAGCCCAACGTGTCGCTCAAGTCCTTGGCTTCTTCGCAGCGCTACGCCGCGACCGTAGGCAAGCCTACGCCCAAGAGCTGCGCGAGTTGCTCGAGCCCGAGACGAGGGGGAGCGGGTTCGTCATCATCGTGATGCCAGGCGCGAGGGAGCTTGGCGGGAGCTTCCTTGGGTCGGCCGAGCAGCGCGGTCGGCGGCTCCTCGAGAGCGAGTAGAAGCATTCACTGAGTCGGTACGAGACCCGTTGGCCCGATCGTTCTGACCTGACCATCGTGGAAGCTGTCTATCGTGGGCGACCGAAGTTTGGAACGGGATCGCGGATCTGGCCATAACGGAGATCGATGTCGATGACGATGCTCCAACTGAGGTGACTGAAAGATGCGCAATTCTGGCGAAGAAGAACTAGACGGCGTCGACGACGAGCCGGGTGATGCCGCACCTGAGTTCTCGGAGCGCCGCCGCGAGCTCGTGCAACGCGCCGTCGACACCTGGAAGAAACAGCTCATCGATCTCGGCGGTCGCAACAACCTGCTCGCCTATCGTGACCTGAAGGCAGGCACTCTCGATCTGTCCACAGCCGACTCTCGGGCGTTCGATGACCTGATCGGCGGCAAGGCGGTTCCGCTGTCGCGGCTCTGGCGCGACCCGGAGCAACTCGCCGATGTGGAGCGCCGAGGACGGACGATCCACAAGAAGGCGCTCGAGCATTTTGAAGAGCGCGGCGTCGAGACGCTCTTCCTCGCCTATGGGCTAGCTTCGTGGAAGCCTGGTGCGCTGTCACTCAAGAATCCGAAAGCGCCGGTGCTCATTCGTCCAGCGGCGCTCGTTCCACGCGGTGCGGCGCAGCACGACTTCGAACTCGTGCTTCTTGGAGAGATGCGTGTTAGCGATACGCTCTTGCACGTCCTTGCGACCGAGTTCGAATGCCGCCCAGACAGCGAGCGGCTCGAGGTCGACGGCGTGATCGACACGCGCGATGAGCTCTCGGATGCACTGAACTGGCTTGAGCTAGAGGCGAGTCGAGTGCCTGACTTCGAGATCGAGCGGCGCACCGTGCTTGGCACGTTCTCCTACATGAAGCTGCCAATGGTTCGGGACTTGGAGGAGTCGCTCGATCTTCTGCTCGCGAACGACCTCGTTGCAACGATTGCCGGTGACGACGAAGCACGCGCTGCCTTCCGTGATGCCCAGGGCACCGTGACCGTCGCGCTCGACGATCCGAATCGAACTCCGCCCGGTGACGAGTTCCTCGTGCTCGACGCGGATTCATCGCAGAACTGGGCAGTTAACGCTGTCCTGCGTGGACAGAGCTTGATCGTCCGTGGGCCGCCCGGGACCGGCAAAAGCCAGACGATCTCGAACCTGATCGCCAGCCTGACAGCGCGGGGTAAGCGGGTGCTCTTCGTCGCAGAGAAACGAGCCGCGATCGATGCCGTTCTGAAGCGGCTCGAGCAGGTCGGGCTGGCCGATCTCGTCTTCGACATCCACGGAGGCGTCGCCGCGCGCCGGGCGGTCGCGCAGCAGCTCGCCGAAAGCATTGAGCGCTCGCGTGGGATTGCCTCATTCGACGCGAGCGACACGCATCGTCAGCTCGAGCGTGCTCGCGACGAGTTGCTGAAGTCGTCTGATGCCCTTCACCGTACTCGCGACCCTTTCGGCATCAGCGCGTTCGACACGATGAAGGGATCGTTGGGGACACCAGCCCCGGCACACACTGCGTTCCGTCTCCGCGGAGCATCCCTCTCTGCGATCGGGAAGGAGCAGGCTGACGGCGCTGCCCACGCGATCGAGGAACTCGCAAGGCTCGGCGGACTTGAACTCGAAAGGACAGGAAGCCAATGGGCTGGTGCGACGGTTACGAGCCACGAAGAGGCTCGTGACGCGTACGAAACGATCACTCGACTTCGATCGACAGTCCTACCCGCGCTACAGGAGGAACTGAGGAGGGCTGCCCTCGAGACCGAAGCCGAGCCTCCGGCCGAGGTGGATCGATGGGCGGATTTGGTCGCACTCTGGGAGGGCGTGGCGGCGACACTCGAAGGTGCCGAGCCGTCCATCTACACGCTCGACCTCGCCGCTGTCATGGAAGTGCTGGAGCCGGCAGACGATGGACTGATGCGCCGAGCCTGGGCAACGATCTCATCCGGTGACTACCGCGACGCCCATGCTTTGGTCAAGGGCACCCTTCGTCAGGATCGCTCGGCTGCTCGGCGGCTCGAGCTCGTCCAGCAAGCCCTCGCCGAACGCATAACGTGGAGTGAGTTTGTTGACGGTGAGGGCCAGCTCCCCTCCGCTCCCACTAACCTCGAGCAGGTCCGTGGAGCGATCGATCAGCTCAACACAGAACTGACCAACCTTCGCCGATATCTCGGTGACCAGCGGCTTCGCGGCCTCGCCGACGAAGACCTTTGGTGGCAGCTCGACGAGCTCTACCGCGATCAGCCGACGCTGACGAAGCTCCCGCGCATCCACGGCCTCGAGCAGGAGCTGATCGGCCTTGGTTTCGTTGACCTCGTCGCTGAGCTTCGCAGCCGTCCGCTGACACCAGATCTCTGTGCCGCGACCCTCCGCTTCGCCTGGTACGAGTCGATGATCGAGCACGTCCGCCTCGAGGAGCCCCTCATCGGCTCATTCGACGCACCTCAGCACTCGGCAACAGTGGCTCGCTACCGCGACTTAGATACCGAGCACCTTGAGACGACGGCGGATCGGATACTCCATCTCTGGGCTGAGCGAAGCGCCGCCGCGCGTGAGGAATTTCCTGATGACGTTGCGCTCATCCGCCAGCAGGCCGGGCGGAAGCGCAAGCTGCTTCCCTTTCGCGACCTCTTCGCCGGCGCGGAGAACTACTTGCTCGAGCTGAAGCCCTGTTGGGTGATGAGCCCGCTCGTTGTCAGCCAGACACTCCCACCGGAGCGGCTCTTCGACGTCGTGATCTTCGACGAGGCAAGCCAGATACTTCCGGCCGACGCGATGCCGGCGATCGCACGCGGCACGCAGCTCGTCGTAGCTGGCGACGAGAAACAGCTTCCACCAACGGCCTTCTTCCTCGCGTCAACTCCCGAGGAAGAGGATGCCGAGCTGGAGGAAGGAGCACCCCAGCTTGCCGCCGTCGAAGGATTCGAGTCGATCCTTGAGGCGCTTGGCATGCTGTTGCCAGCGCGGACACTCGAGTGGCATTACCGAAGCCGCGACGAGCGCCTGATCTCTTTCTCGAACGGCCACTTCTACGACTGGCAACTCACCACGTTTCCGGGGATTGGAGACACCGAGGTCATCAGCCACGTACTCGTTCCTCACCGGCCGGGGTTCGCCGGCCAGGAAGAGAGCGCGAGCGACGAGGTGCGAGAGGTGGTCAGGCTTGTACTCAAGCATGCTGAGGTCCGTCCGCAGGAAAGCCTCGGCGTGATCACGATGGGCATCAAGCACGCCGACCGCGTTGAAGCAGCACTCTTCGAGGCGCTTCGGGATCGGCCGGATCTCGAGCCGTTCTTCACCGAGGCGAACGAGGAGCGGTTCTTCGTCAAGAACCTCGAGCGCGTCCAGGGCGATGAGCGCGACGCCATCATCCTCTCGATCGGCTACGGCAAGACAACCGAAGGTCGCCTCCTCTACCGCTTCGGCCCGCTGAATCTTGAGGGCGGCGCCCGCCGGCTCAACGTCGCTGTCACGCGCGCTCGCCGGCGTCTGGCCCTCGTCTCTTCTTTCGGTACCGCGGACATGGACCCGAATCGATCCATGTCCGAGGGCGCGCAGCTCCTTCGCGACTACATTCGCTTTGCCGAGAGCGGCGGTAGCAGCCTAGGCGAGCGGGCACTCGAGAGACCTGCCCTGAACCCCTTCGAGATCGACGTCCGGGACACCCTCGCTCGTGCCGACGTTTCCGTCGTGCCGCAGCTCGGTGTCTGCGGATACCTAATCGACTTCGTCGTGCAGCATCCGCGACAGCCGGGTCGTTACGTCCTCGCAATCGAATGCGACGGAGCCAGCTACCACTCCTCGGCGACGGCGCGCGACCGCGACCGGCTACGCCAGGAGCAGCTCGAGCGTCTTGGCTGGCGTTTCCACCGGATCTGGTCCACCGATTGGTTCTCCAAGAAGGACGAGAGCCTCCAGCGAGTGCTCGATGCGATCGGAGTGGCCGTGCGCATCGCCGACAATCCCGAGCTGGCGGCACCCAACTCAGCCGAACCGCGGCCGAACCGGGAGAACGGCGCCCAGGCGAGCCGCGGCAAGCGGCCGAATGTCCGGCGCTACCAGCCGATCGACGCCTACTCGCACCGCGAACTCGTCGAAGTCGTTCGCTGGATCAGTACCGACACGCTTCCCCGCGCGGACGAGGAGTTCCTCGTCGAGACGATGGAAGATCTTGGCTTCCAACGCCGAGGCAGCAAGATCGTCACGCGGATCCGGGCCGCCGTGGATGAGTTTCGGGGAACCGGACCCGCGACGTAATCCGAGGAGCCGCGGCGCTAGGGCGTCTCGACACTTGAAGCTGAGAAAGCCGTTGTTGCTTGCGCGTTGCACCTGTGCTACGGTGGGAGCGTGTCACCTATGCCACGCTTCTAAGAGGGAGCAAGGATGCCGAAGAGGCTGGATACCAGCTTTCACAAGCGAATGATCGCCGGGCGGATGGAGGATCCCGAGTTTCGAGCGGAGTACGGGCGCGCTCGGCGTGAGATCGATCAGGTCGACTCGGTCATCCGTCAGCTCGACGAGCTCCGAGAGGCGGCAGGGCTCTCGAAGGCCGAGCTTGCGCGGCATATCGGCCGCGATCCGTCGAGCATCCGACGGCTCTTCACGGCGGAGTCGAATCCAGAACTGCTTCTCGTCGCGTCGATCGCGGAGGATCTTGGAGCGGAGGTCCGCGTCGTTCCGCGTAGCCGTGGGCGTCGGCGACCGAGTGGCAAGGCTGAGGCGACCGCATAGGACTCCAGGCGGCCGCCTCGTAGACTCGGCGGTCAGTGGCCTGGGATGTCGTCTACTACAAAGCCTCGGACAAGAGCGTGCCGGCGATCGGCTTCCTCGAGGGCTGCCCGACGAAGGTGGCCGCGAATCTCTTCGCCGTACTGGATGCCGTTGCCGAGGCCCCGCCTCCCCAGTATTCGGGCGGCGGCAAGTGGGAGGCGATGCACGGGGCGATGGGTGGCTACTTCGAGGTGCGAGCGAGCGGACCGGGGCGCGAACAGTTCCGCCTCTTCTGCGTTCTTGAGAATGCCGACCCGCCTGAGCTCAGGCGGCGCGGTCTGCTTTCACCGGCCATCGTCGTCTTGACGGGATTGCGCAAGCTCTGGCGCACCAAGTTCAATGAGCGCGACTATCGCGCGGTGCGCGTTCTCGGCGACGATCACAAGTCCAACGTTCCGCGGCGGATCGCGGAGTAAGGGCGAGGCACAACCAAAGGAGGTGGCGCGTGGGATTTCTCAACCGCTTGTTCGGCGCGACATCGACATCGGCAGATAACGCCGAAACCAGCACGAGGATCATCGAAGCGAGCCTCTACACCGGCGACGAGACGCTCGAGGTCGTCGGTGAGTCCAACTACCAGGAGGCGCTCTGGAAGATCGTCGGTGCCCGTCGTGGCGACCGGGTGCGTTACGACGTCGCCGCCGTGCTGCTGCCTGAGCCAGACAACCGGTTCGACACCAACGCAATCAAGGTCCTCATCGACGGCAACCTCGTCGGCTACCTATCTCGCCAGGACGCCGTCGCCTACCGTCCGGGCCTCTTGGCCCTAATGGACGAAAGCGCCAACCGGCTGGTCGCGCTCGATGCCACCATCGTCGGCGGCGGCCAACGACCGGATGGCTCCGGGTTCCTCGGCGTTTTCCTCGACCACGACCCCGCTGACTTCGGCATCAAGCCAACGCGGGCCGGCGAGGACTCCGGCTTCAGAACTGGGCTCTCGGAGGCTGAGGCGACCGACCTCGCAGATGACGGGTACGACCTGTCGTGGTACACCGAACTCTCCGACAACGACATCACGGCCATCAAGAAGCTGCGCTCCATGCTCGAAACGGACCCTGACCCCATCGACCGGCACTACATGATGTGCGAGCTGGAGCAGCGCCTCTACAAGAGCCGCGATGCCTTCGCCTCGGCGCTCGATGAGTTCGACGCTGTTTGTCGACAGCACGACGCCGAAATGGTCACGATCCGACCGGCGCTCTTCGAGAAGTTCGGCAAGGTCCCGCTTATCGACACCTACCGCCAGGCCGCCATTCGCTGTCAGAAGGCCAAGGACTGGGCAGCGATGCGCGAGTGGGCGGAGCGTGGCATCAGCGTCTATGGCGACCAAGCGGCACGCCCGGAAGCTGTGGAGGACCTTCACAAGCGCCTTGGATACGCCACCGCCAAGATGGAGGCCGCGAACAAGCCCAAACCACCAAAGCCGGTGAAGGCTGCTGTCATCTCAACGACGACGCCTTCGGGGAGCGGCGAGATCGAGGTACTTGTCTGCGTCGAGTGTGGCGCCACATTCGAGCGTGTCCGCACGAGGGGACGCAAGCCTCATGCGTGCCCAACCTGCCGCGGCGTCTAACGTCTGAGCAGCTTCGCGTTCTCTTCTCTACCTTCAGAGGCTGAGATCGAGACCGCGCGGCTCGCGTGCAGGTGCGCGGTCGTTCGTCAGCGCAGGCTCACGGGACGTGGACCGGTCGAGCGCGTGATCGGCGCGCCGCGAGGTTGGCGGTAGAACGACCGAGGGGATCTCGGCGAGCCGCTTCGTCGCGATCCTGACCGCCGCCCGTTGTAAGCCGATCTCCGCCTGCAGCTCAGCGCCATGTCTACGGCGTCCGCGCCAGCCCAGTTGCTCGAGTTTCGTTTCGGCCTCGGTGAGGCGCTCTTGGGCTCTGTTACGGGCGTGTTCGAGATGTCGGCGGCGGTGTGCAAGCGCACGCGCGCTGGCGTCGAGTATCCCCGAGCCGCCCGCATTGTCGACCGCGAGTCGCTCGGCCGAAGTCGCAGTCAACGCTCGAAGGACACGCTCCGAGGCCGAGGCGGGCCCAGTTGCATGCCCGTGCGTCTCGGGGTCGAGTACGCGCGTGGCGACGTAGAGGCGCGTCTCCTCGCGGGCGCGCGAGCAGGCAACGTAGCCCCACTCGCGGAGCGCGCCTCCGTCCCCGAGCAGAACGAAGGCGCGGTCGACGGTTGCGCCTTGGGCCGCGTGCCCGGTGAGGGCATAAGCGTGGTCGAGGTGTTCGGCGGCGTAGTGGCCATTGATGCGGTGGCGGGCACCGGCGTCCGTCTGAAAGATGAGCGTCTCGCTCGCGAGATCCAGATCGACAACCGTCCCCCGCGTGCCGTTGCGGACGTCGCAGCGCGCGTCGTTTCGCCGGCAGATGGCGCGATCGCCGACACGAAACTCGCGACGGCCGAGCTGGAGAGCCCCGGGTCCGAGTCGTCCGGCTCTGAGCATCAGCATGCGCGCGGCGTCGTTGAGATCGCGGACGTCGTCGCGCCGGTAGGCGAGCATGACCGTCCCGCTGACGTCACGCTCCGCCGCCCGCCACCAGTCTTCGAGTAGTCGGCTCTTGGCCGATGTCGCGTCGTCCTCGAGGTGCAGCCGACCGTTCGACGCGGCGTGGGTTATGTACGGCTCGGGGTCGCCCGTGCGCAGGCGCGCGAGCGCGTCACGTTCCGCTGGGTCGCGCTGGCGGCGATTCTCCGACAGGCCAATCGCGCCGAGCTGCTCACAGAGGGCGGGGAAGAGGCCGCCGGCACCGACTGCTGGAAGTTGGCCGGGGTCGCCGACGAGGATCGCCTTGCCGCCGGCGTCGTCGACCAAGCGGAGAAGCGGCGTGAGGACGCGTGTCTCCGCCATGCCCGCTTCGTCGACGACGAGTACGCAGCGGTGCGGTAGACCGCCTTCGCGCTGCGCGTCAAGGAGCAGCCGATGCATGGTCGTGCTGCGGATGCCCGTTGCGGTTGCGAGCTCGTCGGCGGCCCGGCCGCTCGGGGCGGCGCCGAGGACCGGGATGCCTTCTGCGCGGTACGCGTCGCCGAGAGCGCGGAGCGCCGTTGTCTTTCCTGAGCCGGCGACGCCTACGGCGCAGGCGATGCGGTCGCTGCTCATGGACGCTTCGCGGACGAGAGTCTGCTGCTCGACCGTGAGGTCCGTACGATCTTGGATCGGGACGCGGGCGCGGGGCGCGCCAACGTCGCGACCGGCGAGCGCCATCTCGAGCGCCTCCCGCTCGACCTCGAGCAGCTCGCGTGTTGTGAAGCGGGTCGGCCGACCTGGCGTGCGCTCCGCTTCCACCAGCTCGATGCCCGGATGCATCGCCAGCTGCTCCGCTGCCTCGACGACATCGTCAGCGGTGCCGCCTTGGCGGACCGCGCCGGCGACGGCGCAGACGAGCTCCGGCATGGTGAACGTCGTCTGCTTCGCCGTGAGACCGTCACTGCCGAGGAGCTGCTCCGCGGCTTCGCCGAGGTCGATCGCGCGCGCCGGGTGGGGAGGACCGATGAGCGTGCGCAGCTCACGGAGGGCGAGCCCGTGCTTGGCAGCTCGCGAGCTCCACTCTTCACGAAGCCGCGGGAGGTCGACTTGCTCCTTCGCCTCGCGGGTCGCGAGTGCGGCGACTCGGCTCGCCGCGAATCCTTCTGTGCCGCGCGCTTCCATGTGCTCGAGCAGCGATTGCCGCCGGGTAGAGAAGGCCCGAACCGCCTCTTCGGGGACGCCCTCGAGCTCGGCCATGCCCTTGACCGGCTCGGTCCATCGCACGCCGAGGCGGGAGGCGAGCTCGTGACGGAGGTTGGCCTCGTAGAGGTAGCCCGCAGCAAGCCGGTAGGTGCGCAGGATCGCCTCGCCGTCGAGCGCTCGCCACTCGCCGTCCTCGGAGCGGGCGAGGTTCGCGACGATCACGTGCGTGTGCAGGTGCGGGTCCTGTGCCCGGCTCGTACGATGGCGGAAGGTGGCCGCGACGAATCCCTCGCCGTGCTCGCGGATCGTGCCGCCGCGACCGCGGCGGACGACGCACGCCTCGCGCTCGAGGTAGCCGACGGCCACCTGCCAGGACGCCTCGTGCGCCTCGCTGATCTCTCGACGCACGCGCTCGTCGTCGGTCAGCGCGTGCTGGATGCTGACGCTCTTCGGGCACGAGAAGACGAGGTCGAAGCCCGAGACCGGAGCGAGCCGTTTCTGTTCCTCGCGCCACTCGCCGTTCTCGGGGTCGAGCACTCGGACGGTAATCGTTCGCTCGCGAACCGGAGTCCGCAGGCGCGTCCCGCTCGCCGGGTCGACGCCGCGCAGCAGGGTGCCGAGATCGCCTTCATCGACTACGCCGCCAAGGCCGAGTAGCTCCGCGCCACTGCCCGCCCAGATCCCCGGCGACTCGCCTCGGCCGGCGTAGTAGTCGTCCAGACCCGCGGCGACCTGCTGCTCGTAGTAGGCCTCCTGGCCGACGGTGAGCTTCGCCACGCTCAGCATGCTCGTCCCAATCCGGAACGGACCAGCGCCGAGACGCATATGCACCCGAGGTGCGAGTGCCGTTGCTCGTTTACAGAACGAGCAACGATTCCATGGTACGTGGATGGTACGGCAGAAGCGCGGAGAGCCACTTTCGGCCGCAGAACTCGGCAGAAGCTAACGCCTAGAAATCCCTGCTCAATGGCACGTTTCGAGCAAGAACAGTTGTCTGCGCAGACGTCCGTTCCAGTCTTGCCATGCAGAAGGTCGTCGGTTCGAATCCGATCATCCGCTCCTCATGAACCCCTGCACGAGCGGGGGTTTCGTCGTCTTAGGAGACAACGTCTGCGAGCGCGTGGTCACAAAATGGTCACACGCGTCCTTGGTCTCGACTACATGAAGAGGCGAAACGGGTACGGCCTCGAGGCCAACCGGGGCATCCGCTTGACGGTCGTGGAGGCGCTCTCGATCCCGAAGCTTCTGGCGGACGTGGTCGAGCTGCGGCTGCGGCACGAGAGCGTCAGCCGCGAGGAGGTGCACGCGCTCTGGCTGGGGGCGGGGCTCGCGACGCATGTCGGGCTCGCGATCTTCGAGGAGCCTGAGCGGTTTGTCATCGCCCACGAGCTAGCACCGCTAGCCGCCTGAACACGAGAGGAGAGAGAACCATGCAGACCAACGAGCAACCCGGGTACGCGATCGCCGAGGCCGAGCGGCCGCTCTGGCTCGGCCAGACGCCCGTGGGATGGGCCGACGCGGTGCGAACGGTCGATCCGAACGAGGTGCACGACGCCGCGTCGATGATCGCGGCGGCGGGTCTCGGCTGGACGGTCGAGCAGTGCCCGCTCGAGGCGGTGCTCGCGATCGGGGAGGACGGCTACCCGACCACGTGCCGGCCGGCACGAGGACGTACACGCTGAATACCGTCTCGCGGGGTGGCTCTGACGATGTCGCGAGAGAGATCGCTCGGATGATTCTCTCCTTCGACGTCTAGTCGTCGAGGTTGATGCCAATGCCGCTGTAGAACCGGGTCACGCCGCTCGTCGAGCTGCTTGCAGAACGCTGGGCGTGACCTGGTCTACGGCAACGGTGGGTTCAAGTCCCGCCTTCTCCTCGCGACTCACACAGGGCTACCGGGGCACTACGATCTCCGGTGTGGCGGCCCCGCCCGTGCCGGAGTCGACGGCGGAACGGTCGCCGCCCGGTGACAGCGCTGCGGGTGGCTGTCCTGGCGCCGGTCTCGTGGCGTGTTCCGCCGCGCCATTACGGTCCCTGGGAGCAGTTCGCATCGCTGCTTACGGAGGGTCTGGTCGAGCGGGGAGTCGACGTTACGCTGTTCGCGACCGCTGACTCTCAGACCGCGGCAAAGCTTGCTTCAGTCGTGCCGCGGCCGTATTCCGAAGATCCGGAGATCGACCCGAAGGTGAGCGAGTGTCTTCATATCGCCCAGGTCTTCGAACGGGCCGGCGAGTTCGACCTGATCCACAACAGCTTTGACTTCCTGCCTCTCACCTATACCGGCCTCGTCACCACGCTCGGTCTTGACCACGATCCACGGCTTCTCCTCGCCGCGGATCCTGTCTGTGTATCAGCGGTACGACTCGAGCAACGCGTACGTCTCGATCAGCGACGCCGACCGGCATCCCAGCCTCCACTACCTTGCGACCATTCATCACGGAATCGACACCAACGCCTTCTCGCTGCAGGCGGCTCAGCGCAAGCGCAAGTGCTACCGCAAGCCGAACGCGCACGAGATCACGAAGGGCGACCTCTGCCTCGTGATCAAGGATGGCGCGAGCGGCGGCAAGAACAACTACTGTCCGGAGTGCGCCGAGCCGATCCTCGACCAGGCGCAGATCGACCTCGACCGCTTGCGCGTCGAGCTGAACCCTGTAGTCAGCGGCCGGTTGATCCGCTATGCGGCGCCGGCTTCGGCCCGCCACTGGTCCAGGATGTCGTCGCGGAAACCGAACCGTTCCACCCGGAACGAACGGCCCTCTGCGACGCCGCGCGCAACCTGTCCGAGCTCGGCCGCGTGGTCGAGCGGCCAGCCGTTCGCCGCCGCCCACGCCCGCACCTCAGCCGGTGAGTAGGTCTCGCCCCCGGAACGGAGGATCTGGAACAGACGAACCGCGGCTGCCTTGTCGGACGGGTGCCCGAGGCCGGTCGACAGGTTGACGAGCGCTGTCAACGTGCGGAGCGCCACCTCGACGACCGGGTTCGTGATGCGCATGGGCGCGGTGGCTTGCCCGGTGCGCATGTCGGTCGGCGCGTAGGCGTTTCGCCAGTTCGTAATGTCGTCTCGGTTCCACGGGATCACACAGATCGCGGCCGGCCGCGACCGTTCGATCTCGGCGAGCTGGTCGTCGTCCATCCAGACGGCGAGCACCGGGCGGTCGTCGACGCGAACACGGGCTCGCTCTGTCGCGAGCTCGATCGTCGCCATCCCTTTGCGCAACCGGCGATTCTTCTTCAGCTGCTGCACCTCGGCGGCGTTCAGACCCGGCGGGAGGTTGTCCGCGTTCCGGAGGCCCGGCACGTACACCACGCCGACGCCGCCTGCGGCCTCGCGGACCAGCCCCGAACCCATCGCGGAGAGCGTCGTCGTCCGGGCCGTGCACGTCGAAGAAGAAGCGTTCCACCGGCGTCCCTACTGCGTCGGGTGGTGCAGGAAGAGCGAGCCGCCCCCGCCGTCGACGACCTCGAGGCCGTCCTCGTTCCGTCAGTGCTGCCTCGTGCTGCCGAACCAGATCCACCTCAGCAGTGGGTCCAGCGGTCTGTTCGCCGAGAGACAGCGGAGGCAGCGCGGAAACATCCCCGCAGCGAACGCCGATTCGACCTGAACTCCACAGGAGAGGCACCTGTGCTGCCGCTCAGGCGCAAGCGCCCGCCCCTCACCCTCTACCCAACTCGCCACGCTCAATCCCCCCTTACCGTCAGTCCCACCCTAGGTCGTCCCCGCCCGGCGCAACATCGCTCGAACGAGGGATCGTGAGCGGCTAGTACTGTTGCCGGATGGACGCCCGTGAGAAGCGCCTGGCCCAGAACGAGTCGCTGTTCCGCGAGGTCAACGAGCGCGTCAACGACGTTGCGAACGAGCTCGGCCGGGATGAGGCCTACACGTATCTGTGCGAATGTGCGAACGCCGACTGCACGTTTCGTGTCACGCTGACGAGCCCGGAGTACGAGACCGTGCGAGCCGAGCCGACGCAGTTCGTCGTTCTGCCGCTCCATTACACGCCGGAGGTGGAGTCGCTGGTCGCTCAGACCGACTCCTACTGGATCGTGAAGAAGTCGGGTGAGGCCGGCGAGTACGTCAAGCAGCTCGACCCGCGCTCACGCGCCGGGTAGTCCGCGAGAGCTGGTCAGCGCAGTGACGCCAACTGGAACGGGCGCCTCGCGAGAGGCGCCCGTGTAACCATCGTCCTCAGAGAAGCCAGATCAGCAGAAGGATGATGACGATGAGCGTTAGCAGGCCCCCACCGATATACATTCGTGCCTCCTTGTCGCTTGCGGGAAGTGAACGAGGGACGTCGGAAATAGGTTACGGCTGCCGCTAGGATGCCCGCTCCTGGCGACGTGGCCGAGTGGTTAGGCAGAGGCCTGCAAAGCCTCGTACAGCGGTTCGAGTCCGCTCGTCGCCTCTAACGCACTTGGCAAGCCAGATTCGTTCAGCGGACACGTTGCACCGAGTTCGCATACGAACGCCGCGTCGAGCTTCGAGAAGAGCCGACGCCCATGACCACCAGACGCCGCAGACCCCGCAGCCTCGGCTGGCGTGCGCGCCAGGGCCTCGACCGTCCCGACCCCGCGTGCCACCACCTGTGGGCGACGATCCGGCCGCTCTCCGAAGAGACCTACGAGTTCTGCCCTCGATGTAAGAGGAAAAAGCCGTGATCGGCGGCGCGCATGGATGGAAAAACGCCGGACTGCGCCTCTCGGACACCGGCCTCTACACGCTCGACGTCATCACCGACGTCGAGAAGATCGTGCTAGCGGCAAGCCAGTCCCCGACGAACCGAGACGAAACCCTCGACCAGCTCCTCGACCGCCTGCCGTACAGCCGCGTACAACTGATGAGGGCGCGCGCGGCACTTCAGGAGAAGGGCATCGTCACCTACTCGCCCATCGTTCGACTGAAGAAGGGCCTCACGCCCCCGGATCGAGGTCGACGGATCCTGACCGTGGACCCGCGCTTCGACAACCCGTCGGCCGGTCGATCTTCGTGCCGGGCGAGGTAATCGAGGCCTTCATCGCAGCGAGCGACGGCACGAGAGGCTTCACGTCCGTCCTCCTGCTCCTTATGCTGTACACGAAGGAGCAGGCGCGCCGTGGCGGAGTCCACGCCTACAACCGCGCCGTCGAAAACGACCTCCAACTCTCCCCGAAGCAGATCAAGCGCGCGCAGACGATACTCAAGGACGCTGGCATCTTGAGCCAGGTCGGCACCGAGGGCGGAACGCCGGTTTGGACGCTCTCGTTCCTCCCGGCATCACCCGAGAAGATCATCTTCGAGCGCACGATCAAGCACACGACGCAGAAGGAGAAGGCCTCGATCCGGCTACCGCACACCGACGACGAGTGGAGCGACGAGGATCGCGCCGAGCTGAAGGCGCTTTCCCTCTCGAAGCCCTCTGATCTGCCCTCTCGAAGCCCCCTAACCCGCCCTCTCGAAGCCCCTCATAGACAGGAAGACCAGAAGACCAGTCAGCTCCTCACTTCGTTCGGAGAATCTGGTGGCTGCGCCACGTTTGAAGAGGTTGAAGATGAAGCTCCTCGCCCATCGGCGCTCGATGAACTGCGCGCGTGCCGAGCCGCAGGCGAACTATCGGCCGAAGAGTTCGACCTTCAGTCGAAGGCCCTCGTTCCGTTCTGACCCCAGAGAACGACAAGAGCGGCCCGTAGCCGCTCTTGTTCGAAGTCCTTTGCTGCGAAGGTCGTATGCAGATCCCCGTCGCCGCGACCACGACGTCAAGTTGACGCAGGACTTCCTCGGCCACGAGTCATCCCAGACGACCCTCGATCACTACATCCGGCGCGACGAGACCGACCTGATCGCGGGAATGGAGAAGGCGGCGTGGGGGAGTGACGACGATGAGTAATCAGGCGCTGTGGCGGCTCGTTCCGCTCGTATCGGGCGGCGCGATCGCAGTCATAACGCTGCTGACACTCGGTGGGGGAATCGTCCTCGCCCCGCTGGGAACGCTTGCAACTGCCCTCGCATACAGACGGACGCACGGCAACATCGGGACGACGTTCCGTCTCGGTGTTGTCGTCAACGTCGTTCTGGCGATTGGCTTCGTCTGGTCGGTTGCGATCCTCGTATACGACACGCTGGTGAACTCATGACGCGAATATCACAGACGTCGCAGAACCCCTCAGCGGACACAAACAGCGGTTCGAGTCCGCTCGTCGCCTTCTCGCAGGGTATCGCCGAGCGCGTTAGGATGCCTCATGGCCCAGATCGCGGAGATTCTCGAGCAGAAGGGCCGAGACGTGATCCGCATCGCCAGCGATGCAACTGTTTTCGACGCGGTCAAGGTCATGGTCGAAGCCAATGTGGGCGCCCTGCTCGTGACCGACGGCGACCAGATCACGGGCATCTTCACGGAGCGCGACTATCTGCGGAGGATCGCCGTCGAAGGCCGACGCTCGCGGGACACGCCCGTCCGCGACGTGATGTCTGCCCCGGTGATCGTGATCACCCCGGAGACGACCGTGGAGGAGAGCATGGCCCTGATGAGCGAGCGGCGCATCCGCCATGCACCCGTCGTCGATCAGGACGGCGCACTCGTCGGGATGATCTCGATCGGCGACCTCGTGAAGCACCAGTCCAAGCAGCAGACCTTCCAGATCCAGTACCTCACCGACTACATCACCGCCCGCTGAGGCACCCCCACACCGGCGAGTCGAGCTGACGGGCGAAGCTCGTAACGAAGAGGAATACCGGCCCTTTCCGAACCGCGCGCGCAGGAACTGGACCCAGCGCTGGTTCGAGTTGCCGGTCATGACGACTGCGCTTGGCCTGCCTCGGGGAGTTCGTGTGCTCGAGGTCGGCTGTGGTCGCGGTATCGCCCTGTCCTACTTCGACGAGCGTCTGCACCCCGCGCGGCTCGTCGGTCTCGATCTCGACCAGGCACTGCTGGCCGAGGCCAAGGCCTCCTGGAAGAGCAGCAGACCGGTCGAGCTCATCCGCGGCGACGCTCGCGCCATGCCCTTTCCCGACGCCAACTTCGACCTGGTGGTTGACTTCGGCACTCTCTTCCACATCGCCCATCCCCAACAGGCAGTAGCTGAGATCGCCCGCGTGCTGGCGCCCGGTGGGCTGTTCGTGCATGAGACCTGGGCCGCCCAGCTCAGCTCCCACCCGCTCGACCTGCTCCGGCGTCGCATGCTCGCGCCTTGGGACGGGACAGCGGAGCTGGTGCCGCGGCGAAGAGCCGGCCTCTGGGCGTCGCGCGAGCGCGCCTGATGAGGCCCCGGAGCGAAGATCGCTCCGTCATCCTACGCGCCCGCTGAGGCGGCCAACTCGCGCTTGCGCCTCGACGCCTGCGATTGGCGCTTCGAGGACGACAGCTCGACCTTGCGCAGCCGGATGCCCTTCGGAGTCACCTCCACACACTCGTCCTCCCGGATGAGCTCGAGCGCCTGCTCGAGCGAGAGCGGGCGCGGCGGGATCAGGCGCACCAGCTCATCGGCTGTCGACGAGCGCATATTCGTCAGCTTCTTTTCCTTCGTCGCGTTCACGTCAAGGTCCTCGGAGCGCGCGTTCTCGCCGACGATCATGCCCTCGTAGACCTCCGTACCAGGGCCGACGAAGAGCGTGCCGCGCTCCTGCAGGCTCGAGAGCGCGAACGACGTCGTCGGCCCGCGCCGGTCGGCGACGAGGCTGCCCGTCGGCCGGGTGCGCAGCTCGCCGTACCAAGGTTCCCACTGGTCGAAGACGTGGTGGAGGATGCCGGCGCCCCGGGTCTCGGTGAGGAACTCGGTGCGGAACCCGATCAGAGCTCGCGCCGGAACGAGGTACTCCATTCGCGCCCAGCCCGTGCTGTGGTTGACCATTTGCTGGAGCCGGCCCTTCCGAAGTGCGAGGAGCTGGGTGACGACGCCGATGTATTCCTCGGGCACATCGATCGCCACGCGCTCCACCGGCTCATGGCGCTTACCCTCGACGTCTTTCGTCAGCACTTCCGGCTTGCCGACCGTGAGCTCGAAGCCCTCTCGCCGCATGATCTCGACGAGCACGGCCAGTTGAAGCTCGCCTCTGCCTTGAACCTCCCACACCTCCGGCCGCGATGTCGCGCCGACGCGCAGCGACACGTTTCCCACGAGCTCCTGGTCGAGTCGGGCCTTGACGGCGCTCGCTGTGAGCTTGTCGCCCTCGAGGCCGGCGAGAGGTGACGTGTTGATGCCGAGCGTCATCGCGAGCGACGGCTCGTCGACGACCGTCACCGGCAGCGGCCGCGGATCCTCCGGGTCCGCGATCGTCTCTCCGATCGTGACCTCGGGCAGGCCCGCCAGCGCCACGATCTCTCCGGGACCGGCCTCTTCTGCGGGGACGCGCTCCAGCGCCTCCGTCACGTAGAGCTCGGTGGCCCGCGCGTTCTCGATTGTTCCGTCCGCGCGGCACCAGGCGATCTGCTGGCCCTTCCGGAGCGTGCCGTGCATGACGCGGAGGAGGGCGAGCCGGCCGACATAGGGCGACGCATCGAGGTTCGTCACGAGCGCCTGCAGCGGGTGCTGCGGGTCATGGGAAGGGGCAGGAACCGTCGTGAGCAGCGTCTCGAACAGCGGCCCCAGGTCGGCCGCAAGCTCATCCTCGGCCAGGCCTGCGCGACCCTCGCGCGCGTTGCAGTAGACGATCGGAAACTCGATCTGACTCTCCCCGGCATCGAGGTCGAGGAAGAGCTCGTAGACCTCGTTCACGACCTGCTCGACACGCGCGTCCGGCCGGTCGACCTTGTTCACCACGAGCACGACCGGCAGCCGGGCCTCGAGGGCCTTACGCAGAACGAAGCGCGTCTGCGGCAGCGGCCCCTCGCTCGCATCGACGAGTAGGAGGACGCCGTCCACCATGGTGAGCCCGCGCTCGACCTCGCCGCCGAAGTCGGCGTGGCCCGGCGTGTCGACGATATTGATCTTGGCGCCGCCGAGCCGGACGGCGGTGTTCTTGGCGAGGATCGTGATGCCCTTCTCCCGCTCGAGCTCCATCGAGTCCAGGACGCGATCGGCCACGTCCTGGTTCTCCCGGAACGACCCGGACTGCCACAGCATGGCGTCGACGAGCGTCGTCTTGCCGTGGTCGACGTGGGCGACGATCGCGACGTTGCGCAGGTCGTCTCGGCGAGCGGGGAAGTCAGGGCGAGGCACCCGCGGAGACTAGCGATCGCATAGCCTGCACCCCGATGCCGGGCCGGCTCGTCCTCATCACCGTGATCGCGGCAGCACTGGCCCTACCCGCCGGCTCGGCAGCGGCGCGCGTTCCGGTGAAGACCTACTGCAGTCCCTCAGGCGACGTCTGCTTCGGCATCTTCCGCAAGAGTGGCGCGATCTCTCTCGAGCTCACGGCTGCCGCGAGGTACTTCGAGCGCTACACGCTCTGCGTTCAGCCGCCACGCGGTGCCGTCACCTGCCGCCGCTTCCCCATTCGCCGGAGCGGCCGCTTCTTCGCGTCGTCCGTTCGCTGGCACACGAGCTTTCCGGGACGTGGCGAGGGCACCTACCGGGTGACCTGGCGGCTCCAGAAGCCGCTCGGACCGACGCTCAGCTTCAAGCTCGGCTAGCGCTCAGGCCACGGGGGAGCCGTCCTCGACCTCCTGGGCAGGCTGCACGACGACGACGCCCGCGGCATGGGAGTGCACCGCCAGGATGACGACGTCGTCGCTCCCGACGGCGCAGACGACCTGGCCGCCGACGAGGGCCTCCGCGCTCTCGAGCGAGACCGGGAGCGCCGTCTCGGCCGTGCTGCGCCCACCCAGGTCGAGCGTGAGGAGCGTCGACTGGCCACGGGCGCCCGCGTGTGCCTGCGCACCCGTTACGCGCGCCACGACGAGGTCGAGCCCCTGGATCGCCTGAGCCGGCTCCATACGCGCTCGTTCCCCCGTCCTAGGAAACGGCAAGCACGACGAGCCCGACCAGGCCGACCGCGACGAGGATGGTCGAGACGACGATCGCCGCGAGCGTCAGCGCCAGGAAAGGCGGCGCGAGGACGCGCAGCGGCAGAGCGAAGCCGACCAGGTCACGCGTCGAGGAGGCGAGCCCCCGAAGCTGCCAGAGCAGGAACGGCGTTCTTCGCCAGCTCGCCGCTCGCGCCTCGCCGGCGAGGCGCGTCAGCTCGCTCATCTGCTCGGTTCCTCGCTGCGGCATCCGGCGCAGCCGCTCCGGCAGCTGGAGGAGCTCGCGTACGCCCGCGAGGAAGAGCAGCACGATCGCGGGTGCCGCGAGGAGGAGAAGCGTGAGGACGGTCTCGGCCGCGGAGAAGCCGTCGCGGGCGAGAAGGATCGCGAGAATGCCGATACCCGCCAGCGCTGCGAGCACGAGCACCCCCAGGCTCCTCACGAGCCCCCGCACGAGCCGGTGGAGGCCGCCGATCACGTTGTGTCCGACCAGGCGCGCCACGCTAACGGGTGTCAGTGAAGCATGCCGCGGGCCGTTTCCCGTTCCCGCTCGGTCACGTTCGGGTCGGCCAGCCGGAAGGCGACGGCGGCCGGCAGCGCCCGTTCGATCTCCTCGCTGTCGAACTCGGCGAGAAACGGACGCAGGAACGCGCGGCCGGCGCCGCCCCCGCTCGTGACTCCGATCACCCAGGTCAGCGCGACGTCGAGAGCGGGCTCGCCGGCGCGCGCGTTCGTCCAGTCGATCACCACCGGTCCGGCGGGCGAGAGGAGGACGTTCAGCGGGTGGAGATCGAGATGCAGGAGAGAGGCATCCCGGTAAGAGACGGAATGCAATCGATGGTGCAGTTGTGCGAGGAGCCGCGCATGGTCTTCGATCCGTTGGGGGTGCGCGCGCAGGTCCTCCAGCATCGTCGGCCCCTCGATCTTCTCGAGCACGAGGGCGTCGGCGCGGACGTCGTGGACAGCCGGAACGGGATAGCCGGCGTTGCGCGCGTGCTCCATGACCGCCGCCTCGCGGGCAGGCGCCCCACCGCGGCGCAAGACGGTTCCGTCGCCGAGGTCGAAGACGGTCGAGGCCCGCCCGGCGGCGATCGCTCTCACGCGGAGACCGCTGCTACGCCGCGAACGGCAGCTTGATCTCAGAGACGTCGAGCCCCAGGCTCGATGCCATCCGGATGCCGTCCTGGACGTCCTCCTGCAGGCGGCGGATGTCGGTCTCGCGCATGACGTCGCCGATCCAGGCCCGCTCCTTCGGCCGCCAGAGCGCGTGCTCGACGAAGATCGGCAGCAGCCGGTTGGCGGCCTTCACGAGCCGGTCCTTCGTCTTCCTCGAGGCATCCTGGAGGAGGACTCGCTCGTAGGCGACGCCGGCGCTGTGGTGGATGCCGTCGTCGATCGTGAGCCGGTTGCAGAGGTCTTCGAGCACCGTCCCGCGAGAAGAGCGGGCGATCAGGCGGAAGCGAGGGATGATCAGGCGCTCGAAGAAGACCTGCATCTGGAAGACCTTCTCCTCCAGCGTCTCCGCTTCGAGCGTCAGCTGCGCCAGCTCATCGAGGTGCGGGTCGCGCTCGGCCGTTCCGCCCGCGTCCTCCGCCAGCTTCAGCCACGCTTCCACGTGGCGGGCCTCGTCCTGCACCATCGTCGAGTAGTAGAGCTTCGCCTCCGGATGCGGCGCCAGGTTCAGGAGCTGGCCGGCCATGGACACCGCGAGCTCGTCCGCCTGCAGCTGCTGGGTGATCACGGAGCGCCAGACGGCCCTTCGGCGCTCCTTCTTCTCCGCCGAGGCTCCTGCCCGCGTGTCCGGAATGGGCGGGATCTCGCCCCACGGCAGGTCCCGTACCTGCCACTCCTGCTTCTTGGCGAGCTCGTAGAAGCGGAGCACGCCTCGCCCGCGGTTGTCCCTCGCCGCGTCGGCCTCGGCAGCGCGCTCGGCATCGATCAGCGGCTGGTAGGTGGGGTCCGCCGTAACGGGCTCTGCAGACATTCTGTTCAGCTTAACGCCGAGGCGGAACTGGTCGGCGCGCGGGCCCGTCAGCGGAGTCCACCCCGCTCGTGGTGGGCCCGGAAGAAGTTCTCGGAACCGGCCGTCGCCATCGCGGCGGAGGCCGAGATCTCGAGCGCGAGCGCCGTCGCGGCGACGATCTGCGCGAAGCGGTACACCTTCCCCTCGCCGGCGCACCCGAGCAGGGCGAGCCAGGAGCGCGCATAGGGGAGGGTCGTGCCGCCGCCGACGGTGCCGACCTCGAGCCCGGGAAAGCGAATCGCAGCGTGGAGGCCCCCGTCCTCGGTTCGATGCGCCGTTCCGTGCGCCATCGAGCTCGTGCCGACCATGCCCAGGTCCTGTCCGGTGGCGGCGAAGAGCGCCGCGATCGCCGTCGCGGGCGTAAAAGCGACGGACTGCATACCCGAGGCGACAGCACCCTGCGTCCCCGCCCAGGAGAGCTCGAGCAGATCGTCGACCGTCGTCCGGAGCACCCGTCGCACTGTCTCCTCGTCGAGCGTCGCCTCCGCGAGCACGGTCTTCCCGTGCCCGGACTGGAAGTACTCGTACGAGGGCTTCTTGTCACCGCCCATGTTTGCCTCGAGGATCGAGCGCTCGGGCCGCACGGGCGCCTGTTGCATCACGTACCCCATGTTCAGCGCGTACGTGTTGCGCGTCATCATGTTCGGGCCGACGGCGTCGCCGGTCGTCCACGCCCAGAGGACATGGCACATGGGGCCGACGACGTGCGTCTTCACCTCCCGCAGCTTTGCCCGTGTCGAGAGCGAAGGGTCGTCCAGATCTGCAAGGAAACTCCGCATGGCGTCGAGCGAGTCGTCGAGCCACCGTGCAAGCGAAACAGCTTGCTCAGTATCTTTGCAGACAAAACAAGAAGCTCTGGTGATTCTGTCGTGAAGTACGTATGTTTTGAAACCGCCTGAGGCAGCCGCCGCCTTCATCCCGCGCGACATCGACGCCGAGAGCCCGCCTTCCGTGTGTGCGAGCGGCACGAGGAGCTCCTCGCGCTCGCGCGCCGTCTCCCGCAGCCGCCCGCCGGGCTCCTCGAGTTCGTAGCCCGCGAGCTCGAGGACGAGCGGGCCGACCACGGCGACGGGAAGCACGACCGCCCCGGTGTGGGCCTCCTGAGCCCGCGTCCACGCCTCGTCGTCGTGGGAGAGCGGTTGGTCGCCGACGGCGTCCCGGATCGCCTCGCGCCGGACGCGGATCGAGTCGGCATCGTTTTTCCGTGGCCATCTGCGCACTTCCATCCACGCGGAGCTTAAGGTTGCTTCCCGATGGCGGCGACGATCATGGACGGACGCACACTCGCGGCTCGCATTCGCGCCGAGGTCGCTGCCGAGGTGGCAGAGCTCGGGCAGCTCGGTCTCGCGACCGTCCTCGTCGGCGCCGACCCTGCATCCGACGTCTACATCCGGGCCAAGCACAAGGCTTCCACGGAGGTCGGGATCGAGGCGCGTGACGTCCGTCTCCCGGAGACGACGAGCGAGTCGGAGCTCCTCGAGACCGTCTCGCAGCTGAACGCCGACGAAGGGATCGACGGCATCCTCGTCCAGCTGCCGCTGCCGGACGGCATCGACGAGGCGAAGGTGATCCGCGCAGTGGATCCCGTGAAGGACGTGGACGGCTTCCACCCGCTGAACGCAGGGCAGCTCTACCTCGGCGAGCCGGCGCACGTGCCGGGAACCCCGCTCGGCGTGATCGCGCTGCTCGAGGAGTACGACGTGGAGCTCGAGGGCGCCGAGGCCGTCGTCGTGGGTCGCAGCGACATCGTCGGCAAGCCCGTCGCTCACCTGCTCCTGCAGCGGCACGCGACGGTCACGATCTGCCATTCGCGGACGAGAGACCTCGCTGCACAGCTCGCCCGCGCCGATATTCTCGTCGCTGCGGTGGGGGTCCCGGGCATCGTGCGCCCGGAGATGGTGCGGGCCGGCGCCTGCGTGATCGACGTCGGTATCACCCGCACCGCGGGCGGCCTGCAGGGCGATGTCGCGCCCGAGGCGGCCGAACGCGCGGGGCTGATCACGCCCGTGCCGGGCGGGGTCGGCCCGATGACTGTCGCCATGCTGCTGCGCAACACCGTTCGGGCCGCGCGGTACCGCCGGAAAATGCTTGCATTTCCGGGCACATGAGGCTATGTTTCGCGCGCTCATAGGTCAGCGGCATCGGTGCATGCACCACTGTCGCTTCATGCAAGGAGGAACATCAGTTGGCGCAGGGCACCGTGAAGTGGTTCTCGAACGAGAAGGGTTACGGCTTCATCGAGCGTGAGGGTGGCGAGGACGTGTTCGTCCACTTCTCCGCGATCACGATGGAGGGCTACAAGTCGCTGACCGAAGGCCAGCGGGTGGAGTTCGAAGTCGTCCAGGGGCCGAAGGGTGCCCAGGCGGCGAACGTCTCCGCGGTCTAGCACCTTCCGCTTTTCGAGGAACGTGGGAGCCCCGGAGACGGGGCTCCTTCTTTTGCAGCGAGGCCGTGATCGGCTTTGCCGATCACGGCGCAGGAATCCGCGGGGAGCGGATTCCTGCCTCGCGCGAAAATCCCTGAGGGGCGGCTTCGCGGCCTTTCTTTGCGAGGATGGAGCACAGATGGCGATTACACGGAAAGAAGTCCTTCATGTGGCCAAGCTGGCGCGCCTCGAGCTGAGCGATCAGGAGCTCGAGCGGCTCACGCGGGAGCTGGGGGCGATCCTCGAGGCGGTCGGGAAGGTCGCCGAGCTCGACCTCGACGACGTGCCGCCCACGTCGCACCCACTCGAGATCGTGAATGCGTGGCGCGCGGACGAGTCTCGGCCGTCACTTGCTCTCGAGGATGCGTTCGCGAATGCGCCTCGGAGAGAGGGCGATCTCTTCCGCGTCCCCCCAGCCACATGATCGACACCCTCCGTCTAACGGCCGAAGAGGCGACAGGGATGCTGGCGAGGAAGGAGGTCTCCGCCGCAGAGCTTCATGGCGCATACCTGGAGGCGATCGCAGCCCGCGATCCCGAGCTCCACTGCTACCTGCGGACGGTCGACGAGCCCGAGGGAGAGGGCGTGCCGATCGCGCTCAAGGACGTTATCTCCACGAAGGGGATCGAGACGACGGCGGCCTCGAAGATCCTCGCAGGCTACGTGCCGGTGTTCGACGCCACGGTCGCAGCGCGCTGCAAGGCAGCGGGGATGCCGACCCTCGGCAAGACGAACACCGACGAGTTCGCGATGGGCTCTTCGACCGAGAACTCCGCCTTCGGGCCGTCGCGGAACCCGTGGGATCCCTCGCGAGTGCCGGGCGGCTCCGGCGGTGGTTCCGCCGCGGCCGTGTCGGCGGGTCTGGCCCCGTGGGCTCTCGGCTCCGACACGGGAGGCTCGATCAAGCAGCCCTCCGCGCTGTGCGGCAATGTCGGCCTGCGCCCGACCTACGGGACGGTCAGCCGGTACGGCATCGTCGCCTTCGCCTCGAGCCTCGACCAGGTCGGGCCTGTCGCGCGCAACGTCCGCGACTGCGCCCTCTTGTACTCGATCATCGCCGGGCAGGATGAGTGCGACTCGACCACCGTCGAGCTCCCCGAGCCGGTGCGTCTGCCGGAGGGGGATGACCTCACCGGGGTGCGCATCGGCGTCCCGAAGGAGATGAACGAGGCCGCGGGGATCGAGCCGGGGGTCGCGGAGTCGGTGCGGCGAGCGATCGACCTCGCCGCCGAGCTCGGGGCGGAGGTGGGGGAGTGCGCGCTGCCGCACTCGGTCGAGTACGGGCTCCCGTGCTACTACCTCGTCGCGCCGGCCGAGGCCGCGTCCAACCTGGCCCGCTACGAGGGCGTTCGGTACGGGCCGCGGGTGGATGCAGAGGGCTACTACTCGATGGTCGAGCGAACCCGCGACGCCGGCTTCGGCGATGAGCCGAAGCGTCGCATCATGCTCGGCACCTACGCGCTCTCGGCCGGCTACTACGAGGCCTACTACGGCCAGGCGCAGAAGGTGCGCACCGTGATCGCGCGGGAGCATGCGGCCGCATTCGAGCGGTTCGACGTCCTCGTCTCGCCGACCTCGCCCACGGTGGCCTTCAAGCTCGGCGAGCGCGCGGCCAACCCGCTCGCGATGTACCTCTCCGACCTGCTGACGATTCCCTCCTGCATGGCCGGTTTGCCCGGCCTGAACATTCCCTGCGGCCTGTCGGAAGGCCTGCCTGTGGGGCTCCAGCTGATCGGACCGCAGTTCTCCGAGAACGCGCTCTTCCGCACCGGCTACGCGCTCGAGCGCGCGCTCGCCTTCGATCCCGTGCCGGAGCGCCTGCGATGACCGGCGTAGGCTCGGGGAAGGGAGAGTGGGAACCGGTCGTCGGCCTCGAGATTCACGTCCAGCTGAAGACGCGGTCGAAGATGTTCTGCCGCTGCGCGAGCGGCTTCGGCGGCGGGCCCAACACCCAGACGTGCCCCGTCTGCCTCGGCTTCCCGGGCGCCTTGCCCGTGCCGAACCGCACGGCGATCGAGTGGACGATCAAGCTCGGGCTGGCGCTCGATTGCGAGATCGCCAAGCGCGCCGTCTTCGCCCGCAAGCACTACGTCTATCCGGATCTGCCGAAGGGTTATCAGATCTCACAATACGATCTACCTTCTTGCATAAATGGGAAGATGCTCGTACCAGGCAGCGGGGGTGACAGGGAGATCGGAATCGTGCGTGCACACCTGGAGGAGGACGCCGCCAAGACGACGCACGTCGGGGGACGCACAGGCCGGATCGGTGGGGCCGACTACTCGCTCGTCGACTTCAACCGCGGCGGCACACCCCTCGTCGAGATCGTCACCGGTCCGGACATCCATTCCTCCGACGACGCGCGCCGGTTCCTCCAGCTGCTGCGCCAGACGATTGTCGAGCTCGGCGTCTCGGACGCGGAGATGGAGAAGGGCACGCTGCGGGTGGACGCCAACGTGTCGGTGCGCCCGTCCGGCTCGGGCGAGCTCCGCACGCGGTGCGAGCTGAAGAACATGAACTCCTTCCGCTTCATCGCGCAGGGGATCGACGCGGAGGTGGCGCGGCAGGTCGCAATCTACGAGTCCGGCGGCGAGGTCGTCCAGGAGACGTACGACTTCGACGCCGCCACCGGCGCTCTCACCCCCCGGCGCTCGAAGGAGGAGGCCGACGACTACCGGTACTTCCCCGAGCCCGATCTCGTCCCCGTCGAGCCTCCGGCCGACCTCGTCGAGCGCCTGCGGGCGGAGCTGCCGGAGTCACCCGCGAGGCGCATCCGCCGGCTCGAGCAAGAGCTCGACCTCGACCGCGCGACCGTGCTCGTCACCGGTGGGCTCGACCGCCTCTACGAGGCGACCGTGGCCGCCGGTGCGGAGCGCTTGGCCGCCGCCAACCTGATCGCGAACCGCCTGGCGGGGGCCGACTCCGCGAGGATCGACGCCGCCGAGCTCGCGAAGCTCGTTGCCGCCCGCGACGGTCTTCCCCGGGCTGCGCTCGACGAGGCGCTCCAGAAGCTCGGCGAGCCCGGCTTCTCGGCAGCTCCGTACCTCGCGCAGGAGGCAGTTTCCGACGCGGACGAGCTCGGGCTCGTCGTCGACCGGGTTCTGGAGACTCATACCGGCCAGGTAGCCGCCTATCAAGCGGGGAAGGGGGGGCTCCTCGGCTTCTTCGTCGGCCAGGTGATGAAGGAGACGAGCGGGAAGGCGAACCCACGGATCGTGAGCGAGCTCGTACGAGAGAAACTCGGGGCGTGAGTCCCGATTTCCGCAGGATCGCGCTGATTGCGGCGAGCCTCGGGCTGATCCTCAGCCTCTTCTTCGCGCTGCGCTCCGGTGACGAGCAGGAGCAGGATGCGCCACCGTCGGCGACCACAACGACAGCAGCTACCGTCCCGCCTGAGCCCACTGTGAGCCAGCCCCCGGTACGGCCGAAACCGCCACCGTTCATCCCGGTTTCGATCGAACTCGTCGGCGGGGCCCCCAAGGATGGCATCGAGCGAGCCAGCGTGAAGCGCGGTCAGAAGGTGCGGCTTTTTGTCAGTGCGGACGTCACGGATCACGTCCATCTGCACGGCTACGACCTGACGGCGGGCGTCGCCCCCGGCAAGCCTGCTGTGATCGCCTTCGAGGCGACCATCCCTGGACGCTTCGAGGTCGAGCTCGAGGATCGCGGCGTCCAGATCGCCGACCTCGAAGTCCGGCCGTGACCCTGCTCGCACATGGGATCGGAGGGGTCCGCGACCTTCCGGTTCCCGACTGGCTCTTCCTCTGGGGTGGAGCCGTCGTGCTCGTGCTCTCGTTCCTCGCGCTGGGGACGCTGTGGAGACGGCCCGTGTTGGAGCGGCTCGCGGCGGGCCGCGCGCTTCCCCTAGGCCTCGAGCGCATGCTTCGCTCCACTGCGCTCCGCTTCGTCCTCGGCGCTGGGTCGGCGGCATTGCTCGTGTTGGTCTTCCTGGCGGCGCTCCTGGGCGAGCCCTCGTCGGCCGTGAATCTTGCGCCGACGTTCGTCTACGTCGTCTTCTGGCTCGGGGTCGTCGTCCTGCAGGTCGTGCTCGGGAACGTCTGGCCGGCACTCAACCCGTGGCTTGCGATTGCGGACGCTGTCGCCTGGCTCTGGGCGAGGCTCGGACGTGCCTGGGAGCCGCTTGCCGCGTATCCGGAACGGCTCGGTGTCTACCCCGCCGCAGCTCTGCTTTTCGCCTTCACCGCGCTCGAGCTCGCCTACGAGGAGCCGGCGAACCCACGCTCGCTGGCGCTCGCAATTGCCCTCTACAGCTATGTGACCTGGTTCGGAATGGCTACCTTCGGGCGCCGAACGTGGCTCCACCAGGGAGAGGCGTTCACCGTCTACTTCGGACTCCTCGCGCGAATAGCGCCGTTCGGCGAGCGCCACGGCCGGCTCGTTGTGCGGGCGCCGCTGAGCGGGCTCGCCGGAGACGACCGGCGCCCGGGCGTGCTCGCCTTCATTGCGGTCATGCTCGGTTCGGTCGGCTTCGACGGCCTCAGCCGCGCCACGTTCTGGCAGGACCTGCGTGCCCGGCTGGAGGGTCGCTACGTGCTCGAGTCGCCGGGCCTCGCCGACCTCGTCGGCTCGCTCCTCGCGCTGGCGGGCCTCGCCGGGTGCATCCTGCTCGTCTCCGCGGCGTACCTGGCCGCGGTGCGGGTCGCCCGGGCGGTGAGCGAACACCGGGAACGGAGCCTGCTCGCCGATTTCCTCCCCAGCCTCGTGCCGATCGCGCTGGTGTACGCGGTCGCGCACTACTTCACGTTGCTGCTCGTCCAGGGTCAGTTCGCGATACCGCTCTCCTCGGATCCATTCGGCTACGGCTGGGACGTCCTCGGGACCTACGACTTCCAGCCGAACCTCGCGCCGCTCTCGCCGAACTCGGTCTGGTACGTCCAGGTCGGCGCACTGGTCGCGGGACACGTGGCGGGGCTCGCGGTCGCGCATGACCGCGCGATCAGCATCCTCGGGCCGCGCGCTGCGCTCCGCTCCCAGTACGCGATGCTGGCGCTGATGGTGCTGTATACGGTTGGAGGCCTGTGGCTGCTCTCGCAGGACTGAGTGCCTTGCTCGCTCACGGGGGTGTCGGCGGAGCCGTCGTCGAGTTGCTGCTCGTGCTGGGAATCGCCGGAGTCTTTGCAGCGGTCTGGGTGCGGGAGCGCCGCTCGCGCCGCGCCGAGGAGGATCAGATCAGGCCGCAGTAGCGGGCGGTGTTCGGCCAGGGATAGAAGCCGCGGCCGCTGCGGTGCGCGCGCTCGGCGACCCACATCTGCTCGAGCGGCGACCACCGGTCGGCCGTTCCCTTCGTGCGGAGCAGGTGCGCCCCGTATGCGCGCTGGAACGACAGGTCCATCTGGAGCCCTCCGTAGAAGCCGTTCCCGGTTCGCGTTGACCATCCCTGCGCGGGGTTTCGCTCGTGGCGGTGGATGCACAACCAGCCCGCCCGGTGCGGTGGATTGGTGGCACGCCGCTCGGCGATGGTGGCCCGTTTCTGCCAGAGGTTGCGGACCCATAGGCGGTAGGCGGCGCTCCTCGCGGTGCGCTCGCCGTAGACGGTTGGTGTCCGCCGAGAGCTCATCACGCGCTCCCAGCGCCACGTTTGGCTGCGGGCCTGCGCGATCTGAGTGAGGACCGCGACGCGTTCCGAGCGGGCATCGGCGGCGGACGGGTGGAGCAGGGCAGCGCTCGCCAGCACCAGGGCACCGACGAGCACGAGCAGACGCACGGACAGGTTCGTCACTGATGTCTCCTTGAGGGGGGACGGGGCCAGGCCGGGCGGGACGAGATGTGGCCGCAGTCGTCGCGCCGGCGGGTTGTCGCAGCCGCCCAGGCTAGCAACCGCATCGTTTGAAAACAGTAAAGTCTGCTGTCCGAGGCCCTATGCGCGGGAGACGATGCCCGCGTAGAGCAGCCCGGCAGCCGCGGCGACGAAGACGCCCGATCCGGTGACCCCCAGGCCGGAGAGGGCACTCCCGGCGGCCGCCAGCGCGAAGCCGCCGAGGAGCAGCGTGTTCCCGATCGGGCGCCGTCGGAGGGTGGCCAGGGTGACGCCGACAAGCGCGACCGTGCCCGCAATGTTGCCGACCAGGGCGACGATCCGAGCCGGGAAGAGCTCGAGGTGCTTCTGCGCCTCGGGGATCTCGGTTCCCGCCACCGGCGGGTCGAGCGGAACGCCGACTGCCACGCCGATGGCCAAACCGGCGTAGGCAAAGATGATTGGGCCGGCGAGTGTGCGGCCGATGCCGAGCATCGAGCCGGCGGCCAGGAGGGGCGCCGTGAGCAGCCCACCGAAGAGGTAGTAGGCGCGGAAGACACCCTCGTTCCAGCCCGCCGCGGCCCCCCAGGCGATCGCGGCCGTGCCCAGCGCATAGGCGGCGAGGCCGGCGCTCCAGGCGAGGAGGTGAGGCGAGCGCCTCTCCCGCCACCGTGTCGCGAGCAGGCCCGAGAGCCGTAGCGTCAGCAGTGCCGCCCCGAATGCGATCAGCGCCTCCACGGCGAGAGCGTAGTGCGCGCCGAAAGGGGCGCTAGGCTCCGGCTCAGTGTCGCCGAAGCGCTACCTGTTCACGCCCGGCCCGACTCCCGTGCCGCCGGAGGTGCTCGCCGCCCTCGGCGAGCCGGTGCTGCACCATCGCGCGCCCGACTTCCGCGTCGTGTTCGAGCGGGTGCTCGCGCGGCTTCGTGACGTCCATCGCACGACCTCGGACGTCCTCCTGTTCACCTGTTCCGGGACGGGAGCGTTCGAGTCGGCGATCGTCAACCTCTGTTCGCCGGGTGACCGTCTGCTGGCAGTCTCGGCGGGCGCCTTCGGGGAGCGGTGGGCCGCGATGGCACGCCGGTACGGCTGCGAGGTCGAGCAGTTGCGCTATGACTGGGGCGAGACGCCGTTGGCGGAGGATCTTGCACGCAAGCTTGCGGAGATCGAGCCGGTCTCGCTCGTGCTGCTCGTGCACTCCGAGACGTCGACCGGTGACGTCGCCGACGTGCAGTCACTGGCGCGCGTCGTCAAGGAGGCGGGCGCGCTTGCCGTTGTCGACGCCGTCTCGAGCCTCGCTGCGGTGCCCCTCGAGATGGACGAGTGGGGCATCGACGTCGTCGTATCGGCCTCGCAGAAGGCGCTGATGACCCCGCCTGGCCTCGGCGCGGTCGCCGTCTCGCCCGCCGCCGCGGCCGCGGCCGCACGGGCCACCTTGCCGCGCTACTACCTCGACTGGGAGCGAACACGGCAGGCGCAGGAGAGGGTCGACAGCGCCTTCACGCCCGCGGTCTCACTCGTCGTCGCGCTCGACGTCGCCCTCGGCCTGCTGCTCGAGGAAGGGATCGAGTCGGTGTTCGCCCGCCACCTCCGCCTCGGGCGAGCCTGCCGAGCGGGGATCAAGGCGATGGGGCTCGAGCTTTTCTCACCGGACGAGGATCGCGCTGCCGTCGTGACCGCCGCGCGCATGCCCGAAGGGATCGAGGCGTCGGCGCTCACGCTGGCCCTCCGCGACCGGCACGGCATCACGATTGCAGCCGGCCAGGGAGCACTGAAGGACCGGATCTTCCGGATCGGCCATATCGGCTGGTTCGACGAGTTCGACATCGCGACGGCTCTCTCTGCAGTCGAGCTCGTGCTGACGGAGCTCGGGGCGTCCGTGGAGCGAGGCGTCGCCGCGCCGCGGGCGCTCGAGGTGTACGCGGAGGGGACGCCGGTCTGAGGATCCTGGTTCGGGAGCCGATCGCAGACGCGGGCGTGGAGCTGCTGCGCTCGCGCTTCGAGGTCGTCGTCGATGGTGAGTCCGCGCTCGAGGAGGTGATCGGCGGCTACGACGCGATCGTGATCCGCTCAGCGACGAGGCTGACCGCCGAGCTCATCGACCGCGCCGAACGGCTGAAGGTGATCGCACGGGCCGGCGTCGGGATCGACAACGTCGATGTCGCGGCTGCGACGCGGAAGGGCATCGTCGTCACGAACGCGCCCGATTCCACCGTGGTCTCGGCAGCAGAGCACACGGTGGGTCTGCTCGTCGCGCTCGCACGCAACATTCCGCAGGCCCACGCCGCGCTCAAACAGGGCCGCTGGGAACGGTCGCGCTGGGCAGGAATCGAACTGTCCGACAAGACGCTGGGCGTGCTCGGCTTCGGCCGCATCGGCCGCCAGGTCGCGCGTCGCGCCCTGGGGTTGGGCATGCGAGTCAGAGGCTACGACCCGTTCGTCGCGCCGGAGCGCTTCCGAGAGCTCGGAGCCGACCACGCCCACACGCCCGAGGAGGTGTTTGCCGCGGCCGACTTCCTCACGCTGCACCTGCCACTTACGGATCAGACGCGCGGTTTTCTCGACCGGGCGGCCTTCGAGCAGATGAGGCCGGGCGTGCGCATCGTGAATGCCGCACGCGGTGAGCTCGTTGACGAGGGTGCGCTCGCAGAGGCGATCCGCTCGGGCTTCGTCGCGGGAGCGGCTCTCGACGTCTTCTGCACCGAGCCGTACTCGGGTGAGCTGCTCGAGCTCGATCAAGTCGTCGTCACACCCCATCTGGCGGCCTCGACGGAGGAGGCGCAGGACCGGGCCGGGCTGATCGTCGCCGAGCAGGTGGTCGCCGCCCTCGAAGGCGGGCTCGTCACGAACGCGATCAACATCCCGGTCGTCGGCGCCGAGGATCTCGAGCTGCTCGGGCCCTTCATCCCGCTCGCCGCCAAGCTCGGCCGCCTCGCCGTCGAGCTCGCCGGGGGGCATCCGCGCCGGATCGCGCTCGCCTACCACGGCGCGCTGGCAGAGCAGGACACGCGGCTTCTGACCGTCGCCGCGCTGAACGGCGCCTTCGAGGGACGCGTGGAACAGGCCGTCAACTACGTGAACGCGCCGGTGATCGCCGCGGAGCGTGGAATCGAGGTGACCGAGGAACGCTCGAGAACTGCCCGCGACTACACGAGCCTCGTGACGGTGACGGTGGACGAGATCGAGGTCTCCGGGACTACGATCGGCCCGGAGCACCGGCAGTTCCTCGCGGGCGCGCTCGGCTTCGCGATCGATCTCCAGCTCTCGCCGCGAATGGTCTTCTGCCGCTACGACGACGTTCCGGGCGTGATCGGGCGAGTGGGGACGATGTTCGGTGCGGCCGGTGTCAACATCGCCAACATGGCGGTGTCCCGGACGAAGGAGGGCGGTAAGGCGCTGATGGCCCTCTCCATCGACTCCCAGCCGCCGCCAGAGCTGGTCGAGCGGATCCGCGGCGAGGGCTTCGACGACGCACGGGTGATCACGCTGGGGTAGCCCGCGATCCGACTCGCGCCTGTCTCGGGCGGGTAGTCTTCGCACGTGCAGACGAGCTGGCCGGAGCCGGTCGAGCGAGTCGCCGCCTTTCTGCGAGAGGCCGGTGCCGAGGCGAGGCTCGAAGAGTTCGCGTCGGGCACGCCAACGGCGGAGGATGCCGCCCGCGCAGCTGGTTGCAGTCGGGCGCAAATCGTGAAGTCGATCGTCCTCGTCTGCGACGCGCGCCCGCTGATCTGCCTCGTTCCCGGCGACCGGCGCGTGGACCGTCGCAAGATCGCGCGCGCGGCGGGTAGCGCCGCCGCGCGCCTGGCGCGTGCGGGCGAGGTCGAAGATGCGACGGGGTTTGCCCCGGGAGCGGTCGCACCGTTTCCGCTGCCGCGCGTCGACCGGGTCTTCATCGACAGAACCCTGCTTGTCCACGACCTCATCTGGGTCGGCGCAGGGTCGCCCACACACCTCGCCGCCCTACGACCCGCCGAGCTCGTCCGACTCACGCGGGCAGAGTCCGTGGACGCAGTGCAGGAGCCCGAATACCATTCCAGTGGAGGAGACACCTGATGCAAGAGACCGAGACGATCTGGATGAACGGTGAGTTCATCGACTGGGCCGACGCCAAGGTTCATGTCGGCTCGCACGGACTGCACTACGGCACGGGCGTCTTCGAGGGGATCCGTTGCTACGAGACTCCGCGAGGCCCGGCGATCTTTCGGCTCAAGGAGCATCTGCAGAGGCTCGAGAACTCGGCGCGGCTGCTCCACATGGAGCTGCCGTACACGGCCGAGGAGATCAGGACGGCGATGCACGAGCTCGTCGGTCGCAACGGGCTGCCGGAGTGCTACCTCAGGCCGTTCGCCTTCTACGGCTACGGGGAGCTCGGGGTCTCGACCGCCGGCAACCCGATCGAGGTCGTGATCATGAGCTGGCCGTGGGGCAACTACCTCGGCGACGAGAACGTCTCGACGGGCATCCGCGCGAAGATCTCCTCCTGGAAGCGCGTCGGTGCAAATACGATCCCGCACGTCGCGAAGGCGACGGGGATCTACCTCAACTCGATGCTCGCCGTGCAGGAGGCGCAGCGGGCGGGCTACGACGAGGCGATCCTTCTCACCGACGAAGGCTTCGTCGCCGACGGCTCCGGCGAGAACGTCTTCATCGTCAAGGACGGCTGCCTCTGGACGCCCCCGCTCTCGACATCGATTCTTCCCGGCGTCACGCGCGACACGATCATCCAGATTGCGCAGGACCTCGGCTACGTCGTCGAGGAGGCGAACCTGATCCGGTCGGATCTCGCTCTCGCCGACGAGGTATTCATGACCGGTACCGCTGCGGAGGTGACACCCGTCCGCTCGGTCGACGACCACGAGCTCGGCGCCGGGCCGATCACGCTCGCGCTTCAGCGCGAGTACCTCGACACGGTCCGGGGCTCCAAAGACCGTTGGGGCCACTGGCTCGACTACGTCAACGTGACGCAGGGCGCGCCCGCCCCCGCCGAAGCTTGATCGGCAAGGCGTGACGGCGGCGCTGAGACAGATACCGCTCTCGTCTCCGTACGTGGACGAGCGGGACGAGGAGCTCGTGCTGGAGGTGCTCCGCTCGGGGCGGCTCTCGCTCGGGCCGACCACCGACCGGTTCGAGGAGCTTTTCGCAGAGCGCGTCGCGGCCCCGTACGCGGCCGCGGTCTCGTCCGGAACGACCGGGCTGCATCTCCTCTGTCGCGCTGCGGGGCTGGCGCCCGGGGACGAGGCGATCACGTCGCCCTACTCGTTCGTGGCCTCTGCGAACTGCGCGATCTACGAGGGTGCCGCGCCGGTCTTCGCCGACGTCGACGAGCGCACGCTGAACCTCGATCCCGCTGCCGTCGAGGCGTCGATCACCGAACGGACGAAAGCGATCATCGCCGTCGACATCTACGGCTACCCGTGCGAGCTCGAGCCGCTGCGGGAGCTCTGCGAGCGGCATGGCCTGGTGTTGATCCAGGATGCGTGCGAGGCGCTCGGAGCGGAGTACCGGCGCGCGCCCGTCGGTTCCCACGGCCCCTCGGCTGTCTTTGCCTTCTACCCGAACAAGCAGATCACCACGGGCGAGGGCGGCATGGTCACAACCCACTCCGAGGAGGAGTGGAGGCTGCTGAAGAGCCTGCGAAACCAGGGCCGCGCGGACGGCGGCGGCTGGCTCGACCACGCCCAGCTCGGCTACAACTACCGGCTGGACGACATTCGGGCCGCGCTCGGGATCGGCCAGCTCGAGAAGCTGGAGACGATTCTCGCGTTGCGCGCGGCTGCCGCCGCGCGTTATCGAGAGCTCCTCTCGGAGCTGCCGCTCGAGCTGCCGTGTCCGGACGATGCGGACCACAAGCGCTCCTGGTTCGTGTACGTCGTGAAGCTCCCGCGGGAGGCCGACCGTGAGCACGTGATCGCCGCGCTCGAACGCGAGGGGATCGCCACTGCCCGTTACCTGCCCTCGATCCATCTGCAGGCCTACATGCGCGAGCGGTACGGGTTCCGCGAGGGCATGTGCCCCGTGTCGGAGGATCTGTCCCGGCGGACGCTGGCGCTCCCGTTCCACGCGCGCATCGCACCGGAGGATCAGCAGCGCGTCGCGGAAGCGCTGACGGCGGCGCTGGCGTAGGCTGTGGCGCAGATACTGGCCCGGTCCGAGCTGTGCGTCAGAGCTCGAGCGGCCCGACGACGAACCCAAGGCGATCCGCGCCACGCCGGAGACGGCCGTCGACGGTGACCAGGCGGCAGCCGAGCAGGCTCGCCAGTGCTACGTACTCAGCGTCGTAGGTCCTCGTCCAGCCGAGCTCGTCGGCAATTCGCCACGCTTCATCGGCTAGATCGATGTGTTCACGCGCGCTTACGTTCGCTTGCCCCAGCGCGCGCCGAGCGGCTTCCGCTTCCTCGGGAGCGACAACGCCGCGCCAGTAGGCTTGGCGGATCGCGCAGCGCGCTTCGGGCCAGAGCAGGGGCGGGGCGACCAGATCGTCGCCGAGATCTTCAAGGCGTCGACCTCCGAGCGTTGCCTCGACGACGACGCTCGCGTCGACGACGAGCACGCGTTAGCGTCCCTCGCGGGACCGACGGATGAGTTCGACGACGTTCGGCATTGGACGACCGTCAGGCATGACTCGCGGCCACGGACCTGGCAGCAGCTCGTCGAGGCCACACGCTGCGTGGAGGTCGGCTTCCTCGATCACGTGCTGCGTCCCGACCTTGCGAGCGAGCAGCCGCCCGGAGCGAATCCAGCGCCGGATGGTCTCCGGGTTACGGCCGACCCGTCTCGCAGCTTCAGGGACGGTCAACATAACGTAGTATACTACAACACAAGATGAACGGCCCGCGCATGGTCTTCCTCGGCTTCGGCAAGTACGCGCGCGCGGACCGCATCTACGCGCTGCAGCCGATCACGGGCGACAACCGGGGTGGGGGGCAGCGGACGCTCGTATGGGTGGAGGGTGTGCCGGATCCGATCATCGCCTCCCGCACCGAGCGGACGATCCTGCACGACATGGGGCAGGAGCCGGCAGGCTCGCCGCTTCTCGACGAGGCGCTCTCGCTCGCCGAGCGGCTGGCCGAGGACGCCGCGAGCGGGCGTGTCGACCTCGCCGATCTCGGCCGGCGTGCTCGTAAGCTGCTCGAGTCGTCGAGCAGGCCTCCTGAGGCTTCGCAGCTTTTCTAGGCCCCATGCGGATTGATCGACGCTTCTTCGACCGGAGCGTTCACGAGGTCGCACCCGACCTCGTCGGCGCGACGCTGCTCGTCGACGGGGTCGGGGGGACGATCGTGGAGGTCGAGGCCTACGACGGGCAGGATCCGGCTGCGCACGGGTTTCGAGGTCCCACGCAGCGGAACGCGTCCATGTTCGGTCCCGCCGGCCGCGCCTACGTCTACCGCTCCTACGGGATCCACTGGTGCCTGAACTTCGTCTGCGAAGCGGAAGGGAGCGCGGCGGCGGTCCTGATCCGTGCGCTCGAGCCAGGCGAGGGACTCGAGCGGATGCGCGAGCGACGCGGCGTGATCGAGCCGAGGCTTCTCTGCGCGGGCCCGGGACGTCTGTGCCAGGCGCTCGGGGTGACGCGCGAGCACGACGGCCTGCCCCTGGACGTGCCGCCGTTCCAGCTCCAGGCGTCCGCGCGGCCGGCCGAAGTCGTCTCCGGGCCGCGCATCGGCATCAGCGCCGCGACGGAGGTGCCGTGGCGCTACGCCCTCGCGGACTCACGCTACCTCAGCCGCCCGCTTCGACCATAGAACTCGTTTCGGAACGAAACGGGTTCTAGCGGGCGACGACGAGCCGGATCTTGATCCCCGGTGCGGCCGCGAGACCGGGCCTCGGGCGCTGCTCCAGCACGATTCCGGCAGCCCCTTTCGCCCACCTGATCTCGGGTTCGAGCTCTAACCTCTCCAGCCGCACCCGGGCGTCGTCGAGACTCCGACCGACGAGGTTCGGGATCACGCCGTGCAGAGGTTTCGTCACGATCAGGATGACCCGGTCGAACGGCGAGGCGTAACCGCGCCGCGGCCGCTGACCGACCACGACACCCGCCGGCTCGAGTGGCTCCGCGGGCCGCAAGACGAGCTCCGGCGTCAGCGGCTGAGCGTCCAGCCGCGCCTCAGCCTCCGCCAGCAACAGGCCGCGGACGTCCGGCACCTGCACCTCGTCGTCCCGGCAGTTCGCGGCGGACGTGGGCCCCGTTCCGTCGAAGAAGACGACCTCGCGGCGGTTCGGGCACTCCCCATTGTCCAACAGGAGCCGCTCACCCGACTCCGTCGTGCGCCTTGCCACCACCTTCGGCACCGTGTAGAGCGCAGGAGGCTCCGGAAAGCTCTCCGGCTCGGCGCCCATCTGCTCGAGCGCCTTCTCCGCGAACGTCTTCCAGATCAGCGCGGGATAGCTGCCGCCCGTCACCGGCTCGCCGTTGAACTCGCTCAGCATCGGTTGCAGCGTCGTGGGATAACCGACCCAGACGGCGACGACGAGCTGCGGCGTGTACCCGACGAACCAGGCGTCGCCATAGTTCTCTGTCGTGCCGGTCTTCCCGGCAACGGGACGATCGTCGAGCTGGGCGCGAACGCCGGTTCCCTCGACAACCACGCGCTGCAGCAGCGAGCTGACGAAGGCCGCCTGGCCGGGGCTGAGCACGCGCGTCCCTTGCGGCCGGTTGACGAGCAAGGGCTCATCCTCCTCGTCCCGCACCTCCACGATCGCGCGAGGCTGGTTGGCCCGCTTTAGTGATGTGTCGATCCGGCGCCCCCCCGTAGCAAAGCTGGCATACGCGCGCGCGAGCTCGAGCGGATTGACTTCCTCCGAGCCGAGGCCGATTGAGTACACGCCGTCGAGCTCACTCTGGATGCCGAGCCTCCGCGCCATGCGGGCGACACGATTCGAGCCGACGAGCTCCGTCAGTTGCGCGTAGACGGCGTTGTCCGACTCGATCGTCGCCCGTTCGATGTCGACCGAGCCGAAGTAGCCGTTCTCGTAGTTCGAGACGACCCAGTAGCGGTCCCCGAGGTCGATCTCCTGGCGCACCGACTCGAACTGGGTGGCGGGCGAGATGCCCTGCCGCAGCGCCTCGGCGAGCACGAACGGCTTGAAGGCAGACCCCGGTTGCCGCTCGCTCTGCACGGCCAGGTTGAATTGGCTCTTGCGGTAGTTGTTGCCCCCGACCATCGCCTTCACGGCCCCATCCGTCGGATCGATCGCCACGAGCGCGGCTGACGGCCCATTCGGATCGGTCAGCCACTTCGAGATCGCGTCCCGCGCCAGGGCCTGCAGCTCGAGGTCGATCGTCGTCGTCACGCGCAAGCCCCCGCCGAAGACGCGAGAAGAGCCGTACTGGTCGACCAGCTGCTGCTTGACGTAGTTGACGAAGTGCTGCGCCGGTCCTTCGGTCCCCGGCAGCCGTACCTTCTCGGGGTCGGGAAGAGGCGTGGCATCGGCCTGGTCGAGCTGCGGGAGGGTGATCTTTCCCTCCGCGTACATCGCCTGGAGCACAAGCAGCCGCCGAGCCTTCGCCTGCCTCGGGTTCGTGACCGGGTCGTACCGGGTCGGGTTGGCAGGGATGCCGGCGAGCAGCGCGGCCTCCGCGATCGTCATCCGAGAGACCCCGTGGCCGAAGTAGGTGCGGGCCGCCTGCTGCACGCCGTACGCGCCGTTGCCGAAGTAGATCGTGTTCAGGTACGCCTCGAGGATCCGCTGCTTCGACCATCGCTGGCTGAGCTGCCAGGCGAGCGCGGCCTCCCGTACCTTCCGGCCGATCGTGCGCTCGTCCTGGAGCAGTGCGTTCTTGACGAACTGCTGGGTGATCGTCGAGCCGCCCTCGACCACCTGCTTCTGCCTGATGTCCGACCACAGCGCCCGCCCGATACCGCGGATGTCGACGCCCCTGTGCTCCCAGTAGCGCCGGTCCTCGATGGCGACGATCGCGTGGCGCATCATCGGGTGGATCTGGTCGTACTCGACGAGCGTTCGCGCCTCCGACCCTCGCAGCACGGCGAGCTCCCGGTTGCCGGTGGAGTCGTAGATGTAGCCGTTCACCTGCTGCTCGAGCTGACGGTGCGGATCGAGCTTCGGAACCTCTCCCGCGATCGCAGTGACGAGGCCGAAGCCGAAGGACACCGAGCCCAGCAGACCGAGGACGGTCGTGAGGGCAAGAAGGCGAAGCTTGCGAATCCGACGCCGCCGAGGAGGCGCGCCCGTCTTTCGAGACAACCGCAAGCAGCGGAGTCTAGCCGCCTCCTACTTCGCGTCGGTCGAGATCACGGCCAGGACGTCGGCCGCGTACCGCTCGATCTTGGCGGGGCCGAAACCCTTCACACCGGCCAGATCCCGTTGAGAGCTCGGCCTCACCGCCGCGAGCTCGCGCAGGGTCGCGTCGTGGAGGACGACGTACGCAGGAACCTCGTCTGACCGCGCGCGTTCGAGCCGCCAGGCTCGTAGGCGCTCGAAAACACCCTCGTCCGGCGCTGAGGCTGCCGCGGCGCCGATCCTGGGCAGGTCTGCGCCGTGCACTCCCCGCAGCAGCCGGAACCCGTCCTCGCTCTCGAACGCCTCGAGCGCGCCCGAGAGCTCGAGCAGCTGGATCCAGCGCTTCACGTCCGCCTGGCTCGCCGCCGCGAGCGCGCCGAAGTGCGGCGAGCGCTGCGCCGAACGAGGTGCGGTCATCGAGCCGCGGAGCAGCGCCGCGAGGCCCGTGCGCCCCAGCGGCCAACGCAAGTCGAGCACGGCTCGGTGAATGGTGCCCGCCACGTCGTCAGGAAGCGGCGCGACCGGAAAGGCCCCGTCCTCCGGTTGCGCGAGCGGCGAGCAGACGTCGCACATGCCGCAGTCCTCGTGCAGAACCTCGCCGAAATGCTCGGCCACCTGGCGGTGCCGGCACGCCTTCGACTCTGCGAATCGCACCAGGCGGTCCGCCCGCGCGAGCGCCTCGTCCTTGTACCGCGCGAGGAGCGACTCGATGCGAGCGGCTGCGTCCGGCGGCGGCTCGCTTACCTCTACCTGCATCGCCCGTCCCGTGTCGAAGCCGCGGCGAGCGAGGCCGGCCTGCTCCAGCATCCCGACGAGCACGCGCGGATCGGGATCATCCCTAGCTGAACCAGACGCAAGCTCCTCGGGCATCACCTCCGATCGTCCGCGCAACCGCGCGTAGACGGTGCGCAGGTCGTCCACCGTCGGAATATCGGAACGGGCGAACCGTCGCAGCTGCTGCGCGTCCGCCCGGCTCGCGAGCAGGAGCGTGTCGGACGCGCGGCCGTCGCGCCCGGCTCGGCCAACCATCTGGACGTAGCTCTCGAGCGACTCGGGGTAGTTGTAGAGCGCAACGAGGCGAATGTCGGGCTTGTCGATGCCCATCCCGAACGCCGTTGTCGCGACGACCGTCTGCACCCGGCCGTCGATGAACGCCTCCTGCGCGGCAGCGCGCTCCTCGGCCTCCAGCCCGGCGTGGTAGTGGATCGCGCCGAGGTCGTGGGCGCGCAGCGTTCGCGCGAGGCTCTCGCAGCTCCTCCGCGACCTCGCGTAGACGATCGCGGAGGCGCCGCGGAGCTCGCGTAGGCGGCGGACGAGTGTTCGCAGCCGCGCCTCCTCGCCCTCGACCAGCTCGACGTCGTAACGCAGGTTCGGTCTGACGACGCTCGTCCGGACGACCTCCGGCTCCCGACCGAGGGCGACCGCGATCTCCCCCTCGGTGGCGGGCGTTGCGGTCGCGGTCATGCCGAGGATCGCCGGGCGGCCGAGCGCGTCGAGCGCCTGTCTGATGAACAGGTAGTCGGGCCGGAAGTCGTGGCCCCACATGCTCACGCAGTGCACCTCGTCGATCACGACGAGGCCGATGCCGATGCCGGCGATAGCGTCGAGGAAGCTCCGCTGGCGGAGCCGCTCGGGGGCGACGTACAGCAGGCGGTACCGACCGGCGGAGGCTTCCCGCAACCGTCGCGCCGCCTCCTCCTGCCCGAGCGAGGAGTTGATCAGCGTGGACTGAGACGCGACCTCCGGGGGGAGCTTGTCCAGCTGATCCTTCATCAACGCGATCAGTGGCGAGAGCACGAGCGTCGGCGTTGGCCGGAGCATCGCCGCGAGTTGGTAGGTGAGCGACTTCCCGGAGCCGGTCGGCATCAGGGCGAGCGTGTCCCGTCCCTCCACCGCCGCGCGGACCACCTGCTCCTGACCGGGCCGGAACTCCGCGAAGCCGAACAGGTGCCGAAGCGCGGGTAGCAGCTGCAGCTCGCTCATGAGCGAACGAGTGTACGGGCACGATCGGAACGCACCTGTGACGGATGCGTCACGACTCTGTGGCGAAGCTACGTAGAAGTCGTGGTGATGAGCGGCGCTCCGGTGGGAACGTCGACACCGCCGTCGGGCTCCAGCGTCACGAGCACCTGCTGGCCAGGCTCGACGCGGCGCGAGAGCACGGCGATGCCCGGCTCCTCGAAGAGACCGGCACGCCGGGGGGTGCCCTGCTCGACCACCCAGATCTCATAGTCCTTGCCCTCGGGGGCCGGTGCGAGCTTCCGGACGACGAGCCTCGCCTCCCCCGTGGGAGTGACGACGAGCGTGGCCTCTCCACCCTTGCTCTCAGCGGTGCGCGCGTTCGGATCGCTGAGGACGGCGAGATCCCCTTCAGCGTCGCCGAGCCTCGATGAGAGCGACGAGGCCCACAACCCCAGCGCTATCGCCGCCACAGCCGCGACCGCGGCCGCAGAGGAGACGACGGGGAAAGTGATGCGCCGCCGCAGCGGCACGACATTGGGCCGCTCGTCCCGAGCCTGCTCGAGGATTCGCCCACGAAGGGATGCGGGTGGCGCCGGGCCCCCAGCGGCGCGCGCGAGCGAGCCGGCGACCTGCCAGAAGCCGTGCAGCTCCTCACGGCAGCGGTCGCAGGAGGCGACATGCGCTTCGTAGCGGCCGCGCTCCGCGGGGTCGAGCGCGTCGAGCGCATATGCGGCGGTCAGGTCGTGAACGTCCACGAGGGCCTCTCCGCTTCGTCGTCGAGGAGCTCGCGCAGGCGCGCGAGCCCGGCGAACATCCTGCTCTTGATGGTGCCGAGCGGCTGGCCGAGCCGCTCGGCCAGCTCGGACTGGGTGAAGCCGCCATAGTAGGCGAGCTCGATCGCCTCGCGCTGCTGATCGGGAAGCTGCGCCAGGGCCCCCTGCACGCGCTCGCGCTCGAGTCGCAGCCACGCATCGTCCTCTGCCGACTCTGTGGCCGGCTCGGGTGCCTCCTCGAGCGGATCGGAACGCCGCCGCTGCTCCCGCCGCACGAGATCCACCGCTCGCCGGTGGACGAGCGTCAGCAGCCACGTCGAGGCCTTCGCGCGCTCCGGCATGAAGGAGGCGGCAGTGCGCCAGAGACCGAGAAACGCCTCCTGCACCGCGTCCTCTGCGAGCGACTCGTCCCGAAGGATGCGGTACGCGAGCCCGTAGGCGATGCCGCCGGTGCGGTCGTAGAGCTCTGCGAGCGCCGTCTCGTCGGAGCGGGCGACGAGAATGACGAGGGCCTCGTCGGAGAGATGGGCGTGGTCGCGGCGGCGCATCGTCGAAGTCCCCTCGGGGCGAGTCGTGAACGCTACCACTGGTAACTCGAGGCACAAGCTCATCGCCTCTGGTTCGCATGAGCCGGTCCTCCGGTTCGAGACAAGTTCCGCTTGTCTTAGCCCCCAAGACTCGCTACGATCCCGGGCGGCTGGCGCCACGTATCCAAGGGAGTGGGGACATGAAGAGACCCGTTCTACTGGCGCTGGCCGTCTCGGGCATCGTGCTCGCGGCTGCGCTGCTCGCCGGCTTCGTCGGCTCGGCGCCGAACCCGGCCACCGCAGCAAGTCACCGAGAGGCACCGCTGATCTCGCTCGACCCGGCGGCGGATATCACCGACACGTTCTTCTTCCGCAGCTATGAGCCGGGGAAAGAGGACAAGGTCGTCCTCGTCATGAACGTGAGCCCGCACCAGGAGCCGAGCGCGGGGCCGAGCTACTACACCTTCGACCCGAACGTGCGGTACTCGTTCGAGATCGACAACAACGAGGACGGCAAGGCGAACGACGTCGTCGTCTCGTTCGACTTCAAGAGCGAGATCAGAGGCGTCGTCGACGCTCTGGGGCTGCCCGTGTCGTACGTGGCACTGCCGCCGATCACCGCGCTCGACGGGCCGGGCTCCGAGGGACTCGGTCTCCGTCAGCGCTACAGCGTCACGGTGGAGCGGTCGCCGACCGGCCCGTTCCGGACGACCAAGCCGATCCGGGAGGGCCTGATCGCCGTCCCCTCGAACGTCGGGCCCCGCACGATGCCCGACTACGATGCACTGGCGGCGCAGGGGATCTACGACCTCGGCAACGGCATCCGGGTCTTCGCGGGTCAGCGCAACGACCCGTTCTACATCGATCTGGGAGCGACGTTCGACACGCTCAACTTCAGGCGTTTCCCGCCGCTGCTCAGCCCGGTCGAGGACATGTCCGACAACCTCAACCCGTTCGGCTTCGACATGCTCTCCGGCTTCAGCGTCAACACGATCGCGCTCGAGCTGCCGGCGAGCATGCTGACGCGTGACGGCAAGGGTGCCGAGACGACGTCGGCGCCGAAGCTCGGCCTCGTGGCGACAACGAAGCGACAGTCGCTCACGGTTCGCAGCCAGCTTGGTGGCGGGGGGATCGGAGACCTCCGCGGAACCCAGGTCCAGCGGATGGCGAACCCGCTCGTGAACGAGCTGATCATCGGCACGAAGGACAAGGACGCGTGGAACGCGCAGGACGCGGACAACGAGGAAGGTCTCGTCGGCTACTACCTGAAGCCACGGCTCGCCCTCGCGTTACAGCTCGTGTTCGGCTTCCCGACCGGGTGCACGCCGTTCGGCACGCCGGACTGCTCCCCGAACCCGCCGGCGGCGAGCGACACCACACTCGCCAACTTCAACCGGACCGACCTCGTCAACATCCTGTTGAAGTACGCACCCTCGGACACGAACCTGTCGGAGCTGCTCCGGCTGAACGTGAGTGTGCCCCCGGTGCCGCTGGCAGGCCAGAAGCGGCTCGCGATCCTCGCGGGTGACGCGGCCGGCTGGCCGAACGGGAGGCGTCCGAAGGACGACGTCGTCGACATCGCCGTACGCGTCGTCGGCGGTCCGCTCTACATCGAAAACCGAGCGGGTGACGGCGTCAACACGGACCTCAGTCCGTTGCCGACGTCGTTCCCATTCGTCGCACGGCCGTCCGACGGCCGCAACCTCAACCCGGAGCCGCACGTCGATCCGACGCCGTAGGGGCGGCTCCCCAGACACGGCTCGGAGCCGGGCGCATCTGCCCGGCTCCGGGCCGGAGGCAGATTGAACCGAATGCGACCACGAGGAGAACAAGACGGACTCCGTCATTTCACAAGGAGTGGTACGTACATGAAAAGATCTCTTCTCCTCGCAGTCGTCGCGTTCGGCATCGTCGCGATCGCGGCAGTTGCCGCAGCGGTTGGTGGTCCGACCCCGAGCGCCGTGACGGCGTCGAGCCATCGGGAAGCTCCGCTGATCTCGGAGGATCCGAGCGCGGACAACACCGACCTCTACGCGTTCCGGAGCCCGGACAAGCCGAACACGGTCTCCATCGTCTCGAACTGGATCCCGGGAGAGGATCCGGCCGCAGGGCCGAACTACTACACCTTCTCCCCGTCGGCCCGGTACAACATCTACATCGACCGGACGGGCGATGTCCGGCCGGACCTCACGTACCGGTTCCGCTTCAACCGCACCGCCGGACCGCTCTTCCTGGGCAACACGGTGCAGAGCTACACGGTCACGCGGAACGGCAAGGTGCTCGCCCGCGGCAAGACGCCGCCGAACAACATCGGCCCGAAGGCCACGCCGAACTACCGCGATCTCGCTTCGAAGGCGGTCGTCAACGCGAATGGCACGCTCGTCTTCGCCGGGCAGCGCGACGACGCGTTCTTCGGGGACATCGGTGCCATCTTCGACCTGCTCGCGTTCCGCAAGGGCACGGGCGCCGAGGGCGGCGGCAAGGACTTCTTTGCCGGCTACGCCGTGCACGCGATCGCGCTCCAGATCCCGATCTCGGAGCTGAACGCAAAGAACAGCACCATCGGCGTCTGGTCGTCCACGGATCGCCTCAACGTCACGGTGCGCGGCAAGGTGCGCCGTGGGTGGACGCAGGTCTCGCGCATCGGCAACCCGCTCGTGAACGAGGTCGTCGTGCCGACGCCGGTCAAGGACCTGTGGAACCGCTCGCAGCCTTTCAACGACAAGCAATTTGCGGGGCCGGTCGTGAAGCCGATCCTCGCGAAGCTGATGAACGACCTGTACAAGGTGAACGCCCCGGAGACAAATCGAGACGACCTCGTGGCCGTCTTTGGCACCGGCGTGAAGGGGCTCAACTTCACCGGCGACACCGTCGCGGACATGCTGCGGCTGAACTACTCCATCCCGGTCACGCCGAGCGACAAGGACAACCCCCTCGGTGTCATCGGCGGCGACAACGGCGGCTTCCCGAACGGCCGCCGCCTCGGCGACGACGTCGTCGACGCTGCCGAGCAGGTCATGGCCGGGTTCCTGAAGGGCAACAAGGTACCTCTCGGTGACGGCGTCAACGCCGGCGACGTCCCGTTGCTCGCCACGTTCCCCTACGAGGCCGATCCCCCGAGCGGCTTCACGAACACGAAGGGTCAGCAGAAGCCATAGCAGCCTGCCGGGGGCCCGCTGCGGCGGGCCCCCGGCTCGGACCAATGAGATATCTCGTCGCCATCACGATCGTCCTCGGTCTCAGCGCGGCCATCTTGCTCGGAGGGCTGCTGAACGAGTCGCGGCCGCGTGACGCGAGCGCTGCCCCAGCCTTCCTGGGCCGACAGCCCGGCATGGGCCAGCCGTCGGGGGACACCGTCGGGCTGGTCAGACGGCTCCAGGCATCGCTCCGCGTCAATCCGAAGGACGCGAAGTCGCTGACGCTGCTCGGCCAGGCCTACCACCAGCGCTATCGCGAATCCGCTGACCCGGCATACCTGACCCGCGCCGCTGGGATCTACCGGAGGACGCTTGACCTCGTTGCGGATGATCCGGCGGCAACGAGCGGGCTGGCCGGAGTCGCTCTCTCCCGCCACCGATTCCGGGAAGCCCTCATCCTGGCGCGTCGGGCGCAGCGACTCGCACCCGAGTCCGCGAGCCCCTACGGTGCGATCGGGGATTCCCTCGTGGAGCTCGGACGCTACGACGAGGCCTTCGTGGCGTTCGACCGGATGGTCGCACTGCGGCCCAACCTCGCGGCGTACGCCCGAGTGGCCTACGGGCGCGAGCTGCTCGGCCGGCCAGCCGCAGCGCTAGAGGCAATGTCGCTCGCGCTCGAGGCGAGCGGCGGCCAGCCGGAGCCTGCAGCCTGGACGTTCGTCGAGCTCGGAAAGCTGCACTTCAACCGGGGCCGGCTCGCGGAAGCCCGGGCTGCCTTCCGCTCCGCGCTGGCCGTGCTGCCGGGCTATGTCTATGGGTTGGACTGGCTTGCGCGCGCCGAGGCCGCCTCGGGACGCCACGACCGCGCCACCCGCCTGGCACAGCGTGCGATCGACGCAGTGCCGTTGCCGCAGTTCGTCGCCACGCTCGCAGACATCCACCGCGCGCGCGGCAATGTCCGGGGAGCGCGTCAGGAGTATTCGCTGATGGGGGCGATCCAGCGCCTGTTGCGGGCGAACGGCGTCAACTCCGACCTCGAGCTCGCTCTCTTCCGAATCGACCACGGCATTGATCTGGCCGAGACGCTGAAGCTCGCCCGCACCGCTCGGGCGGCTCGACCGTCGATCCACGGCGACGACGTGCTCGCCTGGGCTCTGGCCCGCAACGGCCGCTGCGCCGAGGCGCTTCGCTTTTCGAAGCGCTCGCTCCGGCTCGGCACGAAGGAAGCGAGCTTCTACTTCCACCGCGGGATGATCGAGCGCTGCCTCGGCCGCAAGACCGACGCCGCGACCTGGTTTGCTCGCGCGCTCGAGACGAACCCGCACTTCTCGCTGATCTGGGCGGACACCGCCAGGAGGTACGCATCGTGAGACGTCTGCTGCTCCTGCTCGTCGCGCTCGCCGTCCTGGGGGTGCCCGCCGCGGCCTTCGCCCATCCGCTCGGAAACTTCACCGTGAATCGGTACAGCCGCGTCCAGCCGTCAGGTGACCGCGTGTACGTCCTCTACGTGCTCGACCTGGCCGAGATCCCCACGTTCCGGGAGCGCAGCTCTGCGGGGAACGCCGACGCGTACGCGGCCGCGACGGCAGAGCGGATCGCTCGGGGGCTCGAGCTCAGTGTGGGCGGCACGCCGCTGGCGCTCGAACCAGCTCGACAGTCGATCGCCTTCCCGCCGGGTGTCGGCGGCCTTCGGACGACCCGGCTCCAGGTCGTATTCCGCTCCCCCCGGATCGAGGCGGACGGGCTGCTCGAGCTTCGCTACCGCGACACGAACTACCCGGGCAGAATCGGTTGGCGGGAGATCGTCGTCCGCGCGGCCGGCGACGCGCGCATCGACTCCGCCTCCGTTCCGGCAAGAAGCGTCAGCCAGGAGCTGCTCGCGTACCCCAAAGACCTACTCAGCAGCCCGCCGGACACCACGACTGCGACCGCCCGCTTCGAGCCCGGCACCGGCCCGGGGCCGGTGCCGGCGCTGCTCGACCCCGGGCAGCTGGCGGCGCGAGTGGCGGTCCGCAACACGGCAGACGGTGGCTTCGCCAGGCTGATCGCCGAGGAGGAGCTCGGCCTCGGCTTCGTACTCGTCTCGTTGCTCGTCGCGCTGTTCTGGGGCGCTGCACACGCGTTCAGCCCCGGGCACGGTAAGGCAATCGTGGCCGGCTACCTCGTCGGGACTCGTGGCCGCCCGCGAGACGCCTTCGCGCTCGGTGTGATCGTCACGCTCACCCATACCGCCGGTGTCTTCGCGCTCGGTGGCATCACGCTCCTGCTTTCGGCGTTCATCGTTCCGGAGCAGCTCTACCCGTGGCTGAACCTCGTCTCGGCGCTGCTCGTGGTCGGCGTCGGTCTCGCGATCCTCCGCTGGCGAATCCGCTCCTGGCGCAGCGGCGAACCGCTCGGTGGCCATGACCACGGCCACGACCACCATCACCACCATGACAGCAGCAATCGCCGCGGCCTCCTCGGCATCGGCATCTCCGCGGGGATCATCCCCTGCCCGACCGCGCTCGTCGTCCTGCTCGCGGCCATCTCGCTGCAGCGCGTCGGCTACGGGCTCGTTCTCATCGTCGCCTTCAGCGTCGGCCTCGCCGCCGCCGTGACAGCCATCGGGCTCGTCGCCGTCACCGCACGGCGAGCCTTCAGTCGGATGTCGTTCGACGGTCCTCTGATCCGAGCTCTGCCCGCGGTGAGCGCGCTGGCCGTGCTGGGTCTGGGGATCGCCATGACCGTGCGGGCCCTGCCCGCACTGACGTGAACGGAGGCCCTGATGTTCGGACTCGATGACTGGATCGCGGGCTTCTCCGACGGCGCCTCGCTCTGGGTCGTCGTCCTCGTTGCCGTCTTCCTGGGCCTCCGCCACGCCGCCGATCCCGATCACCTCGCGGCTGTCACGGCTCTCATCGCGAGCGGCCGCGACCGTGCGGGCCCTGCAGCTGCGCGGATGGGCCTCGCGTGGGGTGTCGGTCATGGCACGACCCTGTTCGTGTTCGGCTTGCCGATCGTCATCTTCAACGGGTACCTACCCGAACGCGTCCAGCAGGCAGCGGAAACGGTGATCGGATTCGTGATCGTCTACCTCGCCCTTCGCCTTCTCTACCGCTGGCGAGCCGGCTTCTTCCACGTCCACGAGCACGACCACGACGGAGACACCCACGCGCATCTCCACGATCACCCGAGCGGCGCGCACAACCACGCGCACCGCGCTCGGTCGCCCATCGGGGCCTTCGGCATCGGTCTCGTGCACGGCATGGGTGGTAGCGCGGGGGTCAGCGTCCTGCTGCTCGCGACGATCGAATCCACGGCGCTTGCAATGATGTCGCTCGTCGTCCTTGCGACCTTCACCGCCGTGTCGATGACGCTGCTGACGGCCGCGTTCGGTCTCACGCTCTCGAGTCGCCCGCTCCGGGGCGCGTTCAACGGGATCGCGCCGGCACTCGGTGGCGCCAGCCTCGCGTTCGGACTCTGGTATGCCGCGGCCGCTTGGAGCCTGATGCCCTACCCGTTCTAGGCGGTAGATTCGGGTCATGAACGAGCCGCTGAGCGTGCGGGACTTCGAGCGGCTTGCAGAGACCACGCTCGAGCCCGGCGCCTTCGGCTACTACGCAGGCGGCGCCGCCGACGAGCAGGCGCTGGCCGGGAACGTCGAAGCCTGGCGGCGGCTGCGCCTCCGGCCTCGTGTCCTCGTCGACGTCTCGGACGTCTCGACCGCGACGACGGTGCTCGACACGCCCGTCTCGATGCCCCTGCTCGTGGCGCCGACCGCGATCCAGCGCCTGGCTCATCCCGACGGAGAGCCGGGGATGGCGCGGGCCGCGGCAGCGGCAGGAACGATCATGTGCCTCTCCACGCTGGCGACCGCGACGCTCGAGGAGGTCGCCGCCGCCGCACCCGGCGCGCCGCGCTGGTTCCAGCTCTACGTCTTCCGCGACCGCGGCTGCACCCGCGAGCTCGTCGCGCAGGCCGTCGAGCATGGCTACGGTGCCCTTGTCCTCACCGTCGACGCACCTCTTCTCGGTCGTCGGGAGCGCGATCTCCGCACCGGGTTTCGCGTACCCGTTGAGATCGTCGTTCCGAGCCTGAGGGCCCTCGGGGGCTGGGAGGGAGCGACGCCGCTCGAGCTGCTCGGCGCGATCGACCCCGCGCTCGGCTGGAGAGACGTCGATGAACTGCGATCGTCCTCGCCCCTGCCGCTCATCCTGAAGGGAATCCAGACCGGGGAGGACGCGGCGCTCGCCTGCGAGCATGGAGTCGACGCCATCGTCGTCTCGAATCACGGCGGCCGGCAGCTGGATGCCGTCGCGCCGACCGCCGAGCTCCTGCCTGAGGTCGTCGACGCCGTGGCGGGCCGGCTCGAGGTCTACGTCGACGGCGGCATCCGCCGCGGCTCCGACGCCGTCAAGGCACTAGGTCTCGGTGCCCGCGCGGTGCTCGCCGGCCGCGGCCCGCTCTGGGGCCTCGCCTGCGACGGCGAGGTAGGCGCTCGCCGCGTGCTCGAGCTGCTGCGGGACGAGATCGAGCTCACGCTGGCGCTGCTGGGCTGCACGTCGCCCGGGGAGGTCGGTAGCGATCACGTCCGTACAATCGGCCCGTGATCGAGAGCCTGACCCGAAACGCAGTGAACGTCCTGCCTGCGGGCGGGCTCGAGGAGAAGCTGAAGCTCGGTCGGCCGCTGCGGGTGAAGTTCGGCATCGACGTCACTGCGCCGAACGTGACGCTTGGCAACGGGGTCCCGTTGCAGCGGATGCGAGCTTTCCAAGACGCTGGCCACGTGGGCGTGCTGATCGTCGGCGACTACACAACTCGGATCGGCGACCCGTCGGGCCGCTCGGTCGAGCGCCCGATTCTCTCCGAGGAGGAGATCGATCGGAATGCCACGCACTTTGTCGACCAGGCGTCGACGATCATCGACCGCGAGCGAACCGAGATTCGGTTCAACAGCGAGTGGCTCTCGAAGCTCGACTTCGCCGGGATCCTCCGGCTGACGCGGACGGCGACCGTTGCGCGGCTCCTCGAGCGCGACGACTTCGCAAGGCGGATGTCTGCGAACGCGCCGATCTCGGTCTCGGAGCTGCTCTATCCGCTCATGCAGGCGTACGACTCCGTCGCGATCCGCGCGGACGTCGAGCTCGGGGGTACTGATCAGCTCTACAACATCCTCATGGGCCGGGAGGTGATGACGGCGTATGGCCTCGAGCCCCAGATCGCCCTTACCGTTCGATATCTCGACAGCTGGGACGGAACCGGGATGAGTTCCTCACGTGGCAACTACATCGGCCTCCGCGAAGAGCCTGAGCAGCAGTTCGGCAAGGTGATGCGGATTCCGGATTCGCTGTTGCAGCAGTGGTACGAACTCGTGCTGGAGGAACCCGTCCCGCCCGGCGAGCCGATGCCCATCAAGCTGGCGCTCGCGCGCCGCATCGTGGCGCGCTCACACGGCGAGGCTGCAGCCGAGCTGGCCGGGGCTCACTTCAAGCGCGTCGTCCGCGAAGGGCAAGCGCCCGAGGACGTGCCCGAAAGTCCGCTCCCCGACGGTGATCCGATCCACCTACCGGCTGCGCTGGCGTCGGCCTTCGGGCTCTCGACGAGCGAGGCCCGCCGGCTGATCGGCCAGGGAGGCGTGAAGATCGACGGCAAGCCGCTTGCGGAGCTCGATCTCCCGCGTTCCAGGCTGCTCGGAGCCACGGTCCAGGCGGGCAAGCGACGGTTCGTGAGGTTCGCCGAAACGGCTTGACAGGCGCCCCGGGTTTGCTACTGTTCTTCGGCCGCCCAAGTGGGTCGGTGTAGTGAAGTTTCCGTCCTCGACCAACTGGAGCGCCCCCAAGCCACCATCGGATACGATCAGTACCGAAGCTTGTGGGCCTCTGGCGCGAGTCGGAGGCTTTTTTACGCCGGTCAACCAAATCGGCTCGGTCTTTGAAAACTCAACAGCGTGCGTTTACGTCGAGACAGCTGGACCAGCTCGCTTCGCGATCTGGTTTAGCTCAAACGAATAAACCTGTCTCGCCTTCCTCGGAAGGCGGACTTTGAGCACAAGCTCAAAGTGACGAAAGCTCGTCCTTCGGGACGAACCACACTTCACGGAGAGTTTGATCCTGGCTCAGGACGAACGCTGGCGGCGCGCTTAACACATGCAAGTCGAGCGAGAACCAGGCCTTCGGGCCTGGGGACAGCG